>Ga0114978_10001058_pt1 | contig 23223 bp, 19 predicted proteins | sample S_140212_EF_Meta_FD_87027 | JGI IMG/M metagenome (GOLD analysis project Ga0114978, IMG submission 87027) | Freshwater microbial communities from Lake Simoncouche, Canada to study carbon cycling - S_140212_EF_MetaG | ecosystem: Environmental > Aquatic > Freshwater > Lake | place: Lake...
TCGACTGTGACAACGCTGCGTCGCATGGCCGGCGGACGTAGCACGGCAGCGTCATCTCCCGGAGGCACCTCCAGACGCGCGTCAGCCGGAATGTGGGCCAGCAGCCAGTCGACAAACTCAGTTTCCACGCTTGTGCACTCCAGCGACGCAGCCAAGTCTACCCCAAATGTGCCCTGCCGCATGCCAAGGTTGGGGGATGGTCGCAGAAGAACCAGGATCACCTGCGAACTGTGTCCGACGTGAGGTGACCAAAGAGCGTCTCCCGCCCTCGCAGAACGTAGAACTTGAGTGGGCCAAGATTATCTTCTTGCGCTTTGTCCAAAACATACGTCACGTTATCGCAGGAGATTGTTTCCCACACGTGCAGCCCAACCAGTATGTCGCCTTCGCGGATGCCCTGCTCGCTGGCGGGCCCATTGCTTCGCACATTTTTCACGAGTAGGCCGCCGCGGTAGCGAGATTGGAGTTTCTGGACTTTTGCGGTCGGCAAGAAATCGACCCGAAGCCCGAGTTCTTGCCAGCAGCGATCCTCGGCGGTGAGCGTCTCGCGATGGGTTTGTAAGGCGAGTTCTACTGTTTTTTCATTGCCCGATTGCAAAATATTAAGGCTGACGGTGTCGCCGGCTTTATGGCCGAGCATCGCGCGTTCAATGTCGAGTTGACTTTTCACAGGAAGGCCACCGACGTGAGTAATCCGATCGCCTGGCTGGATGCCAAGCGAATCCGCCGGACTCTCAGGCTGGATGGTTTCGACCAGAAGGCCTTGTGTGCCACTTGGCTTCGCTACGATGCCGTGACATGTTTTGTCGATGCGCTCGACCGAGAGCAGCGCCGTCACGATATCGAGCGTCCGGTCGATTGGAATTGCAAATCCGATGCCCTGTGCGCCAGCCCGCACAGCCACATTGATGCCGATCATCTCGCCGTTGATGTTTAAAAGAGGGCCGCCGGAGTTGCCCGGATTGATGCTGGCATCGGTTTGAATGAGGTCGTCGTACTGCTGGGTGCGGCTGACTTCAACGCTACGGTGAAGGGCCGAGATGATTCCGCGAGTGACGGTGTGTTCGTAGCCATAGGCGTTGCCAAGGGCCAAGACCGTCTCGCCGATCATGAGGTCGCTCGATATGCCCACAGTGATCACAGGCAACGGCATGTCTGCAACGATTTTGATCACCGCTAGATCCGTCCGAGGATCATGAGACACCAGCGTAGCGTTGGTAGTTTTGCCGGAGGCCATCGTGACCTCGATCCGTCGCACACCCTCGACGACATGGTAATTGGTGAGAATGTAGCCTCGGGAATCGATCACGACACCTGTGCCCATTCCATTTACGCGTCGCGCCTCACCCCCCGGATCGTCATCCGGGCTCGAGACCATTTTCTGCCCGTGAATATTGACCACACAATCGCGGGTCGATTCGATCGCTTGTACGATTGACGTGCGGCGAGAGTCCTCGGTCGCCGCTGCAGAGGCCGACACAAGCACGGCCACAATCGGCAGCACAAACCACGTACACCGCATGGCGCACAGACTCCGGAGAAGATTCACTTGGCCTGAGGGTTTCCCGCGTGTACGGGTTCCTGGCCACTGAGAGAATCGGACGGCGCATGGCTCGAATTCACGGGCAATTTTTAGAGCCCGTACAGCTTCCCCAGTTGCCATCTCATCGGCCCCTAGGGCACTGTTTTCGTCTGCATCAGGAAAACCATACCGGCTGGCCGTGAATTATTCACGTTGCCGCGGAGGGGCAGGCAATGGTGACGGCGGAGTTTGCGGCCGCTTGGCAACGAGGAGTGGGAGCAGTTGCAGGGATAAAAATACACCCAGCACTGCCAGCACTACCAGCGGCCAGACTCCAGCAATGCGCTCACCGAGGCCCCAGCCCACTTCGCGGGCTATCCCGCCCACCAGCGTTGCCACGACTAGCAGCAGAAGCGCGATCAGCACGATTCCGCAGCCCAAAGATGCCATCGTGCCTTTGAATGTGCCAAGCTCGGTAAATTCTTCTTGATGTAAGTCGATGGCCCGCCCTCTGGCAACACTTCGCGGCACAGTTTCCGCAAGTTCAATGGCACGCGCAGCATCGTCCCATGCTGCTGGTAAGATGTCTGTTTCCATCGCGAGTGAACGCGCCACGCTCTTTTGGCTGTTGTCCTCAACATACGTGCGAAGCACCTGAAGTATTGCATCGCCGCGGTCGAAGAATGCCAATTCGGCTTTCACGGGGGCAGTGGCATCTGACCAGATCCAATCGCCTCGCGGCCCGTCCGGAATCTGGATGGTATGAGCGGCAGCAGGCCCGATGAGCGACAGCGTGAGGCCTGCGCTCTGGCTATCGCCACGCATGGCCTGCCATCGCGCTGGCACATGAGACGGCCCATCGAAACCAACCGCAAGCGTGGGCCAAACCGTTTCTGGATCGGATCCCCCAAGCGTCGAGAGCTTTCGAGGATCGCCGCTGAGAACTCGTACAAGATCGGCATCAGAGGCCAGCTGCCGCAGTACCGTATTGCGCGAACGTTGTGGCATCCTTCGCTCGAGCAAGATGGTATCAATGATGGATTCGGAGTCGGATTGTGCTGATCCGTCTCGATGGGCGAGTGCTTCCTCAATCGTCAGGCGCAGTCGAGCGATAAATGGGTGGAGCCGATCAGGTAGGATCGGAATGAGCCGTGCCCCGGAATCCTTGCGAATCATGTCGAGCTCATACGCCCACAGCATCGAGAGTTCTAGGGGCTGGGAGAGCACAAGTGTGCGGCCGGCTTGTACGAGCTTCCGAACCGCTTCGGCTCGCGTATCGCCCCACCCATCGCCGCCGACTAAAATAGCATCACAGCTGCGAGTGTCCATCAGCGTCTCCCAAGGACTGTCTCGCGGAAGGGAGTCGGGCACGCTGTGGGCATGGGGCGAGTCTGCAGCCACATCACAGGCCACGACTAACCGATCGCCCAAACGGTGCGCAGCCTCTAGCACCCATGCGATCTGCTGGTCAATTCCCAACAGCCCAAGTTTCATCATTCGTTCGTTTCCAGAGGGAACATCGCAGCCGTGCCGCATGTGAGTGTGCTTGAGCCACCCAAAAAAAGCCAGTCCCCGTGGGTTCTTGTGTAGGCTAGAGTTGAGTGCGTTCCCCCCCGATACGCGAAGGTAAATCATGCGAGCGGAAGTGATTGCGATTGGTGACGAACTGACGACAGGACAGAGGCTCGACACCAATAGCCAGTGGATTGCTCGCGAACTGAGTGTGCTTGGGATCCCAGTGGTGTTTCACACAACGATCACCGACTCGCTTGACGATGGCGTGGCTGCTTTTCGGATTGCGGCCTCGCGAGCCGACGTGATTGTGGCTACGGGAGGGCTGGGACCCACAGCAGATGACCTCACTCGCGATGTGCTCTCCCTAGCCGTTGGTTTACCGCTGGAGCTTTCGGAAGTGGCATTGGCAGCCGTGGAGGCCCGGTTTGCCACGCGGGTCATGCCGATGCCTGCGACCAATCGCCGACAGGCCATGTTTCCGCAGGGCAGCCGAATCATTCCGAATCCCGACGGCACTGCTCCGGGCATCGATCTTGATATTGCGAAGGTGGGCGGCGGCGCATGCAGGGCGTTTGCGTTGCCGGGAGTGCCGTCTGAAATGCGTGTGATGTGGGAGCAGTCGGTGAAGCAAGCCCTGCTGGCAATGCAACCCGATGCCAGCACGCTTGTGTTTCGGCGAATTAAATGTTTTGGTGCGGGCGAGAGTGCCGTCGAAACAATGCTGCCCGATCTGATTCGCCGGGGTCGCGACCCATTGGTGGGAATTACGGCGCACGAGGCCACCATCACGCTTCGCATCGCGGCACGTGGTCGCACGGTGCCTGAGTGCCTAGCAAAAATTGCTCCAACGGAGGCGATTATTCGGGAGTGTTTGGGGCAACTCGTGTACGGAGTGGAAGACGATGAGATCCAGGACGCTGCGTTGGCAGCTGTCGATGCGGCGGGAGCAACGCTTGCCACCATCGAGGTGGCCACGCATGGACAGGTAGCGTCGCTTTTCGCTGCATCAGCGGCGCGGAGGGCTCTGGAAACGTCCAACGCGCAGAGTACACTTCGAGCCAACACGCTGGTGGGCAGTATCGTTGTGCCCGACGGCAATGCTCAGGCCTCCGTGGATGAACTGGTCGAGCAGTGCCGCCGAGACTTTCGAGCAACGCATGTTCTGGCGGTTGGATCTGTTGTGACCGATGGACAGAAGGGCACCAGCGGCGAGGCCGTCGAGATTGTGCTGGCTGGCCCACAGGGTACGTTGCGGCTTTGTCATCGCCTCGGCGGCGGTGGCAGCCTGCGAAGATCGCGTGCCGCTAAGACGGCTATCGATCTGGTGCGAAAGGCCTTGGAAGTGAAACCGTCTCTTCACTCGTGGTAGGTATGCCAATGATCCCAGTTTCGAAGCTTTCTACTGGAATGTCATCTCCCGAAAGCCGTCGCACGCTGGTGCTGGTGCTGGGGTTGGTGGTGCTCGTGACGATTATTTGCTGGCCGTCGCTTGCCGGCCGAATTCAGTATGCCAAGACGCGAGCCGAATTAGCGGCGATCCGCGATGCCGCGACTGGCGCAGAGCTCGCGCCAATCGGCAAGCTTTTTACCACGCTGGCGCGAGTAATCGGGCCAGCGGTGGTGAATGTCACATCGAAGCGACGGGTGCTCACGCTGGCCGATGAGATTACGAGCCTTCGAGGGACAATGCCACGAGGGGCCATTAGCGAATCGGTCGGATCAGGCGTGATCATCAGATCAGATGGCGTGATTGTCACGAACTACCATGTGGTAGCTCAGGTTGAGGAGATCGACGTGGCATTGGCCGATGGACGGCGGTTTGTAGCAACTCTCTTGGGGTCGGATGCCGCGACGGACTTGGCTGTTTTGAAAATTGACGCCAATCACCTGCCGACTGCGGAGTGGGGGGACAGCGACACAATCGAGCCGGGAGAGATGGCGTGGGCTATCGGCAACCCGTTCGGCCTCGACCGCACGATTACGTATGGCATCGTGAGTGCCGTCGGCCGGCGGGGAGTGCTAGAGAACCCGTTTCAAGAGTTTTTGCAGACGGATGCCTCGATCAATCCGGGGAACTCCGGTGGGCCGCTGGTGGACGTCCACGGCCATATCATCGGCATCACGACAGCCATTGTCGGAAAGGATTACAGCGGCATCGGCTTCGCAATTCCGAGCAATACAGCCCGCAGAGTGAGCGATGAGATCCGAGCCAACGGCCACGTGGAGCGAGGTTATGTGGGCATGTCACTGCGAGAATTACCTTCCGGATTTTTGGGCGCTGGGGTGTCAGGTCGCGTGTCTTCGGGCGTAGGAGTTGTCGGAGTGGAAGCCAGATCCCCAGCGGATGTGGCTGGAATCCAGCCAGGTGATGTCATCATTCGCTTTGACGGCCTAGAGATTACGGAGGCATCGGCGTTTGTGCTCTTTTTGACTCGTACGCCGATCGGGAGCGAAGTGCCTTTGGACATCATGCGAGATGGCCAGGAGCAAACCATCTCAGTACGAGTCGGGCGCAGGCCTCGGGATCAATAGGAACGCGACCCATCTGCATTGTCAGCCTCGTCGATAGAAGGCGTGTCGTCAGAAGGTGTGTCTTTGTCCAGAAACAATGCAAAGTTAAACGATTCAGAGTCGATCGCATCGGCGGCCTTGGCGGAACTAGCTGGCGTGGTGGAGGCAGTAGGCGGCGGCGAGATTCTTGGCACAGGCGTGCCCTGCGGTCGCGATCGAATGGATGCACTGACGTCTTCCAGCCACTGGCTTGTTGGAAAGCTGTAGGGACGAAATTTTTCCAGAGTGCCTGTTTCCTCGTGGATAAAGAGAGCTCGCTGTGGACCCAACTTGCTGGCAGCTGGGCTATCCACGAGTTGGCTTGAGTCGGCAGCACTCATTTGAAACAGCACTCGCAACTCAAACTCCTTGAGAGCACCGCGTTCAAATGTTCGCATGAGGTTGGTGAGCGAATCGCACCATACGAGCGTATGGATACCAACAGTAGGGCCGTCCCGAAGCAACGTCATGAAGTTTTGGGCCGGCCCTATTTTCTGGTCGCCGCCAAAGGAAAACCCAAAGTCGCCATCGCTTTTTCGCAGCTCTCGATAGCGTGCAAGGTCTCGTACTACCACAAAAACCGCCTCACCATCGAGCACCTGTTCGTCGAGCCGACGCCGCACCTCAGTGCCTAATCGGTCGAATGCGTCAGTCGCCCCAAGCCGCCCAACAACCTCGATCTCATGAGGTAGGTGCTGTGTGAGTTGCCTCAGCAGCAGGTCGGGGTGCTCGTCGGCCACCGCCGGCTCAAAGAGCACAAATCGGGCGACCCGGCCGAACTGACCGCCAGGAAAAGGATCGTGGGCTGCAGCCAGACTGACAATGGACATAGCCAACAGGCTCACGGCTAAGTCCTCGCGTTGACCAACCGCAAGCAAATTCGCGCCGCCTTGTCGCCTAAAGATCGCGGCTGTGGGGTCCTTGATTGCGATTGCATCGCCCAGCCATGCGACTGGCGTGAGCAATTCCTTGCCGCCCACGGTGTTGGAATGCAGGAGTTCAGTGATGAGGGCATTGCCTGCTGGGTCGGCTGCTTGGTTTCCGTCAAAAACAATACGTGGCAGTGGCGGGATGTCTGTTCGCGAGTCTGCTAGCTTGCGAAGTGTGCTCAGGTATTTTTCGCGGCTCTCGTCGCTAAGCCATACCACTTGAAACGGATTGTTTCCGGCGACTAGACCGTTGGCATCGTTGTAAATCGCTTCACCAGGCCGCGTGAGCAACCGGGCAGCGGAATTCTCCTCGCTTAAGATCAAGCTGCTATCGGCTTCGTTGCACTGCAGCGCAATGCGCACTGCCATTTGACCCATCGTGCTTCGGGGCAGGCTGTAGGATCCGCCGAGCGTCTGCGAGCCGAGCAATACATGCATGCCGAAAGCTCGCCCCTGACGCACGAGTCTGTCGAGCACAAGCGAGGAGTCTTGCGCTAGCTTGTCGTCTTCGATGAAGAGCTCTTGAAACTCATCGATAATCAGCAGAATTCGTGGCATTGCTTCCGGATGCCCTGTGTTACGATAGCCGGCCAAATCCTGCACGGCGAGATCGCGAAACAGATCGCCGCGACGCTTCAGTTCGCGATCCAACTGTTCCAGAACAGAGAGACCAAACTCGCGCTCACTCTCGATGGCGATCACCCGGGCGTGTGGCAGCCGATAGCGATCATAAATTTTGAATTCGACGCCTTTTTTGAAGTCGATCAGGAAAAACTGCACCTCATTCGGGCTATACGTCAGTGCGAGATTGGTGATCAGGGCGTGCATCATCGTCGACTTTCCAGACCCCGTCTTGCCTGCGATGAGCACGTGCTGGCTGGTGCCCTTGCCGAGCTTCATGTGCTGCATTTTCTTTGCACCTGCCGGTCCCAGCGGCACGTTAATTTCGCTGCTGGTGCTACCTGTCCACCAGGCTTCCTCCTTTGGTGCCACGCGATCAAAGGGCACTTCCACTCGCTTGGCGGCCTTGGCTGCCTTACCGACGCGTTGGATGATCGTCGTAAACACCTCGTCGCTCGGGGCCTGCTCCACCGTCAGTGGCCACTTGGAAAACTCTGGATCAGTCCAGGTGAAGATGCCGTCCTTGAGCACCAGTGTGGTGGCGTATTTCTCGATGTCGGCAATGCTGAAATTGGCAGGCATCGCCTGATTCGTGTCGATTGACACAATCGTGTAAACGCCGCATCTTGCACCACTGGCAGCGATGCTTGCGAGCCGTCGTGCGGATGTCTCTGTAAAATTAGCCGGGAAGTTCGCCACCACGACAAACCGATACGGCTCTGGCACCTCGGCATCGGCGTTATAGGCACCGATCGACTCGTATTCGTTCCGGAGATACTTCTGAATCACCAGTTCCATCTGCTCGGTGATATCTGCCAGACGCTGCTCAATCTGGGCCGGCTCCGTCCAGATTCGGCTTGTGACGAGAAGTTCATCGTAGTCGGCCAGATGCATGAAGCCAGCAAAGTGCTTGCCTAGGCCCAGCGGATCGATAATCGTAAAGCGGGTTTGGCCCGCCGGTACGCCGCTGGCAATGCGAAGCGTCACGGCCTGCATCGTTTCCGAAGCGATATCCTTGTCGTCGGGCCCAATTTTGATCAATAGCGAAGCCTGCAGGGGAAAGGGCACGATTGCTGGCTGCGACCAAGCGATTGGCCCGAAAGCGTTGATTGCCGGTGTGGCCGACAGGCCGCCGGGCACTTTCTCGAGTGAAAGGGCAAGTGTGCCGAATCGCAGGCCAGCCGGAGTTTCCGCAGGGAGCGGCAGATCGCTCCGCGTGAGGTTCTCCCACGACGCAAACGCCGCAGCGTCGATCCGATTGGCCTCGTCGTAGACGGCAGAAGTATCGCGACGAATCGTTTGCCACTGCTGGGTCATCGCGCAAGTGCGATCGTCGCGCCGCTTTTCGATCGCAGCGAGGCGAGCGTCGCGGGCCTGCTGGTGTTTTTCTAAATCTTCTTGGCAACTCGTGGACAGGGCGGCCAGTCGAGGAGGGTACTTTTTTACTGCAGCCCCCTTACCGTTGTCTTGCTTCAGAGTAATCGCCTGCGTGGCGGCTAGGTATTTCGCCTCTAAGTCGGCCAATTGCTTGTTCTTTTTCGTCTGCAGATCGGCCAGCTTGGTTTGCAACAGCGTTTGGCGTTCCTCGAGTTGCTGCGCAAACCGTTGGTCAAGTTTCTGAAGCTGCTCATCACGACGGGTCTTGATAAACACCACGCTGGCAGCAAGCACTCGGCGGGCGTGTGCGAGATCATTCGCGAGGTGTGCTCGCATTCCGCTCGCGTCTTGGCGGGCTTTCCTGCGACGTCGAGCCACCCACCAGAGGCCAAGCCCAATGCCGATGCCGATCACAGCTAGCCCTGCAACTCCCGCAACGATGACGTTTGTGAGCGAATCACCAGCAGGGTCGATAACAAAAGTACCAGCGGCTGCGGCCAGCCCTAGCAAAATGGGCAGCAGAATGGCTACCCCTCGCGTGCTGGGAGCAAAAGCGAACTGGCCGCTCTTGAGCGTGCAAATCGCTTTGGACTGATCAATCACTCCGCTGCGATTCTGCTCCAAAAGCGTCAGCACCGCAGTCCCGCTGGGCAGTGACTCGGCCGGTTGAAGAAGCGGCTCGTCACGAGCACCAGAAGGAGCCTCGCCTTCCGGTAGGGCCGACTGAGCGTCAGCAGCCTGTGGCAAAGAAACGCCCCAGCCTGCGAGCACATGGAGGCTTTTCGCGTCGGCGTCGTTGAGTTGGGCCGCTGTCTTGGCCAGATCCAGCTCCGCTTTTTTAAAGAGCTTGACGGGATCCTTCCGCTTTTCTTTAAAAACCTCCCTGTACGAGCCCTCCTCAAACTGATCGTCTTCCTTGAGTTGCCGGTCTTGTTGTTCGCAGGTTCGACTGATCGTGACGGTAAACGTTTTGCGTTGGTCATCCAGTTTTTTTTGGTCGGCAGCTGCCTGCGAGGCCACTCGCGTGAGAATGGCAGCGTATTCGACTTTTGTAGACTCGATGTCGCTGTCATAGCGAGTGCGTGTGGCAGCCAGCAAGGTTTTTGCGGTAGTCAACGCAGCTGCCGTTTCAGACTCGTACTCCGCAGAGATATCCTTCTCCAGACGCGAACGAAGCGACGCCTCCCGTCGCAGGATTTCTATCTGTGCGCGGAGGAGATCGCGATCGTAGCCCGACGGGGCCGGAGCCACATCGGGCGTTGGGGGGTCTGTCGGTGTCATGTCGGGCGTATTAGTCATGAGTTAGAATCGCTTACATCGCGAGCAGCGCGTGCTAGCACCTCAGCGAGCCGCCCGATAGCCTCGAGCGTTTCCTTCACGTCGGGCATAAGCGGCTCAATGTGTTCCTTGTGAAATGCCTTGCTCGTGGAATCATTCCACGTATCTTTGGCCGATTCCCACTTGAGGTCCAGTTGTTTGAGCGAGAGCGCCATTTTCGACGCACCGCTGGAGAGATCACCAACACGCATCACAACCCTCCAGTACCACTGCTGCTTGAACTATCCCCGTCGGCCGACAATCTGTCGCCGCTGATGTTGCCAGTCTGGGCTGTTAGAGGATCGCCTGTTGCAGCCACGCCCTTCACACCATCGTCTGATCCAGCCACGCCCTTCACACCATCGTCAGTTGGCCGGGCAACCGATGTGGCGGGGGCGGAGCCGTCAGCATTCACAGAAGGCCGTGGCGACGACATCTCCCGATAGGCATCCAGCGATTTGATCATCCGTTCAATGCGTGCCATGGCCTTTGGACAATCGACGTCGATCACTTCATGGAAGTGCACCAGACGCACACATGTTTCCCGGAACTGCTGCTGCACCACCGGCGACCATCGACGCACGGCCTCGGCTTTTTCCTCGGAGAAAGCCAAGCGAGCCCGAGCCTTTTCTAGCTGTTTTTTTTCTTCGATGCAGGAAGGCTGGTTATTGCCGACTTTTTTAAACGTACGGCAGTGCTCGAGGTCTTTTATGGCCTGATTGACCATATCTGAGGATCGCCGTACTTCCGCCTTCCAATGCCCTGCGCGGTCGATGGTGATGTAGTCGATCGCGCGACGACCCTCCAACTCCACCTCCGCAATCGCCTGTCCCGTCTCATGTGCAAAAGACGAGATCGCGGCCTTAATGAACGCCAGCGTGTCGATCGATTTAACATCAGCCTGTGTTGACATGGGCTATGACTCAGCGTTGCTGCTGGTATTCCTCAACACGTTCGGCCTTGCGGATCAGGTAGGGCACATAGTCGCCAGTCGCCTCGACAAAGCGTCCAAATGTGTTGAGCTGCTGCTCAAACTCTTCGCTAAATTTCTGGTGCTCCTGATCGCGCCACGAAGCGCCTAATGCTCCCAACTGCCGTTGCACGGTTTGCATTTGCGTCATCACCTCGGCGCTGAAGTGACGCAGTCTCGCCGCAAAGCGACGCAGTTCCTGTGGGTCAACGATTGCCTGTCCCATGGTTGTGCTCCCCTTCTCATGTGGCTCGTGTGATACCTAAAAACATCCTAAACCATGCACCGTTTGGCCCCGCAAAGGCGAAGGCCTTTCCGACGCTGCATCTCCTATCCTATTGTGTATCGTAACGGAAAACTGCAATGTTTTGCCAGCCGGTCGCCAGACCGCCTCCCTGAGGAGTAGCCGCCGAGACGGCCACTCAAACTGGCCCCCCAATAGGAGATCACAACACATCATGCGTCCCGAGCAACCGTCTGATGACACCGTGTCGCTGGAGCCCTCAAAGGGCTGGCATGTAAGCCACCTCTTCTATTCGTTCGATCGGAGCCGTATCGCCGCGATTGGCGAGGCGGACCGCGTGGAGGGGGCTCGGCACTTCGTTGAATCGCTCGATCCGACTGGCCCGTTGGCGCCTAGGCGTCTCCAGACGTGGATCGTGCCGGGGCAGAAGGCCGACTTTGGCGTGATGGCAATGGATCCATCCCCGTTGCGGGTAGAGGATGTCCACCAGCGGCTGATGGCCGGGCCATTCGGGCACGCGCTAGTGCCAACGTATTCATTCATTGGCCTCACTGAGGTGAGCGAGTATGTGCCAACCGTTGAGCAGTATGCCCAGCGTTTAATTGTGGAGGGGGAGGTGGCCGATAGCCCGTCCTACAATGCCAAGGTGCAGGGGTATGCCAGCCGGGAGGAATCGATGCGGAAGGCACGGATCGAACCGGACCTGCCCCAGTGGCCCAACGCCTGCTTTTATCCGATGAATAAAAAGCGAAAGGTGACGGAAAATTGGTTTTTACTTCCGATCGCCGAACGCACTCGACTGATGGCCGAACACGGTCGTACCGGCATGACATTTGGTGGCCGCGTCACGCAATTGATTACAGTGAGCGTGGGTCTTGATGACTGGGAGTGGGGCGTGACGCTCTGGGCTCGGCGGCCCGACTTCCTGAAGGAAATTGTCTACAAGATGCGTTTCGACGAGGCGAGCGCCCGGTATGCGGAGTTCGGCCCATTTTACACCGGCTATGTGACCTCCGGCGCAGAAATTCTGGCCCATTGCCACATCTAGTGGAGTGCTTCAGCCTATTCGGGTTTTATCGAGGGTGGCCCTTGCGCGGCGCACCCTTCCACTTGACCTGTCCCCACAGATGAGGTTCAACCACGAACTGCTCGTCGGCGTGAAGTGCATGTGAACACGCTTGTGTCGCGACAGCCACGCCTTCACCCGAAGGTGTTTGTGGGTCGTCAACAATCATGTGGATGTCGAGGTCCTGCGGAGTCCTGCTTCGTGCCGCAGCGACCGGGGTAGAGAGGCAGGCTTTTCTGGGTGCGCTCGAGAGCCTGAATCTGGCTCTTTTCGTTGGCACAGAACACCAATGCATGTTCGGGGGGATTGAGATACAGGCCAACCACGTCGGTCAACTTCTCAACGAACTGCGGGTCATTGCTCAGCTTAAACGAGCGAATCCGATGCGGCTTCAACTCAGCAACGATGTCTTTGTTCATTCGAGCGATAGCGGCCAAAAGCACGATCTTCGCTCGCAGCACGAGCGAGTCGGCGTCACCGTGCTCGATGCAGCGTGGGGGAGAGATCAGGAGAGACGAAGAAGAGCGGCGACAGTTCGGAGATCGAGGAGAGCATCGCTGCAGCAATCGGTGGTGAGCGATGCTCTTACGAAAAGTGGTGCCGTTGAAGGGGGGCAGGTCAGTGAGCTGAAGGCAAACCGCAATCGCGACACGTGAGGCCTGACTTCTCGCGTAGGGGAAGGAGCGGGGCTATTCGAAACGCTCACTTTTTGTCTATTTTAGCCCGAGAAAAAATGATTTCGACTTCGGTATCTCGCGGCGGCACGCGTCCTTCAAAGACCTCGAAGACCAACGCTTCGTTTGACTGCGAACTCTCGACCGGTAGGTCAAGGGTTGCCGTGGGAAAGTTGGAGACGCAGATTAGATCGCCGCCATCAGCTTGGTAATACTCCTTGCCGTCGGTGGGGTCTGTCCAGAACGAACTGCCCGCAAACACCCAGTCGTCTTGCATCGGCTTTCCAGTGCGAGCGTTGCGGATCCACTCTTTGGCGTTTGATTCTGCATTCGTTCCATCCGGCTTTTTCCATCGCATGCGGACGCACACCGGTGGCCCTGTGGCCGCCACATATTCTGGATCAAATGAGACGGGCTTGCCGGGTTCGAGACCGATTGCCAGGAGCCCAGCGTGGACGAGTCGGGCGGTCGCTCGCACGGCCACGATCGACTCATGTTCCTTGGTTTGGCGGGGGCAGGCGAAAAACTCGATTGCGCCCTTGTCCAACGCAATGAGTCCGCCGACGACGACTTCCTTCGCTTTGGAGTCAATCCACACATCCTCATCCGGAGAAAGGCGTTTGAGCTCTGGATGCCGATCGGCCGCAATGCACATACAGGACGCAACCACAATCGATGCGATCCAGCCGCTTGACAGGGCATGGCGGCGCGGCAGAAGCACGCCCGCTTGGGGCAGGGGGGCTCTAGGCAAAATCGCATGCGGCATGTGGCACCCCGTGAACGGTGGCGGATTCCTCAGGTAGTATTTCTAAGGTAGTATAACGCCTCCCTAAGATCTGAAATCATACGGCGCAGGAATTCTCTGATGGATGCAACGAAAAGTGACAAGCGAGGCAAGCGGCGGCCACGGTCAGAGAAAGGCCCCAATGTCCAGCTGGGCCAACTGTCCGACAGTTCAACGGCTCGCGGCTTGGCACCAGCGGATGGAGCAGTTGCCGATGTTGCTTTGGCCTGCCAGCCAGTGGGAACGATCATCGCAGTCGAAAACTTCGACAACCACTCAGGGACTCATGCGACGGAAGTAGCTCGGCAGACACGGGTACCCCTGAGCGTCAAAAGCAGAGAGGTCGCCAGCCGTATCCGTCGGCTTGCCGACCAGAGCGAATCCCTCGATACCCGTCGCAGGCTTCGCCAACTCGCGGAGCAGATTACACACGGTTCACACAATGTGCAGGGGATTGCTTTCATAGAAGCATCTCTCGGGGAATGCCTCGATGAGGCCGGCTTGGCAACCCAGCCTCGCGAGCAGTGGTTGTCCTGCGAGGCCGCCACGTGGGGCTTGGCGTGGCTTGCTCGCACGCGGCGAGCCGGTGGTTCAGCTGGCGGCTTACTCCAGCGGTTGGTGAAGATGGCCCAATCGATGCAGGCCATCCTACGGGGCAACGACACTGGCCCCGCCGCATTTATTTTGGCTCTGTCCCGACTGTTTTGCGACATCGAGGCGTGCCAATGCCTTGAGCGGGATGTCACGCATAGTTTGGAAGAGGAGGTTGGTCGATTGGTTTCGGCTGGCGGGGCAGTGTCGCTGGCCGCATCGTCCGCCACAGGATGTTTGACGACGGGATCTGCGGCAGTTATCCAGCGAGTATCGAGATGGACTGTTGTGCGTGAAATTGCCATGCAAACAGGCAACTCGCTGCCGTGGAATGCTGCTACCGAGGAGCGATGGTCTGCGGCGTGTGAGATGGCACTGCATTTGCTGGGTAATGGCGGCAGGATTCTGGCGGCTTCCGGAAAGCTGCCAAAGGCACTGTCGCAGCCCCTTTTGGACGCGGCTCGGGCGTCAGACAAGAAGCCGCTGCGTCGCACGGCTGAAGCAATCGGTAAGCTAACGGTTCCCAAATCCAGCGTGCCAGCCAAAAAATTACTGCCTCGCGACCTGCACGATCCAACAGCTGCCGTCACCATTGTGCGCACGGGCTGGAGTTACGACAGTTTGCGTGTGAGTCTGGAATACCGCGACGCCACGCCGCGGCTGGAGATCGCTGCTGGCGATCGGCTTTTGATGGATGGGCTTTGGCACTGGCAAGTATTGCTCAACGGTCAGTCGCTGGATGCGGAGGGGCCGTGGAGCGTGTCGTGCTTCGAATCGGATCGGAAAGCATCGTTTTTAGAGATCATTGCGCCCCTGGCCGAAGGCTTGCAGATCGAGAGGCAGGTTGTCATCATTCCGAAGGATCGCATTGTGCTGCTAGCCGATGCCATCACGGTCCGGCCTGGGGGCACATGCGCAGAGCATGGAGCACTCGAATACGAGGGGACAACCCCTTTGGCAACGTCGCTGGCGACCGAGGCAGCCGCGGAAACTCGCGAAATCATCGTATACGACACCGCCATGCGATTCACGGCGATGCCTATTGCGTTGCCTGAATGGTCGAGTGCGGCGGCCCGCGGTACGTGCGACCCAACTCCGCAGGGGATTCGGCTGCGACAGCAATCAACCGGCAGTCGCCTCTACGCCCCGCTCTGGCTCGACTGCGATGCCAGTCGGCTGGGAAGCCCGCTGACGTGGAGGCAACTGACGGTTGCCGATACGCGGATGAATCTGGCTCGGCATGAAGCCGTTGGGTTTCGCGTGCAGGCAGGACTCAAACAATGGCTCCTTTATCGGGCTCTCGACAAGCCCCGTAACCGTACGCTGCTCGGCTGCAATTTGTCGTGCGAGTTTTTGCTCGGCCGTATTGGCCGACGAGGGAGCGTGTCACGCACCCTTGAAATTCAATGAACCATCGCTGAGCGATCCTTCGCCCTCATAGCCATAACAGTCACGACAGCCCTGATATGACTCCTGCGCACATTCTTCGCTGCCGCGAGAATCTCGATGCTGTGCGAGGCAGAGTGGCCGAGGCTTGCCGCAAGGGAGGCCGCGATCCTAGCAGCGTGCGGATCGTGGGCGTAACGAAGTATGTTTCGTCTGATAGTGCCGCAATCCTGCTTGAGCTAGGATGCCTTGACTTGGCTGAGAGCAGGCCGCAATCGCTTTGGGAGAAGTCTGCGGCAATGGCCAGAGCGAATCCGCCGCCACGATGGCACTTCGTAGGGCACCTGCAGCGCAACAAGGTGCGACGCACGATTGGCGTGACGAGCCTCATTCACTCACTCGATAGCCAGCGGTTGCTCGAAGCCATCGATGCCGAAGCAGCAGTGTGCGGCCGGGTGTGCGAGATGCTTGTCGAGGTGAACCTATCGGGCGATAGAGGCCGTACTGGGGTGTCAGAGCAAGCAGTTGGCCCGTTGGTGGAAGCTGCGGCACAATACTCGCACGTGCGAGTCTGCGGGCTGATGGGCATGGCCAGCGAGCCCGAAGGAGCAGACGCTCAGGCTCAAGCTAGGAGGCAGTTTGCGCACCTGCGACAGATCCGCGAACGGCTGGTGGCATCGTCACCCGCGGCGGCCGGGCTCAACGAACTTTCAATGGGCATGAGCGGAGACTTCGAGGAGGCAGTCCTCGAAGGGGCGACGCTCGTCCGGATCGGATCGGCGCTATGGGAGGGAATCGCAGCGCACGACTAAGAGCGAGTGGGGCTTATGCGTCTTCAAATCGGACGGACAGAATCTCAAACTTCATGGTCCCAGCAGGCACTTCTATGGCGACTTTTTCGCCCACCTTATGCCCAAGCAGGCCTTGCCCAAGCGGGCTGGCGACGTTGATCTTGCCGGCGTCGTAATCCTCTTCGCCCGCCCCCACCAGCACAAAGATTTCATCACCACCGAATTTCAGATCGCGCACAACGACTGTAGCGCCAAACACCACTTCATCGGTGAGCTCCTTCTGCCGCTCAACAATGACAGCGCGAGCGAGCCTGTCTCGCAGCATATTGATCTTGGCCTGCATTAATCCCTGGCTCTCGCGGGCTCCGTGATACTCGGCATTTTCGCTCAAATCGCCCTCGCTACGGGCCGCCGCCACCCGCTCCGCCAAGCGAGGCATTTCAACGGAATCGAGCTCATCGACCTCACCCTTGAGCTTGTCATACCCGGTGCGGGTCATGGGAATGCGATCAGTCATTGGCACATCTCATGAAAAGAAAACGAGTGAAAATATTATTTTGCTAGGTACAGCAGACGCCCACAGCTCCGGCACGCGATAATCTTGCCCATTTTGAGCTCGGCCACCATGTTTCCCGTGATTTGCTGAAAACAGCCACCACAGCTCTCTCCTTCGACGGAGGCTAGCGAGTCGGCCCCCTTGCTCTTAGCGACACGACGGTAGCTTTCCAAGGAGTCGGTAGGCAACTCGGCTTCAGCAACGGTCAGATCGCCGCTGATGCGGGTCACCTCGGCTTCCAGCGTAGCAGTTTCGCCATCGATTTGAGATCGCGTGTCGGCCAATTGCTTCTTAATAGATGCAACCTCAGCCTCAGCTGTGGGGAGCGTTTTCTTGACGGTGTCAATGCGTTCTAAGGCTTCGAGGATCTCGTCTTCCAAGACCTTTGAGGCCATTCGAGCGGCGGCAATTTGGTCTCGGAGCGTTTGGTATTCGCGGTTGGTCTTGCAGGCGTTGAGCTTGCTGTCGAGGTCAAGGATCTTGGCTTCGTCCGACTTGAGCTGAAGCTGCTTCTGATCAGCCAAAACCTTTGCCTTTTTGATGTTGTCTTGGATCACGGCACGGGCTGCTTCTGACGACTCGAGAAGCTTTCCGCGGGCCAGAAGCTGGCGAGGGCCGGCGGCAAGCCGATCTTTGAGGTCGGCGAGTTGTTGATGCAACCGATGTAGCGTGCGAAGAATGTCAGCGGTAACGGCAAGGGACATAGGGTGATTTCCGGGGATGATTTCCGGGGATGAAGGGGTATTGCGAAAAAGTCTAGCAGATCGAGCGAACGGCTGGAATTGTTAAAAAAAGCGGGCCGGCCGCCATGGTTGGCAACCGGCCCGCAATCGATGTTCGTCAGGAAATCACTCCCAGACGGCGAACGCGCGACTAGGCTGGCGCACTCGTTAAAAAAGTCTCGAGCTGCTTTGAACGAACGGGGTGCTGAAGCTTCTTAACCGCCTTGGCTTCGATCTGTCGGACCCGCTCACGCGTGACTCGAAAAATACGGCCAACCTCTTCGAGGGTGTAGGTGTAGCCGTCGGTGAGGCCATACCGCAGCCGGATAATTTCTCGCTCGCGATAGGTGAGCGTTTTCAAGAGCGAGTCGATCTTGTCCTTCAGGAGGCCGTTGGTGACAGATTGCGTGGGAGTCTCTGCGCCGAGATCCTCCACAAACTCACTGAAGCTAGCATCCTCACTTTCGCCAATCGGACGGTCGAGGCTCATGGGTTGACGACCCATATCAAGCACGCGACGGGCCTCCTCTGGCAGAATTCCAGAGGCTTGCGAGAGCTCCTCGGTGGTGGGATCGCGGCCGAGCTCGTGGAGCAGTTTCTTGGATGCCGTACGCAGCTTGGAGAGCACGTCGATCATGTGCACAGGGATTCGAATCGTACGGGCCTGATCCGCAATCGCCCGCGTGATTGCCTGACGGATCCACCAGGTCGCATACGTCGAAAACTTGAAGCCGCGGCGGTACTCATACTTGTCAACTGCCCGCATTAATCCGGTGTTGCCTTCCTGGATGAGATCCAGAAAGCTCAGCCCGCGGTTGCGATATTTTTTTGCAATCGACACCACAAGCCGCAGATTGGCTGCCGAAAGCTTGCGCTTGGCAATCTCATATTCCTCCTGCAGTCGCTCAAGCGTGTCAACTCTCGTGCGCAGTGAGCGAGGGCTCTCAAGCGTTGATAGCATCAAGTCCCGCAGTTCCTTGCGCATGTCGGCACGGTCGTCGCGAGACATATGCCCGTGGTCTATTAACCGCAGGTCCTGCTGGATTCGATCCATGCGAGCGGACATGCCACGCAGCAATTTGAGCAGCGGTTGCACCCGACGGGTGCGAAGGCTCAACTCCTCGACGAGTACAAGCGACTTGGCGCGGCGGCGACGGAATGACATCCGGGCAGATTGAGCGAGTTCTGGGGGTGTCGCCTTGGTTACAAGGAGCCGGAAGTCGACCTTGTTTTGCTCAATCAGGCGTTCGAGCGTCACGAGATTGTGAGGCATTCGCCCCTGGATTTGCTCTTTCGTAAGACACTCGGTGAGCGACACTTTAATTGTTCGGTCGAAGGGGAGTTTGCCCTCATGCACCCGTCGCAATGTCTCAACGGTCGTCTGCAAGGAGTAGGAACAGCCCAGGATCGCACGCCGAAAACGCTTGCGCGTGACCTCGATCCGCTTGGCCAGTGAAACTTCCTCGTGGCGGGTTAACAGCGGGATCTCCGCCATCTGTGCTAGGTACATGCGAATCGGATCGTTCCCTGCGTTGGAAGGGGCCGTTGTGATCGCCTCGCTGCGTCGCGGCTGTGCTACGGGCTTTCTTTCAGAAGCCACACTCCTGACGAATTCCGATGAATCCGTTTCCTCAACGGGAGGCGTATCGACAAGATTGAACCCATTTTCCTCGAGTGCGACGAGGAGCGAGTCAAGTTTTTCAGGATCCACCGCTTCGTCCGGCAGATACGCGTTGACCTGATCAAACGTGAGATAGCCCTGCGCCTTGCCAGTTGCGATCAACGCTCCCAGATCGTCGTGCATGCGGTCGGCACAGTCCGGCATCTGCGAGTCACTCGCACCGCTTGCGCTTTCCGTTGGCGTTCTGGAGAGGCCTGCACGCTTGCCGATGGGCTTCCTCATCTGCTTGCCAGTCTTTACACGTACTTGCTTACCAATCTGCTTGCTCATTCGTGGTCTCCTTTACCATCGTACCGTCACTCGCACACCGCCCCCCGAATCGCCTTTGGAAAATTCCTCTGACGAATCGATTGCAGTAACGAGACGAGCACCCTCACCCTTCCTTGGGTTCGGTCATGCCCTGAACAGCCCGCCGTTGGACGACGAGTTGTTCCAAAAGTTCAGCCTCCGAGTCGGGATCCAACCGGGAGGTTTTCAGTGTCCTCGCGCTGGATTGCGCCTGCCGCTGAGCACAGCGGCGTCGCAGAGCGTCTTCGAGGTGGTGCAGGCGATCGACAGGATCACCCACACCGCGGTCGGTGTTTAAATCGTCTACGGCAACCAAGAGGCTTTGGAGGGCCGGATCAGCGATCTCCAACAGCAAGCCAGCCAAGGCCACAGGACGGCCCTCCGCATGCAGACGTCGAGCGGTTTCGAAGACGGTGCGGCCTTCCAGGCTCTCCAGTTCGGCACCATCCACCTCGCGTATGACGAGGCCCACGCTTTCGGGCACACCCACGAGCACTTCGAGCACCTCGCGATCCCACGCCGGCAATCGCTCTACGGCAATGGGCGAGCGTGACAGGCCAGCAGCACCGGATTCGAAGTCACGCGAAGCATCGCCGGAAAAACTGCTCTCCGAATTGTCGGCGATTGCAGAGAGCGAGCGGTCCGCTTTTTTCTGGCTACGAAGATCCAGCATGCGAAGTCGTAAAACATCGCGAGACAGGCCGAACCGACGCGACAGCCGACCGAGCACTTGGTCTTCGCGCAGGCGTCTTTGAGAGGCGCTCATCGGGGAATCTTGTGAGACATTTGCCAACGCCTTGAGCACGCTTTCGACCGCGTCGAGCGCCGCATCATCGCTGGCGTGGGAGGTGAGCTTTGCCACGGCTTCATCGAGTCGGTAGTCGAGCGGATCAACCGCCGCTTCCACCAGCGTTTCAAAGGCCTCGCGCCCGTGCGTGAGAACGAAGTCGCATGGGTCGATTCCAGTAGGCAGCCTCGCAATCCGAACGTCGATCGGCTCGGCCAAGAGCACATCCAGAATTTCGTCGGCTCGACGGCGACCGGCATCGTCTCCATCCAGGACGAGCACGATGCGATCGGCATACCGTCGCAACAGTTTGGCGTGCCGCTGACCAAGTGCTGTGCCCAGCACGGCCACCACGTCATCGACGCCTGCCTGACGGGCGGCAAGGCAATCGGTATACCCCTCAACGACAATGGCTCGTTTGGAACGGCTCATCGCCTCTCGGGCTGTGTCGAGGCCATACAGCATCGAACTCTTTGAAAACAGCACCGTCTCCGGAGAGTTGATGTACTTGGCAGAGTCTGGAGCCGACCCAGGCAAAACGCGACCGCCAAATGCAACGCATCGAGAAAGCGGATCCCGGATCGGAAACATCACGCGATCGCGGAAGCGATCGTAGTGGCCACTCGTTGGAAAGCCGCTGCGAGACTGTCCGGCCCGCTCTTGGCGTTCCACGGCCATGCCAGCGCGTGCCAAATGGTCGGCCGAAATGCCTGAGGCTGACGCCTGCTTGAGGAGCCAATCCCAACTAGGAGGTGCATAGCCAATCTGAAATCGCTCAATCGTGGTGGCCGTGAGGCCTCGGGCAAAAACATAGTCTCTGGCTGTCTTCGCTTCGGGGGAATGCAGGAGGCACTCGTGAAATCGTTCCGCCGCCCAACTCATTGCTCTGTAGAGAGCTGTTTTCTGATCTGGCGGGAGGCCGCTTTTGCCACGCTGGATCTCGATTCCGGCACGTGCGGCGAGGTGCTCAAGGGCTTCACGGAACTCAAGCTTCTCCATCCGCATCAAAAAGTTGAAGGCATCGCCACCGATATTGCACACCCAGCAGCGGAAGGTTTGGCGTTCCGGGTTGACTTGGAAACTGGGGCGGGAGTCTTCGTGCCACGGACAGATTCCAACCATGGCCTTGCCAGCGCGACGCAAGGAAATGTATGTCCCTACAAGATCCACGATGTCGATTGCGTCGCGAACACGTTCCTTGAGATCGTCGCGACCATTTGGCAGCCCAGCAACGCCAACCGGCTGGCCTGCTGCAAGAACTCGCTGTGAAAATGGGGAGTCGGGAGCCACGGATGCAGTCCTAAAAACGTCTCTACTTGAAGTGACCGATGGAATGTAGCGCGTGGCTCGAAGCCGGTCAATCGCAACACTTTCCTTCGCAGCTCGCCCAGCCTGCCTGCACCAACAGCGAGCGTCGATCGCACGGCCCAAGAAAGAGCCCAGCCTAGGAAAGTAAGCGTTGCACGCTTTCCAAAAGGCGATCCATGGCAAATGGCTTGCGGATGTAATCGTCGACGCCGAGCATTTCGGCATAGGCCTTGTGGCGGCTTCCCTCGTTGGCCGTGATCATGATCACGCGCACGGGAACCGTGCGGCTACGACGCAACCTCTCCAGCACAAGAAAACCACTCCGTTTGGGCATCATCATATCCAAAACTACCAAATCGGGATCCTCTTTTTCAGCCATCACGAGTCCCTGATTGCCATCCCGGGCGATCAAAATTTCATAGCCTTTTGATTCCAAGACGGTTCGCATCGACTCAAGAATTTCTACGTCGTCATCCACTAGCAGCACACGTTTAGTGGCCCTACTGGCTTTTGAGTCACCCTCAGAAGCCGCAGCTGTTACAGAGCCGGTCTCCTCTACGGAAGGCTCCGTGGCGAATGTGTCTTTCGGGACTTTCTTGGTTCGCTTCACTGGCATGACTGGCACTATCAACTTCTTGGGGAACGGGATATTTCTTTTGAACACATTAGCAGGAATGAGATCACACTGCCAAATCGCCTCCTAAAAACGTTGAGAAACGGCTGAAATAGCTGTAGGAAAAGACCGCGCGCCAGGTGATCGCTACAGTCGCTCGTAGGGAAACATCAGAGGCTCAACGGCGACGCTTGGTTCGCAGGAGGCTTGCGGCCCAGAAAAACTGCAGCGCCCAACAGCCCGCACGCTGCACCCCAGCAAGTATCGCTTGGATAGTGGGCCTGCGTAGCCACCCGCTGCAGACTCGCGAGCACGGCAAAGAGAGCAAATAGCGGCATGCCTCTGGGATATTTCCAGGCCAAACCTGCCGCCAAACCCGCTGCCACCGCCGCATGCCCCGACGGAAAGCTGTGCAAGTCGGAGTGACTCTTCGCTGCTACCAGCGAAGAGGTGCCGAATGTATCAAGCACGGATCCGTGTGCTAGGAGATCAGTGAGATCGGCGGCCCGCGGCCGCACGCGTTCGATTAGAAATTTGAGGACGTCTGTGAGGAGGCCCCCTGCCGCCGCTGCGCCGATCAGCCGAGCGAAATTCTGTTGCGCTGCCCGCGGCTGCAATGATGGCCAGCGGATGGCTGGCCATCGAAGCGACGGGAATGAAAGCGACGGATCCAGCCAGAGCACCGTGAAGAGCAAGATGGCAACGCCCGTTCCTTGGGCAAACACCTCCGCAAAGTCCACCACGTTGAGGAACTCTTTCCAGATCGCCCTGAAGAGCAAGATGGCGACGTCCGTTCTGTGGGCAAGCAATTCCGAAAGGTTCGTTACTCGAAAAAGCGGTTTCGGGATGGGATCCGTTTTGCACCACTGAGCCACCGATAGATCGACGGCCAAGAAAGCCAGTCCCAAGCCGGCCAGAATCGCAGCGGCGA
>Ga0114978_10001060_pt1 | contig 23201 bp, 21 predicted proteins | sample S_140212_EF_Meta_FD_87027 | JGI IMG/M metagenome (GOLD analysis project Ga0114978, IMG submission 87027) | Freshwater microbial communities from Lake Simoncouche, Canada to study carbon cycling - S_140212_EF_MetaG | ecosystem: Environmental > Aquatic > Freshwater > Lake | place: Lake...
GACCGTGTACAGCGGCAGCGCCTTGGCATGTTTGCTGGTGCCATAGCGATTCGCGCGGCGTGCATCTTCTTCCTGCAAATGCGCGCTGTCGAGCAGCAGCACTTCGCACAGGTCCCGGGTCGCAGCGCTCGAAAAAATCTGGCCGTTGAAGCCTTGGCGCCGCAGGGCGGGGATATAGCCGCTGTGATCCAGATGCGCATGTGACAGCAGGACCGCGTCGATGCTGGCGGCTGCCGCACCCAGGCCGGCCCAGTTGCGCTCGCGCAGGGCTTTGTAGCCCTGGAACAGGCCGCAATCGAGCAGAATCCGTTGCTCGCCCAGATCGAGCAGATGGCGTGAACCGGTGACCGAGTCGGCTGCGCCGAGAAAGGTGATTTTCATGCGTGGATTGCAGCACCGCCGGCATCGGCAAGGCATGACTCAGCGCAAGCTGACCGGCGCGCAGAAATGCAAAAAGCCCGATCATCGCAACCGGGCTTCTTATCGGGTCAAGCTGACTTCAGCGTTTGGGCGGACCCGAGCGAGGGGGCGGGCGTCCACCGCCGCCGGCCGGCCGCGGCGCACCCGGACGCGCCGCATGGCTGGAAGGACGGCCATTACGATCACCGCCACCGCCACCGCCACCGCCACCGCCACCGTCACGTGAACCTGCGCCCGGCGCGCCGCGCGGTGCCGATCGACCGCCGCCACCACCACCACCACCACCGCGCGAATTGCCACGGCCACCGCCGCCGCCGGAGCGACTGCCATTGTTGTTGAGGATCATCCGGCCGAGCACGATAGGCTCGGGTTTTTCGCTCGGGTCAGGTGCGAAGCCGGGGATGATTTCCTTCGGAATTTCGCGTTTGATCAGCTTTTCGATTTCACGCAGAAAGCCGTTCTCGTCGACGCAGACCAGCGATACCGCCACGCCCTCGGCGCCGGCACGACCGGTGCGTCCGATACGGTGCACATAGTCTTCCGACACATTGGGCAACTCGAAGTTGACGACATGGGGCAACTGGTCGATGTCGATGCCGCGCGCGGCGATGTCGGTTGCCACCAGCACCTGCAGATCACCGGTCTTGAACTCGGCCAGGGCCTTGGTGCGCGCACCCTGGCTCTTGTTGCCGTGGATTGCCATGGCGCTGATGCCCTGGTCGTTCAGGTAGTCGGTCAGGCGGTTGGCGCCATGCTTCATGCGGGTGAAAACCAGCACCTGATGCCAGTTGCCCTGCTTGATCAGATGGGCCAGCAATTCCTTCTTGCGCTCACGGCCGACCGGGTGCACTTTCTGTTCGATCGTCTCGGCAGTCTGGTTGCGGCGCGCCACTTCGATCAAGGCCGGTTGGTTCAGCAGGCGATCGGCCAGGTTCTTGATCTCGTCGCTGAAGGTGGCCGAGAACAGCAGGCATTGTTTCTTCGCCGGCAACATCGCCAGCACTTTCTTGATGTCGTGCACGAAGCCCATGTCGAGCATGCGGTCGGCTTCGTCGAGCACCAGAATTTGTACCTGGCTCAAGTCCAGCGTGCCTTGCTGGGCATGATCGAGCAGGCGGCCCGGGGTGGCGACGAGGATGTCGACACCGTCGCGCAGACGGTTGATCTGCGGTTGCATGCCGACACCACCGAACATCACCATGCTGGTCAGGGGCAGGTATTTACCGTAAGTCTTGACGCTTTCTTCGACTTGAGCTGCCAGCTCGCGAGTCGGTGTCAGCACCAGCGCGCGGATGGCGGGCTTGCCGCGCTTGTTGGTGGCCGGCGCGCCCAGGCTCAGTCTTTGCAGCATCGGCAGCGTGAAGCCGGCGGTCTTGCCGGTGCCGGTCTGTGCGCCGGCGAGCAGATCGCCGCCTTGCAATACGGCGGGGATCGCCTGCAGCTGGATCGGTGTCGGAGTTGTGTAGCCAGCGTCGGTGATGGCCTTCAGGAGAGGCAGGGCAAGGCCCAGGGATTCAAAAGTCATTGCTTGCTTATGGCGCACGGTGCCCTGGATGCCGGCCGGCGCTGTATCGACAGCGCCAGTCTTGGGGCCTGCGGTAGGAACGTGCTTGAGCTGAAAGGAGGAGCTGCGACAAGACTGGTAGTCGCAGCTTAGCCACTGATTGTAGCCGGATGGGTGAAAACGCCAGGGAATACCCGCTGTTGGCTGCTCAAGCTGCCAGCCGGCGACGGCTACGCTATGAACAAAAGGCCAGCTTGGCTGAAACTGCGACAATTGCGGGTTGAACGCCTTGCTTGTCAGGGCGCAAGCCTCAGCAGCCAATCGTCAGCAAATTCAGGAAGCCCCCATGGCGCAATATGTCTTTTCAATGAACCGTGTCACCAAGACGGTGCCGCCCAAACGCCAGATCTTGCGTAATGTGTCGCTGTCGTTCTTCCCTGGCGCCAAGATCGGTGTGCTCGGCGTCAATGGTTCGGGCAAGTCGAGCCTGCTGAAGATCATGGCTGGCGTTGACAAGGACATCGAAGGTGAAGCGATTGCGATGCCGGGCCTGAAGATCGGTTATCTGGAGCAGGAACCGAAGCTGAACCCCGATCAATCGGTGCGTGAAGCGGTCGAAGAAGGCATCGGCGGTGTGCTGGCTGCGAAAAAACGACTCGATGAGGTCTATGCGGCCTATGCCGATGAAGATGCTGATTTCGATGCACTCGCCGCTGAACAGGGCGAACTCGAATCGATCATTGCGGCAGCCGGCAGCGAAAACACCGACCTCCAGCTTGAAATGGCGGCTGACGCCTTGAACCTGCCGCCCTGGGATGCGCGCATCGGGCTGTTGTCGGGCGGCGAAAAGCGCCGCGTCGCGCTCTGCCGTTTGTTGTTGTCCAAGCCCGACATGCTGCTGCTTGACGAGCCGACCAATCACCTGGATGCCGAATCGGTCGACTGGCTGGAGCAGTTCCTCAGCCGTTTCCCTGGCACCGTCGTCGCGATCACCCATGATCGCTACTTCCTCGACAACGCCGCCGAATGGATTCTCGAGCTCGACCGCGGCGCCGGCATTCCCTGGAAGGGCAATTATTCCGACTGGCTGGAACAGAAAGAGCGCCGCCTCGAGCAGGAGCAAAAAGGCGAGGAATCACGTGCCAAGGCGATGAAGAAGGAACTCGAATGGGTCCGTTCGAACGCCAAGGGACGCCAGAGCAAGAGCAAGGCGCGTCTGGCCCGCTTTGAAGAACTGTCGGATGTCGATTACCAGAAGCGCAACGAGACCAACGAGATCTTCATCCCGGTGGCTGAACGGCTCGGCAACGAGGTGATCGAATTCGAGAATGTGTCGAAGAGCTTTGGCGATCGCCTGCTGATCGACAACCTCAGCTTCAAGGTGCCGGCTGGTGCCATCGTCGGCATCATCGGACCCAATGGTGCCGGCAAGTCGACGCTGTTCCGCATGATCCAGGGCCAGGAACAGCCCGACAGCGGCAAGGTGATGATCGGCAAAACGGCACAGCTGGCTTTTGTCGACCAGAGCCGCGAGAGCCTGGCTGACGACAAGACCGTCTGGCAGGATGTCTCGGGCGGCCTCGACAACATCGTCGTCGGCAAATTCATCATGCCCAGCCGCGCCTATCTGGGCCGCTTCAATTTCAAGGGCAATGACCAGCAAAAACTGGTCGGCAATCTGTCGGGCGGTGAGCGCGGCCGCTTGCACCTGGCCAAGACCCTGGCGCAGGGCGGCAATGTGCTGATGCTGGACGAACCGTCAAATGACCTGGATGTGGAAACCCTGCGCGCGCTCGAAGAGGCGATGCTCGAATTCGCCGGCTCGGCCATGGTGATTTCGCATGATCGCTGGTTCCTCGACCGGATCGCCACCCATATCCTGGCTTGCGAAGGCAACTCGCAATGGGTCTTCTTCGACGGCAATTACCACGAGTACGAGGCCGACAAGAAGAAGCGTCTGGGCGAAGAGGGTGCGCGTCCGAAGCGGATGCGCTTCAAGCCGATCAAGTAAACGGAATCGGCAGGGAGGGGGGTTGAAAGCCCGTCTTAACGATTCTTTACGCTTTGAGCATGGATGAGTAACGAGCAGGCGCGAAGATGGAGCCTTCCAAATATTCCGAGGAAAAATCCCATGAGCAAAGTGAATTTGATCAAGATCTTGAAGACCGGCGCTGTGGTGTCGGTGCTGGCATTCAGCGGCTTGACCGCCATGGCGCAAGGTCATGGCGGCATGCGTGGCGGTCAAGGCGGTCCGGAGATGATGATGGGCGGCAGGATCGAGCATCTGCTCGAAGCCGTCGATGCGACCGATGCCCAGCGCGCCCAGATCAAGCAGATCATGCAAGCGGCGCGCGTCGACATGAAGGCACAGCATCAAGCCGGCAACAAGTTGCGTCAGCAGGGCCTGGCCTTGTTCGCCGCAACGAACATCGACGCCGCTGCGGTCGAAGCCTTGCGGGTGCAGATGCAGGCCCAGCATGAGGCGGTCAGCAAGCGCATGAGTCAGGCGATGGTTGAAGCCGCGCGGGTGCTGACAGCCGAGCAGCGCGCCAAATTCGCCGAGCGGATGAAAAAGCGTCAAGCCAGGATGGCTGAGCAGATGCAAGCTCGCCCGGCCAAGAGCGCCAACTGAAGCAAATCCCGGGGCATGGCCTTGCGCCCGCCCGACCCGGAATCTAGATGAAACTGTTGTTGATTGATGATGACGCAAGGCTGACGGCGATGCTCAGCGAGTACCTGACCGCTGCCGGTTTTGAAGTAGCCACGGCAGGTTCATTGCAGGCGGGACGGCAGTCGCTGGCGGCGGGCAATCAGGATCTGCTGGTGCTCGATCTGATGCTGCCTGATGGCGACGGGCTCGACTTCTGCCGCGAGTTGCGTGCGGACTCGCGGACGCGGCGGCTGCCGGTGCTGATGCTGTCAGCGCGCGGTGAGTCGATGGACCGGATCCTCGGGCTGGAACTCGGTGCTGACGATTACCTGGCCAAACCGTTTGAGCCGAGGGAGTTGCAAGCCCGGATCAAGGCCTTGTTGCGCCGCTCGGAGCCGGCTGCTGCCGAAGATGATGTGCTGCGCTTCGGCCGGCTGGAAATCGATCCTGCAGCAAGGCTGGCCAGGCTTGACGGGCAGGCCTGTGACCTGACTGGCCACCAGTTCGACCTGCTGGTGGTGCTGGCGCAAAGCCCCGGCCGGGTGCTGACTCGCGACCAGATCATGGATTCGCTCAAAGGACACCCGCTCGACGCATTTGACCGCTCGATTGATGTGCATATCTCGCGCATCCGGTCGGTGATCGAAGATGATGTCAAGGCGCCGCGGCGTGTTCTGACCGTACGCGGTGTCGGTTATGTCTTTGCCCGCAAGCAAGATGCCGAACCGAATCTTTGAGACCTGCCTGAGGCCTTGATGCGCTCGCTCTATCTCCGCATCTACCTGACCCTGGTTCTGCTATTGCTGGTGTTCGGCTTTGGCTCGACCTGGCTGTTCCAGCGCCAGATCGAGCAGGAGCGCGGCAATGCCGAAGCTCAGGCCCCGGAGCGCTTGAATGCGATGGTGCAGCTGATTCATCTCGCCTTGCCGCCTGCCAGCGCACCGCGTGCAGAGCAAGCCGCTGCCTTGCAGGACTGGGGCCAGCGGCTGCGCATGGCGATCGCCTTGAACGATGCAGATGGCAAGCGCATCGCGGCCTCCGAAAGGTATGAACAGCGCGAGACCGAAGCCGGCGTGCGAAGCATTCACATGCAGATGGCTGATGGGCGCAGCCTGGCAATGATCCGGTTTCCCAGGCAGCAGCCGGGATTCGGGCAGATCTCGTCCGAGGGCGGCCGCGAAGGCGGGCCAACTGGCATGAGGCCCCGCGGCCCCAGGCGTGACGATTCGCCCTGGCAGATGCTGACCGAGCCGCAAAATGGTCAGTGGCTGCTGATTTTTTTGGTGCTGCTATTCCTCGGTGTTGCCGCAGGCGCCTATCCGGTGGTGCGTCGTTTGACGCGGCGACTGGAAGAGTTGAAGCGCGGTGTCGAGCAGTTTGGTGCGGGACAGTTGGCCCATCGGGTCGACCAGAAGGGCAATGACGAGGTGGCGGCGCTGGCCGCCAGCTTCAATCTGGCCGCAGCGCAGATCGAAACACTGCTGCGCTCGCAGCAGTCGATGCTGGCCAATGCCAGCCATGAATTGCGTTCGCCGCTGGCTCGCTTGAAGATGGCTGTGGCGATGATCGACGCAGCCGGCCCGGCCCAACGCGCCAGACTGGCGACCGAGATCGATACCAATATCGCCGAGCTCGACGCTCTGGTCGAGGAGGTGCTGTTGGCGAGCCGGCTGGATGCCGATGCTCAGCTTGCTGCCGAGGAAGTCGACCTGCTCGGCATGGCAGTTGAAGAGGCGGCGCGAGCCGGTGCCGAATTTGAGTCGATGCCAGGGCTGACCCGCATGACTGTCATCGGTGAAGACCGTTTGCTACGGCGTGCCTTGCGCAATCTGCTCGACAACGCCTGCCGCTATGGCGGCAGCCAGGTGCGGCTCGAATTGCAGCCTGTTGGCCGCATGGCTGAACTGAGGGTTTGCGACCGCGGGCCGGGTGTCCCCGCCGCGATGCACGAGCGCATCTTCGATGCATTCTTCCGTTTGCCCGGCCATGCCGAACAGGCGGGCGGCATCGGCCTCGGCCTGAGTCTGGTCCGGCAGATCGCCTTGCGCCATGGCGGGCAGGTACGCTGCGAAGCCCGCCCGGGCGGCGGCAGCATGTTTGTGCTCAGCCTGCCCGCAGGCTGAGCACAGTCTGTTTATCATCGGACCCGAGCCGCAGCCCTTGCGGCGGGAGGCTTGATATGAACGAAATTCAGAAAAAATACGCGCTGGTCACTGGCGCAGGGTCGGGTGTCGGCCGCGCTGGCGCGCTTGCATTGATGAATGCCGGCTGGCGCGTAGCCCTGGTCGGACGGCGCATCGAGCCTTTGCAACAGACCGCGGCACTGTTCGAAGACCCGGCGCAGGCGCTGGTGCTGGCCGCTGACGTCGGCCGACCGGCGCAAGTCAGCGCCTTGTTTGAACAGGTCAAGGCAGAGTTCGGTCGGCTCGACCTGCTGTTCAACAACGCCGGCATTGCCGCACCGGCGCTGCCGATTGATGAGCTGACATTCGAGCAATGGCAGGCGGTTGTCGACGTCAACCTGACCGGCAGCTTCCTCTGCGCGCAGGCCGCTTTCAAGCTGATGAAGTCGCAGACGCCAAAGGGCGGCCGCATCATCAACAACGGTTCGATCTCGGCGCATGCGCCGCGGCCGTTTTCAGCCCCTTACACGACGACCAAACATGCGATCACCGGCTTGACCAAAGCCTTGTCGCTCGACGGGAGGGAACACAATATCGCCTGTGGTCAGCTCGACCTCGGCAATGCCCTGACCGAGATGGCCATGCCGATGACGCGCGGTGTGCGCCAGGCTGATGGCCGCATCGCGATCGAGGCGACGATGGATGTCGAGCATGCGGCTTCGGCGCTGCTTTATATGGCCGGGCTGCCGCTCGCAGTAAATGTGCAATTCATGACGGTGATGGCGACCGCCATGCCCTTTGTCGGGCGCGGCTGAAAGGTTTTTTACCAGCGCTTGCTGCTCAACTCGCGCAAGATTTCGCCATAGATCCGGTAGCGCGAGGCGCTGATCTGGCCCTGGTCGACCGCGTCGCGAACGCCGCAACCGGGTTCATGCTGATGCGTGCAGTTGTAGAAGCGGCAATGGTCGGCATGGCGGCGCAGGTCGGGCATGAACAGGGGCAGGTGCGCCGGCTCGATCTGCTTCAAGCCGAATTCCTGGAAACCGGGCGAGTCGATCAAGGCGGTTTCCCGGTCGGCGTCGAGCCAGTACCACTGCGTTGTCGTCGTCGTGTGGCGCCCCGAGTTCAAGGCCTGCGAAATTTCACCGACCTGGGCTTTGGCATCGGGGATCAGCAGGTTGATCAAGGTGCTTTTGCCGGTGCCGCTGGGGCCCAGCACAAAAGTGCGCTTGCCGGCCAGCCAGGGCAGCAGCGTCGCGCTTGAGCCCACCGGATCGGTTTTCATCGCCAGTTCCATCATCGGCGCTCCCATGGCGCGGTAAGGCGCCAGGCGTTCGCGCGCCGAGGCAACGCCGGGCAGATCGGTCTTGTTCAAGGCGATCGTCGTGGCGATGCCGGCGGCCTCGGCGGCGATCAAGGAACGCGTCAACTGGCTTTCGCTGAACACCGGTTCCACCGCCACCAGCACCAACAACTGGTCAAGGTTGGCGGCAAAGCTCTTGGTCTTCCATTCGTCCTGGCGGAACAGCAGGTTGCGCCTTGGCTCAACCGCTTCGATCACGCCCTCGTCTGAGCCGGAAGGTGCCCAGCGCACCTGGTCGCCGACGACGCAGTCGCTCTTTTTGCCACGCGGGTGGCAGACCAGTCGCTTGCCGTCGCTGTCTTCAACGATGTAATGCCGGCCATGACCGCGCACCACCAGGCCCAGATCGAGCGCATTGAAACGCGTCACGGGCTGGTTTCCGGCAGCGCGCTGACCTGTACGGCACAGATGAAGTCGTTGAGCGTCAGCCCCTGGGCTGAATGGGTGCTGAAGCTGATAGTGCAAGCGTCATAACCCAGGTGCATTTCGGGGTGATGGTCCTGCCCATGGGCAACTTCGGCGACCGCGTTGACGAAGGCCATCACCTGGTAGAAGTTGTCGAAGCCAAAGCGCCTGGCGATTGAGCGCTGCTCGGGGTCGACGCTCCAACCAGGAGCTTGCAGCAGCAGATCGTCAAGGCGGTCCTGGGTCAGGGCTTCGTGCTGCGGTGTGCATTGGGCGAGCAATAGGTTCATAGCAAGGCAGCGATGCGTTCGCTGGCGGGAGGATGTGAATAGTAAAAGCGCGCGTAGACCTTGTCGGGGGTCAGCGTGCCGGCATTGTCTTCATGCAGCTTCAGCAAGGCGCTGGCCAGGTCGGCGCCACTGGCATGGGCGCAAGCATAGGCATCGGCCTGGAACTCGTCGCAGCGCGAAAAATGGCTCGCCAGCGGCGTGAAGAAAAAGAAAAATACCGGCAGCACCAGCATGAACAGCAGCAGGGCCAGTGCATCGTTGGGTGCCGCCATATTCGGCTGCACGCTGAAGGCCAGGTAGAAGCCGGCCTGGGTCGACAACCAGCCCAGGCAAGCGAAGCCGCCCAGGCTGATGGCGAATAGCGTCAACATCCGTTTCAGCACATGCTTATGCTTGAAATGCCCGAGCTCATGGGCCAGCACCGCTTCGACTTCAGGGCCGTTCAAGCGACTCAGCAAGGTGTCGAAAAACACCACCCGCTTGGACGGGCCGAAGCCGGTGAAGTAAGCATTGCCATGGGCCGAGCGGCGGCTACCGTCCATCACGAACAGGCCTTTGGCGGCAAAACCACAGCGCGCCATCAGGCCTTCGACGCGGGCTTTCAAATCGGCGTCGTCAAGCGGCGTGAACTTGTTGAACAGCGGCGCGATCAGCGTCGGATAAATCAGTAGGATCAGCAGGTTGATTGCAACCCAGGAGCTCCAGGCCCAGAGCCACCAATAGGCGCCCGCGGCCCCCATCAACCAGAGAATCAGCGCGGCGATCGGCAGTCCCAGCAGCATGCCGACCAAGGCGCCTTTGAGCATGTCGAGCGCATACAACTTCAGCGTCATGCGGTTGAAGCCGAATTGCTGCTCGATGCGGAAGATGTTGTAGAGCTCCCAGGGCAGGTCGAGCAGGCTGCCGATCAGCGTGAACGCGGACAACAGCGACAACTGGTAAGCCATCGCGCCGAAACGCGGCAGGACCAGGTCGTACAAGGCCAGATTCAAGGCATCGAGCCCGCCCAGCAAAGTCCAGCCCAGCAGCAATGAACTGCTGAAGGCCAGGTTCAACTGGCCAAAGCGGCTGCGCACCAGCGTGTAATCGGCGGCCTTCTGGTGTGCGGCCAGGGGCACCTTGGCGGCAAATACCTCGGGCACCGCTCCGCGGTGCATTGCGACATGGCGCACCTGGCGGCTGCTGAGCCAGAATTTGCACAACACTGAAGCCAGCAGCGCCAAGGCGAAGGCCAGGCTCAGGGCGGTGGACGGGATCGGGGGAAGAATGCTTGCAGACATCAGCGCAGTGTAGGGCTGCGACAATCCGGATGATTCAATTGCCAAAGAAACTCCCCATATGAGCATTGCCCCGACGCTGGTCTCGAACGAACATAATCTGATCTGGATCGACCTGGAGATGACCGGCCTCTACCCGGACCGCGACCGCATCATCGAAATCGCCGTCGTCGTCACCGATGCGCAGTTGACGACGCGGGTCGAAGGCCCGGTGTTTGCGATCCACCAGAGCGATGAAGCGCTGGACAAGATGGACAACTGGAACAAGGGCACGCATGGCAAGAGCGGCTTGATCGATCGGGTCAAGGCCTCAACCACCAGCGAGGACGAAGCGGTTGCGCAGTTGATCGCCTTTCTGAAGGTCTATGTGCCTGCCGGCAAATCGCCGATGTGCGGCAACAGCATCTGCCAGGACCGCCGCTTCATGGCCAACTACATGCCCAAGCTGGAAAGCTTTTTCCATTACCGCAATGTCGATGTTTCGACGTTGAAGGAGCTCGCCAGGCGCTGGAAGCCCGCGATCATGGCCGGCTTCAAGAAGCAGCAAGCCCATACCGCGCTGGCCGACATCCATGAATCGATCGACGAGATGCTCTACTACCGCGAGCATTTGCTGAGCCTTTGAGATGGGGTTTCCCCCGTTCAATTTGGTCCGGCAAAGTTCCCCTACGCCTGGCCGGGATTGGCGCCTAGGCTAGACTGCCGCACCGCCGAATCGACCGCCGTCACTGGAAGCAATCAATGTCTTCAATCCAAGAATCAGTCCTGCTGCAAGCGCTGCAAACCGTGATCGACCCGAATACCGGGCTTGATTTCGTCAGCACCCGGCAGGTCAAGCAGCTGCGCATCGACGGCGACTCGGTGTCCTTCGAGATCGAGCTCGGCTATCCAGGCGCCAGCCAGATCGCTGAAATCCGCCGCCAGTTGGTGGTCGCAGCGCGCCAGGTGGCCGGCGTTGCCAACGTCAGCGTCAATATCAACAGCAAGATCGTTGCCCATGCGGTGCAGCGCGGCGTGCAGTTGCTGCCGGGTGTGAAGAACATCATTGCCGTGGCCTCAGGCAAGGGCGGCGTCGGCAAGAGCACGACGGCGGCCAATCTGGCCCTGGCCCTGGCGGCCGAGGGCGCCAAGGTCGGTGTTCTCGACGCCGACATCTACGGCCCGAGCCAGCCGATGATGCTGGGCATCAGCGGCAAGCCGGAAAGCCATGATGGCAAGCTGATGGAGCCGATGCTCAGCCATGGCCTGCAGATCATGTCGATCGGCTTTTTGATCGAGGAAGATCAGGCGATGATCTGGCGCGGGCCGATGGCCACGCAGGCGCTCGAGCAGTTGCTGCGTCAGACCCATTGGCAGGATCTCGACTACCTGATCGTCGACATGCCGCCCGGCACCGGCGACATCCAGTTGACCCTGTCGCAGCGCGTGCCGGTGACCGGTGCGGTGATCGTCACCACGCCGCAGGACATCGCGCTGATCGACGCCAAGAAGGGCTTGAAGATGTTCGAGAAGGTCGGCGTGCCGATTCTCGGCATCGTCGAGAACATGGCCGTCCATATCTGTACCCAATGCGGCCATGTGGAACATATCTTCGGCGCCGATGGCGGCAAGCAGATGGCGCATCAATATGGCGTCGACTACCTCGGCGCCTTGCCGCTGGCATTGACGATCCGTGAGCAGGCCGATGCCGGACGGCCCAGCGTGATTGCCGACCCGGACGGCGAGATCGCCTCGCTCTACAAGGCTCTGGCGCGCCGGGTGGCGATCAAGATCGCCGCGCAGGCCAAGGATTATTCGAGCAAGTTCCCGAGCATCTCGATCTCCAAGAACACCTGAGCAATTTGCCATGCCGCTCAGCGAACCGTCGATCATTGCCGCGATCAAGACCGTCATTGATCCGAATACCGGTGAGGATTTCGTCTCGACCCGGCAGCTGAAAAACCTGCGCATCGACGGCGGTGACGTGGCATTCGAAATTGAACTGCCCTATCCAGCCAAGAGCCAGCTTGCCGCCTTGCGCCGCGCGCTGGTGTCGGCAGTGCGCACCCAGCCGGGCGTCGAGAATGTCCATGCCAGCCTGTCGGTCAAGATCGTTGCCCATGCGGTGCAGCGTGGCGTGCAGTTGCTGCCAGGGGTGAAGAACATCGTTGCGGTGGCCTCGGGCAAGGGCGGCGTCGGCAAGAGCACGACCGCGGTCAACCTGGCCTTGGCGCTGGCGGCTGAAGGAGCGTCGGTCGGTATCCTCGATGCCGACATCTACGGCCCTAGCCAGCCGATGATGATGGGCATCAGTGGCAGGCCCGAATCTGCCGATGGCAGCTCGATGGAGCCGATGGAGAATTACGGCGTGCTGGTGATGTCGATCGGTTTCCTCGTCGACGAAGAGGACGCGATGATCTGGCGCGGGCCGATGGCCACGCAAGCGCTTGAGCAGCTGCTGCGCCAGACCCGCTGGGGTCAACTGGACTACCTGATCATCGACATGCCACCCGGCACCGGCGACATTCAGTTGACGCTGAGCCAGAAAGTGCCGCTGACCGGCGCGGTGATCGTGACGACGCCGCAGGACATCGCGCTGCTCGATGCCAGGAAGGGCGTGAAGATGTTCGAAAAGGTGGGCGTGCCCATCCTCGGCCTGGTCGAGAACATGGCCGTGCATCTATGCGCCAATTGCGGCCATGTCGAGCATATATTTGGCGCCGACGGCGGCAAGCGCCTGGCCCAGGACTATGCGATGGATTACCTCGGCGCCTTGCCCCTGCATATGTCAATCCGTGAGCAGGCCGACAGCGGGCGCCCGACCGTGGTTAGCGACCCCGATGGCGAGATCTCCAGTCTGTACAAGCAGGTCGCGCGCCAACTGGCGGTGAAAATTTCGCGTCAGGCCAGCGATTTCTCATCGAAGTTTCCCCGCATCGTTATTTCCAGCGCGACCTGAATGTCTGCTGAACAGCGCCTTGAAATTGCGGGCCGCAGCGGGTTTGACCTGAGTTATGGCAATCGCCGCCAAGTCTAGACTGGCCCTAATGTCGACAATCTCCAATCCAGAAAGCCAGCCGACGCCGCCGCGTCCGTCGCTGCATGTCGCCGTCGTGATCGATCGCCAAGCCAATCCGAATCAATGGGAAGCCTGGCGTTTCTCCCTGGTCGATGTGGTCGCGCATGAAGAAGCCTTCGGCACGGTGTCGCGGGTCTTGCGCGACGATGGCCGGGTGCAGCGCAGCTTGCATCCGGATTTCAAGCTCGAGTTGTTTGCCGACGAGGCCGAAGGTTATTACCTCAACCTGAGTTCGGGTGCACCGGTCTGGTTCGTGGTCTGGCGCATCGATGACGAGGATCCCTCGCGGGCCTGGGCCGAGACTGTCAGCCTGTCCTATACCGAGGCCGGGCGCTGGCTCGATGCGCAAGAGCGTGTCGACAACGTACCGCTGCAATCTGATCTGGTCGAATGGCTGCAGGCTTATACCGACCAGCATTACCGTCCCGAACCAAAGAAGCGCCGGCGCCCGCAGTCGTTTTTGCCACCCGAAGAAAGGCAGTGATGGATCCGGAAAAGGACACCGGCTTTCTGGCGCGCTGGGGCCGCCGCAAGGCGCAAGCCCGGGCGGGTGAATTGCCGCCTGATCCGCCTGCGCTGCTGCCTGTTCTGTCAGCGCAACCGGTACAGCCATTGGCAGACCCGCCACCAGCGCCGCCTGCCGCGCCGCCGCTGACCCTGGCCGATGTGGCGCAGCTGACGCATGAATCAGATTACTCGCGCTTTGTCGCCGGAGGCGTCGACGAGAGCGTGAAGCGCGCGGCGATGAAAAAGCTCTTCAGCGACCCCCATTTCAACCTGATGGATGGGCTTGACACCTATATTGACGATTACGGCAAGCCCGATCCGATCCCGCTGGCGATGCTGCGGCAGATGAACCAGTCGAGCATGCTGGGTCTGTTTGAAGACGAAGTCGAAGAAGAAGCAGCAAGCGCAGATCAAGCGCTGCCAGACCATGTATCGAATCCCGCCAACGAAACCCTGAGCTCAAGCAATGACGACACTGATCTGCGATTGCAACAAGACGATGCCGCTGGACGGTCCGGCCCTGATCAAGGCGCTCGGTCCTGAAGCCGGCGCGGGCCTGAGTACCGTCCACACCACCCTGTGCCGGCGCGAGGCGGCAGCTTTCCAACGTGCGGCCAAGAGCGGTGAAGACCTGTTGGTCGCCTGCACCCAGGAAAGCCGGCTGTTCCTGGAGCTGAATCAGCAAACCCAGGGTGCGCCGGGCCTGGCCGAGCGTCCGATCCGTTTCGTCAATATCCGCGAGACCGGCGGCTGGTCCAAGGACGCCAAGGCGGCCACGCCGAAGATCGCCGCCTTGATCGCGTTGGCGCAGATGCCGGACCCCGAACCGGTGTCAACGGTCAGCTACAAGTCGCAAGGTCGGTTGCTCGTGATCGGCGCGCCGGATCGCGCCGAGCGGGCAGCGCAGATGCTGGCCGGCAAGCTCGAGGTGAGCTTGCTGGTGCAGGGCAGCGGGGCGCTGCAGCAGCAAAAAACACTTGAGGTCAATTCGGGGCAAGTCACGCAGATCAGCGGTTGGCTCGGCAACTTCGAGGTCAGCTGGACGCGCAGCAATCCGATCGACCTTGACCTGTGCACGCGCTGCAATGCCTGCATCGATGCTTGCCCGACCGGTGCGATCGACTTCAGTTACCAGGTCGATCTGGCCAAATGCGGCAGCCACCGCGACTGCGTACGGGCTTGTGATGCCGCCGCGGCGATTGACTTTACCCGTGAGCCGCAGCAGTTCAGCGAGTCCTTTGACCTGGTGCTCGACCTGCAAGCGATGCCTTTCCTGTCGCTGCACCAGCCGCCCCAGGGTTATTTCCATGCCCGCGACGACAGCCAGCTCCTGAATGCGGTGCTGAAACTGGTCGACAGCGTCGGCGAGTTCGAGAAACCCAAGTTCTTCAATTACAAGCAGAAGGTCTGCGCGCACAGCCGCAACGAAAAAATCGGTTGCAACGCCTGTATCGATGTCTGCTCGGCGCGTGCGATCCGCAGCGATGCGTCGCGCAAGGGCAAGGCCGGCGGCGCGACCCTGGCCGGAATCATTGTCGAGCCCCATCTCTGCGTCGGCTGCGGCGCCTGCACGACGGTCTGCCCGAGCGGAGCGATCAGTTATGCAACGCCCGGACCTGCCGAACAGGGCAAGAAGATCCGCACGCTGTTGGCCACTTATCACCGCGCTGGCGGCAAGAATGCCGCGCTGCTGATCCACAGCCAAGGCGCAGGTGCTGCGCTGATCGGCGAGCTTGGCCGCGCCGCGACTGTCGATGCGGCAAGGCATGGTGTGCCGGCGCGTGTGCTGCCGCTGGAAGTCTGGCATACGGCGTCCTGCGGCATCGACCTGTGGCTGTCCGCGATCGCCTTCGGTGCTGCGCAGGTCTGGGTCTTGATGACTGGCGAGGAGGCGCCTGAATACCGTGCCGCTTTGCGGGAACAGATGGCGTTGGCGCAAGAAATCTTGACCGGTCTGGGCTTGCAGGGGCAGCATCTGGCCCTGCTCGAGGCCCGCGATGCGCGTGATCTGGCCGAGCTCGATGCGGCCCTGCAGGTCGCGCCGGCGCAGGTGGTGGCCCGCGCAGCCACCTTCACCGTGCAGGCTGACAAGCGCTCCACGCTGGACCTGGCGATCGAGCATCTGTCGGCGCAGGCGCTGGCCGTGCCGGATGAAATCGCCTTGCCGGCGCAGGGCAGTCCTTTCGGCAGCTTGGCGGTCGATCCCGATCGTTGCTCGATGTGCTTGAGTTGTGTCAGCGCCTGTCCATCAGCAGCCCTGGCCGACAACCCCGAGAAGTTGCAACTGCGCTTCATCGAGAAGAATTGTGTGCAATGCGGCTTGTGCGCGACGACCTGTCCCGAGAGCGCGATCACGCTGCTGCCGCGGCTTTTGCTGGCTGATGGCGGACGTGCCCGCAAGCAGCTGCGGGTCCTCAATGAGGTGGAACCCTATTGCTGCATCCGCTGCGCCAAACCGTTCTCGACGCCCAAAGCGATCGAGCTGATGATGGCCAAGCTCGGCGGACATCCGATGTTCCAGGGAGCGAGCGCGCAACGCTTGCAGATGTGCGGTGACTGCCGCGTCATCGACATCCACAGCCACAAGGACGAAGTGAGAATCACCGACCTATGAATCAGCGCAAATCGCCCGAGGCTGCATCGCTCGATGCCGCAGTCCTCAACTGGAGCGTCTCCGACGACCGCGAGGAGTTGGCGCGGGCCGAGGTCTACGGCCTGCTCGCCAGCCTGTTCTATGCCCCACCGTCAGCCGACCTTTATGAACAATTGCTGGTCGCGGTGACCGAGGCACCAACTGCCGGAGGCTTCCTGGAAGGCAGTTGGTCAGAGTTGGTGGCGGCGGCGCGCCGGCGCACATGCGCCGAGATCGACGATGAATATGTCGGCCTGTTTGGCGGCGTCGGCAAACCGGCGGTCAGCCTCTATGGCAGCTGGTTCATCGCCGGCACGCTGAACCAGAAGCCGCTGGTCGACCTGCGCAGCGACCTCGCCGAACTGGGGCTTGAGCGGCCGCCGGAAGTGCTTGAAACCGAGGACCATTTCTCCAGTCTGTGCGAAGTCATGCGCTACCTGATTGCCGGCGACGACCCCGGCGTCAGCAATCTGGCCACGCAGCAGCGTTTTTTCAATACGCATCTGCGCGGCTGGGTCGATGCCTTCTGCGATCAACTGGCCGCCCAGCCGCGAGCGCACTTTTACCTTGCCGTCGCCGCCTTCACCCGCGACTTCTTCGCAGTCGAGGCTCAGGCCTTCGATTTGCTCGATACATGAGGTAGCTCAGACCGTTTCGCTCTGCAGTGCACGTGTTTTCCCTTATAGCGTGGCGAGGCTGAAGGGCTACATTGCAAGTTATCAAATTGAGTGTGATCGAGCTCAATCTGGATCACGAACAGCAACACCGGAGAACAGCCATGAACAAGAAACTCACCGATGACAATGCCGCGCCGCTGAAGCGTCGCGGCTGGTTGCTCGGCGCTGGCACGGCAGGTGCAGCCGTGCTCGCAGTCAAGGCCTTGCCTGCAGTTGCTCCGGCAGCGCCGGCGGTGCAGGCTGTGCAAGCAATGACTGTCGATTCCGGCGGTTATCAAGTCACGCCGCATGTGCTGCGTTACTACGAAACCACCCGCTGCTGATTCCTGCGATCGAATTGATGGGCCTGCCTGACAAGGCCCGCTGGAGAAAATATGCTGCTCACCCGTAAATCCTCGGCCTCCACCCCGTCCTCAACTTCAGGCCTGGTCAACAGCTTGACGCGCGGCATGTCGCGCGCCATCCCGACGATGGACCGGCGCGTTTTCCTGCGTCGATCCGGCTTGGGTGTGGGTGCCGGCATCGCTGCCTCGCAGTTGACGCTGGTGCAGAAAAAAGCCTTTGCGGCGGATGCGCCCGCTGGCGCCTCGCGCAAGGTCGAGGTCAAACGTACGGTCTGCGGCCATTGCTCGGTCGGTTGTGCGGTTGATGCGGTGGTGGAAAACGGCGTCTGGGTGCGTCAGGAGCCGGTGTTCGACTCTCCCATCAATCTCGGCGCCCATTGCGCAAAAGGTGCGGCTTTGCGCGAGCATGGTCAAGGCGAGCATCGTTTGCGCACGCCGATGAAACTGGTCAACGGCAAGTATCAGAAGGTCAGCTGGGACCAGGCATTGACCGAAATTTCGGCCAAGATGATCGAGCTGAAAAAGCAAAGCGGGCCGGATTCGGTCTTCATCGTCGGTTCCAGCAAGCACAACAACGAGCAGGCCTATCTGCTGCGCAAATGGGTCAGCCTGTGGGGCAGCAACAACTGCGACCATCAGGCGCGGATCTGTCATTCGACCACGGTCGCCGGTGTCGCGAACACCTGGGGCTATGGCGCGATGACGAATTCGTACAACGACATGCGCAATTCGAAGGCGGCGATGTACATCGGCTCGAACGCCGCCGAAGCCCATCCGGTGTCGATGCTGCATATGCTGCATGCCAAGGAGACCGGCTGCAAGATGATCGTGGTCGATCCCCGCTTCACCCGTACGGCAGCCAAGGCCGATGACTTTGTGCGCATCCGCTCGGGCAGCGACATTCCCTTTGTCTTCGGTCTGGTTTATCACATCTTCAAGAACGGCTGGGAAGACAAGAAGTACATCAAGGATCGCGTTTACGGCATGGAAAAAGTGCGTGATGAGATCATGGCCAAATGGACGCCAGACAAGGTCTTGGAGGCCTGCGGCGTCGATGAGGCGACCTGCTACAAGGTCGCCAAGACCTTGGCCGACAACCGTCCGAGCACGGTTGTCTGGTGCATGGGTCAGACCCAGCACACCACCGGCAATGCGGTCGTGCGGGCGTCCTGCATCCTGCAACTGGCGCTTGGCAATGTCGGCGTCAGCGGCGGCGGCACCAACATCTTCCGCGGGCATGACAATGTCCAGGGCGCGACCGATGTCGGCCCCAACCCCGACTCGCTGCCTGGCTATTACGGTCTTGCCGAAGGCGCTTGGAAGCATTACGCCAAGGTCTGGGGTGTCGACTTCGAGTGGATCAAGAAGCAGTTCGCGCCCGGCATGCTGACCAAGCCCGGCATGACCGTGTCGCGCTGGATTGACGGCGTGACCGAGAAGAACGAGTTGATTGACCAGGAAAGCAATCTGCGTGGGCTGTTCTTCTGGGGCCATGCTCCGAACTCGCAGACCCGCGGGCTCGAGATGAAAAAGGCGATGGACAAGCTCGACCTGCTGGTCGTCGTCGACCCGTTTCCTTCGGCAACCGCGGCGATGGCGGCGATGCCGGGCAAGGCTGAAGACCTGAATCCGAACCGCGCCGTGTTCCTGCTGCCGGCTTGCACCCAGTTCGAAACCAGCGGGTCCTGCACCGCTTCGAACCGCTCGCTGCAGTGGCGCGAGAAAGTCATCGAACCGCTGTGGGAATCGCGTACCGACCACATGATCATGTATCAGTTGGCAGAGAAACTCGGCTTTGGCACTGAGTTGACCAAGAGCCACAAACTGGTGGCGGGCAAGGGCGGCATGATGGAGCCCGAGCCCGAGTCGCTGCTGCGCGAGATCAACCGTAGCGTCTGGACCATTGGCTACACCGGCCAGAGCCCGGAGCGGCTGAAAGCGCATATGCGCAATATGAATGTCTTCGATGTGAAGACGCTCAAGGCCAATGGCGGCATTGACAAGGAAACCGGCTACAAGCTCGACGGCGACTATTTCGGTCTGCCCTGGCCTTGTTACGGCACACCCGAACTGAAGCATCCAGGTTCGCCCAATCTCTACGACACCTCCAAGCATGTGATGCAGGGTGGCGGTAACTTCCGTGCGAATTTCGGCGTCGAACGTGAAGGCGTCAACCTGTTGGCCGAAGACGGCTCACATTCGAAGGGTGCTGAAATCACCACCGGTTATCCCGAGTTCGATCACCTGCTGCTGAAAAAGCTCGGCTGGTGGAACGACCTGACCGAGGCCGAGATGAAGGCCGCCGAAGGCAAGAACTGGAAGACCGACCTGTCGGGAGGCATCCAGCGCGTCGCGATGGCGCATGGCTGTCATCCGTTCGGCAATGCCAAGGCCCGCGCGGTGGTTTGGAACTTCCCTGATCCGATTCCGCAGCACCGTGAAGCGCTCTATTCGACGCGTCCGGACCTGGTCGCCAAATACCCGACCCATGACGACAAGAAGGCCTTCTGGCGTCTGCCCACCTTGTTCAAGAGCGTGCAGGAAAAGAACAAGGACATCGGCAAGACCTTCCCGCTGATCATGAGTTCAGGGCGTCTGGTCGAGTACGAGGGCGGGGGCGAAGAAACCCGCGCCAACCGATGGCTGGCCGAGTTGCAGCAGGAAATGTTCGTCGAGATCAACCCGGCGACAGCCAATGACCGCGGTATCCGCGATGGCGAAGATGTCTGGGTCACCACGCCGACTGGCGCCAAGCTGACCGTCAAGGCCTTGGTGACCGAGCGGGTCGACCGCGAGACCGTCTGGCTGCCCTTCCACTTCTCGGGTCGCTGGCAGGGTATCGACCTGCTCCAGTATTACCCGGAAGGCGCCGCGCCGATTGTTCGAGGCGAAGCGGTCAATACGGCCACCACCTACGGCTATGACAGCGTGACGATGATGCAAGAGACCAAGACGACGGTATGCCAGGTTCAGAAGGCAACCGCCTGATGTTCCGCTGAACCTCACCGCCCAACGGAGACTGACATGGCAAGAATGAAATTCATCTGCGACGCTGAGCGTTGCATCGAGTGCAACGGTTGCGTAACGGCCTGCAAGGCCGAGAACGATGTGCCCTGGGGCGTCAACCGGCGCCGCGTGGTCACGCTCAATGACGGTGTGGCTGGCGAGAAAAGCATTTCGGTCGCTTGCATGCATTGCTCGGACGCCCCCTGCATGGCGGTCTGCCCGGTCAACTGCTTCTACCGCACCGATGAGGGCGTGGTCCTGCATGACAAGGACATCTGCATCGGCTGCGGCTATTGCTCCTATGCCTGCCCATTCGGCGCACCGCAGTTCCCGAGCAACGGCAATTTCGGCTTGCGCGGCAAGATGGACAAATGCACGTTCTGCGCTGGTGGCCCTGAAGTCAACGGCAGCGAAGCCGAGAACGAGAAATACGGTCGCAACCGTCTCTCGGAAGGCAAGTTGCCAGCCTGTGCCGAGATGTGTTCGACCAAGGCTCTGCTGGGCGGCGATGGCGATGTGGTGGCGGACATCTTCCGTACCCGCGTGCTCAACCGCGGCAAGGGCAGCGAAGTCTGGGGCTGGGGCACGGCCTACGGCAAACCGGTGCAAAGCGGCGCGGCCGAGGTGAAGAAGTGAAGGCCGGTGGCTTGCAACTCGTCGCGGTCATGGCGGCCATGTTGACGCTGTCCGCCTGCGGTGAGCGCGCGCAGCGCCTGGATGGATCGGCCAAGTCCTGGGACGCGCCAGCCTGGTCGGTGTCGGCAGCAGCCAACCCCGCTTTCACGGCGCCGGGTTGGAAGGCTGGTGACAAGACCTCCTGGCAAGAGCAGATGCGCCGGCGCAACCAAGCGCAAAACGATTACGTGCGTTAAGCACTGGGGAGCAGCGATGCAATACCCGATTCAGACAGCAAGGTTGCTGGCCTGCCTGGCGATGAGCCTGGCGATGCCGGCGGTGCTCGCACAGACCTCGGCCAACCCGGCGATGGCAGCTTCGGCGGCGGCATTTGTCGCGCCCGCCGAACCGCAGGCCGACGAAAGCAACGCCCAGCGCTCGAAGAGCCAGCCCGGCAACAACGCGCCATTCTGGCGCGCCGTGCATGAGTCAGGCGTACAAAAAGGCATCAGCAATCTGCCCGGCGCCGAGCAGGGGGTGCTGATCCAGCCCATCATCGAGTATCCGGGCTCGCGCCTGACGACTGCCGGTGAAGCCTGGCGCCAGGTGCGCAACCAATGGATCATTCCTTACGGTGGATCCTTGCTGCTGATCACGCTGCTCGGCTTGGCCATGTTCTATTACACCAAGGGTCCGCTGGGCGGGCACAGGCCCGACACCGGCCGGAAAATCGAACGCTTTAGCTATTTTGAGCGGGCTGCGCATTGGAGCAACGCTGCGGCGTTTTCGGTGCTGGCAATCTCGGGTCTGGTGATGGCCTTCGGCAAGTTCTTCCTGTTGCCGGTGATCGGCGCCACCTTGTTCGGCTGGCTCAGTTATGCGCTGAAGAACGCGCACAATTTCGCCGGACCCCTGTTCGCGGTATCGCTGGTGGTCGTGTTCCTCACCTTCCTGCGTGACAACATTCCGTCGCGCAATGACCTGGTCTGGCTGCTCAAGGGCGGTGGCATGTTCGGCAAGGAACATGCTCCTTCGGAGCGCTACAACACCGGCGAGAAGTTCGTTTTCTGGGCCGGGGTGTTTGTGCTTGGCTTCGTGGTCGTGGCCTCCGGGTTGGTACTCGACAAGTTGGTCCCCGGCATGGGCTATTTGCGCGGTGATATGCAGATCGCCAACATGGTGCACGGTGTCGCGACAGTCCTGATGATGGTCTTGTTCATGGGCCATATCTATCTCGGCACCATCGGCACCAAGGGCGCCCTGGAGGGCATGAAGACCGGCTATGTCGACGAGGCGTGGGCGATCGAGCACCATGACCTTTGGTACGAGGACATCCGTTCCGGCAGGATTCCCGAGCATCGCACCGCCCCGGCCAAGGCCGATGCAGGTGTGGCTGCCCAGCACTGAGACCGACGAGGACAAACCCATGCGCTGCTCATATTCAATTTCAATCGTTGCGATCACCGCTGCCATGCTGGCCGGTTCGGTCTGGGCCAAACTGCCTGCGCCGAGCGATGAGGCCAAGGAAAAGGCGGCAATGGCCGCAGCCAAGACTGCCTGGTCTGACAAGGTTGGGGCCTATCAGACTTGCCAGGCGATGAACCGTGCTGCCGACAACTATCGCAAGAACGCCAAGGCGGCAGGTACACCGGCGTCAGCGCCAGTGGTGACACCTGCTTGCGCCGATCCGGGGCCTTTTGTGCCGCCGGTGGCTGCATCGGCACCCGTTGCGCCAGCATCGGCCGTGGCGGCAAAGGCACCGCCGAAAAAGTGACGCCAGCTGGCAAGACAGGCAGCGCCTGGCGCCTTTGGGTGCCAGCACCGACTTCCGCTGATGAGTGACTTCTGGCCGGCCTGCGGCTATGTCCATCTGGAGCAGACCGAGCAGGGCTGGCTGAAGCCGACCGAAGCCTATCTGGGCCTGTTCCTGGACTTGCCTGAACTGGCTTTGCTGCCCGAATCCTGCAGGGCCGAAATCGCCTTGCACCAATTGCTGCGGGCGGCACCCGCCAGCGCAGTCAGCGCCAAACAACTGGGCGCCTTGAAAGATGCGGATGCGCGTGCCAATTACGTCATGTTCCTGGCATTCCGCGACGCTCTGCTGGCGGCCGGCTCGCTGGAGGCCTATTACCTCGGCCTGATGCGCAGCCAGCGCATCGACGTGCCGCCGCTGTTCATCGACGCAATCGTGCAGGCGATCCTGCGCCATCTGCTCGACGCTGGCGATGATGCCTTTCAGGCGCGCGCCGCCGAGATGCTGTTCCGGCCGCAGCGGCTGACGCTGAACGAAGGCCGCTTGCTCTGCGCCGACCTCGAAGCTGTCGACCTGC
>Ga0114978_10001061_pt1 | contig 23196 bp, 16 predicted proteins | sample S_140212_EF_Meta_FD_87027 | JGI IMG/M metagenome (GOLD analysis project Ga0114978, IMG submission 87027) | Freshwater microbial communities from Lake Simoncouche, Canada to study carbon cycling - S_140212_EF_MetaG | ecosystem: Environmental > Aquatic > Freshwater > Lake | place: Lake...
CGGCGGGGACGAATTGTTGGTGTTCCTGCACGGAGTCCGAGACCTCGAGGATGCGAGGGGTATCGCCGAACAACTGCGGATCCATGCTGCGCAGCCGATTCTGACCGCCACCGGACCGATCAGTATCACCATCAGCATTGGCGTGACCATTGCTCACACTGACGAAAGCACCGATGCCCTCATCGCCTGCGCCGATGATGCGATGTATCAGGCGAAGAAACTCGGGCGAAAACCAGGTCGTGGCAATCGCGGAGGCTGCCGCCGCGGGATGACACTGACCCCAACTACCCACACCCCCCCCTTTAATACGTGAAGTAGCCAACCCGAGGGGTTGGTGTTAGAATGAATATGTGTGAAGAACGCTAAGCAACATGCTTTCCTAGGTGGTTCAACCATGATTGAAGAAATGTTGCAGGCTGCTCTCGGGCCGAAAGTGTTTACACTTGCTCCCACGTACAAGACCTGCCCAATTGTGGTGCAGGCTGCTCTCAAAAACGGGCGGGGATTGATTTCACTGCGTTGCAAGGATTGTGCGATGCTGATGAATTGCAGGCTGCGCTCGGACCAAGATCGATTCGCTTCCTTAATTGATCATTCCAACGCTGAAAAAGGCGGCGATTCTATGTCCAGCAGGCGTAGTCGACCTCACGCCGTTTGAGTTTCTGGATAGGCTTGCAGACTTGGTGCCACTCAATCCTAAGGTGATCTGTGACCTGCCCCCTTCAATCGTCAAAGCGCTCGACCGATACGCTCACTCCTCTTGCATCTTGAGATTTGCCTTGGGAAATCGCAACGACATGCCTAGGTTCAATGTCTAAAAACGACATTTTGTGCAGTCATGCTGGATCTCTATGGATGAAGTCACCGCACTGGCCTTGGTCCTATTGCTGTCCGCGGCTTTGCAAGCAGTGGCCGCATTCATTGCCTTGAAACAGGTTTCCACGGTCGATAGTCGTTACCGCTTCGCTTTGTTTCTTGTGGCACTGGCATTGGTCTTGATGGCCGAACGCCGCTTGGTTCCTCTGTGGCACCTGATCCATGCGGAGGAGGTCGGCAGCTTGATGGATGCCAGCTTTGGCTTAGCCATTTCAGTGTTGATGCTCGTAGGTATCTATGGCATCACAGAACTGGTAGACGGCCTCAAGTGCTCGGCGGACACAGACTCGCTGACGGGCTTAGTCAGCCGGGCAGCTATTCTTCGATACTCTCAACATGAAATCGATCGATCGTTGAGGACCAAGCGTCCGGTAGCCTTCTTGATGGTTGATCTCGACCACTTCAAGCGAGTCAACGATACGCATGGCCACCTCGCCGGTGACGCGATGCTGCAAGGCGTGGCGAACATTGCGCGCGCCACTTTCCGCCACATCGATTTCGTTGGACGCATTGGCGGGGAGGAGTTTCTGGCCATACTGCCAGATAGCGATCAAGACATGGCAAGGGCTGCCGCCGAGCGATTCCGCAGCGCTATTGCTACCAATGAATTCGTATTTGGTGACATTCGAATGTCCGTCACCATCAGCATTGGCGTGGTTGTTCCCGATACGGCGGCCACTCTCGTCACCCTCCAAGATGTCATGAACACCGCAGACAGAGCACTCTATGCAGCCAAGCATGGTGGGCGTAACCGAGTCGTTGTGATGTGACTATTCGCTTCACTGGGTTTCCATAAAAATAGAGGGGCGACGGGGAAGCCGCCGAGAACACAATCAAGGGGGCCAAGCCGTTCGCCAAGCCGTTGCTAGCCGCCGTGCACACCACGAGCACGGCCTCACGCGGCAAACCCGGCCGGGGGCCCTGACCAAGGAGAAGTTTTGTTTGGTCGAAACAGTAGCGGCGGCCGGACTCGAACCGGCGACACCCGGCTTATGAAGCCGGTGCTCTAACCAACTGAGCTACGCCGCCCAAAACGGGCAATCGGACAAAACAGAAAAACTCATGCAAAATAAAAAACATGCAAAAAGGAACCGATGCCGACTAGGGACTGATGAAACCTGCAAAAAAGAAAACTCGTGCACGCCGTCAGGAAACGCCAGCAAGCCGTTCGTGCGTGCCGAGACTATAGCGTGGGTTGAGCTTGAGGTCTGCCGTTATCAAAAAAGCGGCCCAAGACCGAAATCCAGGGCCGCTTTGGTCGCTTACCATGCGAGGTCCATCCTCGCGAACTGCTGCCATCGCCTCAGCCCTGCCGATCGATTTATCGGACAAACTGTAGGCCTATTCTACCAACTTGCAGGATGCCGCAACGATCGCCTTGATCTTGTCGTCCGACAATTGGCCGGCGGCAAAGGCGTGGTTGGCAACGACAGTGCCAGACTTGTAGCAGACAATCGTCACGTCGGCATCAGACGCGATTTTGAAGTCGGGGGGGCCATCCTTTGAGTCTTCTGGCACCACAAATGCGATCTGCTTGAAGCCGTTCTTCGTTACGAATTCTTCGGTTGACTTCTTAATGCTTTCCGGGTTGGTGCCGAGCATGTTGACGAAACTCATCAGCTTCTCGTCTTGATGCTCCTCCACCTCTTCTTCGATCTTTTTGAGGAGTTTCGCCAGCGACTCATTGCCCGTTCGAGCAAATACCATCACCACCGGCTTCGAACCCGTCTTGCAGCGGTAGCAGCCCGATCTGCCGACCGGGAAGCCGTCGTCAGGGTTGCCGGCTATTTTGGTTACCGTGAACGCACCGACTGCATCGCCTACCTGTGGGCCGCTTGTCATCTCGGCTGAAGCGGTTGCTGATGCGAACACTGCTGCGATCAAGAGCGTCGCTGCCGTAGTCATGCCGATACCCATGCTAGAAACCGTACGCATTGATTGATACTCCTTAGAAGCACATGATCAGAATTCCGTGAAATTCGGCGGCACAACGTATGCCGCTCCGCTTGCAGACATTATCATAGCGCGGGTAGCATGCGAGCGGCAACTATTTGGTTTGCCAGCGATCTATCTGCCTTTCTTTCCCCAGCGAGGACTTTTTTATGGCCACCGTCACAGACGTCCGGAATGCCCCGAAGAAAGCGGCTCTTCCACAGATCCGCCAGACACAGCTTTTTATTGGCGGGCAGTGGATTCCTGCAAAAAGTGGGAAGACTTTTGAAACGTGCAATCCAGCCACCGAGGAAGTAATCGCGCAGGTTGCCGAAGGAGATGCTGCCGACGTCGATGCGGCGGTGCGGGCAGCCAGAGAGGCGTTTGATTCTGGGCCGTGGCCGCGCATGAATGCCCGCGAGCGGGGCCGGCTCATCCACAAACTCTGCGATCTGATCGAGGGTGAGATCGATGAGCTTGCGGCGCTTGAGTCGCTGGACAACGGCAAGCCCGTTTCAGACGCACGGCTCGGCGACATTCCGCTGGCGCTGGATGCCCTCCGCTATTACGCCGGCTGGGCCGACAAGATTCACGGCCAAACGATCCCCGTGAGCGGCAACTTTTTCACCTACACTCGACGCGAGGCCGTGGGCGTGGCTGGGCAGATTATTCCATGGAACTTCCCGATTTTGATGACGGCTTGGAAGTGGGGGCCCGCGCTTGCCACCGGCTGCACCGTGGTGATGAAGCCGGCCGAGCAGACGCCGCTGACGTGCCTGCGATTGGCGAGGCTGGCACAGAAAGCGGGCATTCCCGATGGCGTGATTAACGTTGTGCCGGGTTTTGGACCGACTGCCGGCGCAGCAATCGTGAAGCATCCGGGCGTTGACAAGGTGGCGTTTACAGGCTCTGGAGAGACCGCACAGATCATCATGCGGCAGGCCGCCGATTCGCTCAAACGGCTGACGTTTGAACTGGGTGGAAAGAGTCCGAATATCGTTTTTGCCGACGCCGATTTGGCCGCCGCTGCCGCCGGTGCCCACGTGGGCATTTACTTGAATCAGGGGCAGTGCTGCTGCGCGGGCTCCCGTCTGTTTGTGGAGGATTCCATTCACGATGCGTTTGTTGACACGATCGTCGGCATGAGCCGGTCGCGAAAGGTGGGCGATCCGTTCGATCCGGCCACCGAGCAGGGGCCCCAAGTGGATCAGGCGCAGTTTGACAAGATCATGGGCTACATCGCGCAGGGCAAGCAGGAAGGTGCCACCTGTGCAACCGGTGGAAAGCGAGTGGGCACGAAGGGCTTTTTTATCGAGCCCACCGTGTTTACAAACGTCAAGGACGAAATGGCAATTGCCCGCGAGGAAATTTTTGGGCCAGTGTTATCTGTGCTGAAGTTTTCCGACACTGACGAACTGGTGCGGCGAGCCAACGCCACCAACTTCGGGCTCGCTGCGGCCGTCTGGACTCGCGATATCGCTAGGGCCCACGATGTGGCTCGCAGGCTCCGCGCCGGCACGGTATGGGTAAATTGTTACGATGTGTTTGATGCGGCTGCACCGTTCGGAGGCTACAAACGCTCCGGCTTCGGTCGGGAACTCGGCGAGCGCGGGCTGGATGGCTATTTAGAAACGAAGACCGTGACGGTGAGCTTGGATCCCCCTGGGCGATAGGGGGAGTGAAGACGGAGGCAGCCACGGTTTGTTTGAGCCGCTGAATGGATGCTCGGTGAAGGAACTTGGAAGGCGTGTATGGCTAAAGTGACAACGGGCGGCGGATGGCGGGCGGTTGCCTATACGTTCAAAAAGGCTCGCGAGGCTGGCGGTCTGTGGGCGCTCTGGAAGGCGATGCGATCGAAGAACGCCTGCAAGACCTGCGCGCTTGGCATGGGCGGACAGCAGGGAGGAATGGTCAACGAGGCCGGTCGGTTTCCGGAGGTCTGTAAAAAGTCACTGCAGGCGATGGTTGCCGACATGCAGGGTGCCGTGCAGCCAGAGTTTTTTAAAACCTATTCGCTGCCACAGTTGCAGGCGTTCACGCCGTATCAGCTCGAACATTCTGGCAGGCTTGTGCAGCCGGTCGTGCTGGAGAAGGGCTCGCAGCATTTCAAGCCCATTGCATGGGCTGATGCAATGGAGCGGATCGCGATCAAACTGCTCCGCACGCAGCCCGACGAAACGTTCTGGTATTTGAGCGGCCGCTCCAGCAACGAAGCGGGCTTCCTGCTGCAACTCTTTGCCAGAATCTACGGTACCAATCATGTCAATAATTGCAGCTATTACTGCCACCAGGCCAGCGGCGTGGGGCTGGGAAGCGTGCTGGGCACAGGCGCCGGTACCGTGAAGCTCGACGACATGGAAAAGGCCGACATCGTCTTTCTCATCGGTGGCAATCCTGCCAGCAACCACCCGCGCATGATGCGATCGCTGATGATGGTGCGGCGTCGTGGCGGAAAGGTGATTGTGGTGAACCCCATTGTTGAAACGGGCATGGTGAACTTTTCCGTGCCCAGCGACCCGTGGAGCCTGTTCTTTGGTTCCAAGATCGCAAGCACGTATGTTCAGCCGCACATCGGCGGCGATCTAGCGTTGGTCTACGGCCTCCTCAAGCGGATTCGGGAAATGTCGGCGGCCAACCCAGAGGCGATCGATGAGGTGTTTCTAGCCACGAACACGCACGGGTGGCCGGAGTTAGCCGCACGGCTGGATGCGCTTTCGTGGCAGGAGATCGTGGAGAAATCGGGAGTGTCACAGTCACAGATTTTTGATGTGGCAGCGCAGTATGTGCAGTCGAAGCGAGCTGTCTTTGCGTGGACGATGGGCGTGACGCACCACCTGCACGGTACGGCCACGGTGCAGGCGATCGCGAGCCTCGCACTGGCCCGTGGCATGGTGGGGAAGCCAGGGGCTGGCCTGCAGCCCATTCGAGGTCATTCCAATATTCAAGGCATGGGCACTGTCGGCGTGACACCCAAGCTCAAGGATGCTGTTTTTAACCGGCTGCAAAATCACTTCGGAGTTGGGTTGCCCACGACCAAGGGCTTCGACACGCTGGAATGCCTCGACGCAGCGGATGCCGGCCAGATGCGTGTGGCGATGTGTCTCGGTGGCAACCTCTATGGTGCCAGTCCCGATGCAACATTTTCCAAACGGGCGATGGGAAAAATTGACACCGTGGTCTATCTCAGCACGTCGCTCAATACTGGCCACGTGCACGGCCTAGGCGCGGAGGAGACGATCATCCTGCCGGTTTTGGCTCGTGACGAAGAGCCGGAGCCATCCACGCAGGAGAGCATGTTTAGTTACATCCGGCTCTCAGACGGCGGCAAGCCCCGGCACGTCGGGCCTCGCAGCGAAGTCGAGATCATTGCCGACATGGCTGTGCGAGTGTTGGGCGATAGCCGCACAAGTCGCCAAAATCCGATCGACTGGCAGAGCATGGCCCATACCAGCACGATTCGCCAGGCCATTGCCAAGATTGTGCCAGGCTTGGAGCAGATTGCCGACATCGACACGAACAAAAAGGAATTTTCGATTCCCGGCCGCGCGATCGATCGGCCGCGATTTCCGACCCATGACGGCAAGGCCAATCTTTTTGTCCACGATCTGCCGGCGCCGCCGCAAGGCCTGCAGTTGATGACGATTCGCAGCGAGGGGCAGTTTAACACCGTCGTCTACGAGGAAGAGGATCTCTACCGCAATCAAACGCGACGCGATATTGTGCTCATGCATCCAGACGACATCAGACAACAGGGGCTTGAGCCGGGCGGGCGGTGCCGGATCGTGAGCTCCGCCGGTGAGATGCGTGGCCAGATCGTGGCGGCCTTCGATCAGATTCGGCCCGGCAGTGTGGCCATGTATTATCCAGAGAGCAACGTGCTTGTGCCGAAGGTAGCGGATCCGCTTTCTCGCACGCCGGCCTACAAGAGCATCGCCGTAACGATTGTGCCCGATCTGGCAGTGGTGGGCCTATCGGTGCCGGCCCCGGCGATCACCGGCGCCGGCACCCCCCGCGACACAATGAACGCCTGCTAAAGCGGGTCACGTTGTTGTGTGTGAATTGTGAGCCGTTGCAAGATGCCTCTTGCTTCTCAAACAGCGACACGCTTGCTATTCAAACAGAGATAACTGATTGGTAGCCACTGAACGCTTGGCTTTTGCCTGTGCCGCCACTGCTTCGGTTTCGTTTCCCTCAAGTGTTGCTAAGAGCGCTCTGGCCCGCTTGATGACTGCTGTCGGTACGCCCGCAAGTTGCGCCACATGAACGCCCCAACTCTTGTCGGCCGCGCCGGATGCCACACGGTGTAAAAATACGAGCTGATCCTTGTGCTGCTGGACGAGCACCTGTGCATTGCTGACACCAGGGAGTCTGTCGAGCGCCGCGAGTTGGAGATAGTGCGTGGCGAAGAGCGTGCGGCAGCCGACCTCGGCCTGCAAGTGTTCGACTACGGCCTGCGCTAACGCCAGTCCGTCGAATGTGCTGGTGCCGCGGCCAACTTCGTCCAAGATCACAAGGCTGCGATCGGTGGCACGGTTGAGGATTCGGGCAGTTTGCGACATCTCAACAAGAAATGTACTCGCCCCACGTGCAAGGTCGTCGCCAGCACCGATCCTCGCGAATAAGCGATCCACGATGCCTACGCTGGCACGCTTGGCCGGTACGAAGCTACCCGCTTGGGCCATCACAGCCATGAGCGCTGCTTGGCGAATGAACGTGCTTTTGCCACCCATGTTGGGACCGGTCACCAAGAGGATCGCTGGTGCTTGGAGGATCGCTGGTGCTTGGGCCCAACTTGTATCGGCTATTCCACGGGGGACATTGGAAGTGGGGTTGAGCCTAGCTTGAAGCGACACGTCGTTGGCCACGAGCGTGCCGGGGGGAAGGATCTCTTCAAGTACCGGATGCCGACCGGCCTCGATCACCAGTTCGCCCCCTACAGTGATATCCGGTCGCACCCATCCTCTTGCCCTCGCGATGTCGGCCAGTGACACAAGCACGTCGAGCACCGCCAGAATTTCAGCGGCACGATCCAGCCGGCTGCGGTGCCCGGCCACAAAAAGTCGCAAAGCCTCGAGCAATTCGATCTCGCGGCGGAGAGACTCGTCTTCAGCGCCGAGCACCTCCCGCTGTCGCTCGTCGAGCTGGGGCGTCGTATAACGCTCGGCATTTTTAACTGTCTGCTTCCGGACGTAATCGGCGGGCACCTTTGCCGCGTGCGTGCGACTTACCTCCAGGAAAAAACCGAACACCCGGTTAAATCCAACCTTCAGTGAACTAATGCCCGTACGTTCGATTTCTTGTGCTTGGTAGCGAGTGATCCAGGCCTTGCCACCGGAGGCCATTTCAACAAGCCCGTCGAAAGCAGCGTCGAACCCCGGGCGAATGAACCCACCATCGCGGGCAAAAAGCGGACAAGCTTCGCGGAGCGTCTCGCGAATCCTCTGTGCCAGATCGGCGCATGGATCGAGCCGGTCTCGCAACGATGCGAGGAGGCCTGTTGCCGACGCCAGCAGGGAAATAATATCGGGTAGGATTGCCATCGCGTGGCCGATGCGTTCGAGATCACGGGGACCGGCACGTCCTGAGATGACCCGGCTTACGAGCCGTTCAAGATCTCCAATGCCCGTGAGTGTTTCCGCCAACCGCGAGGCGTGAGGCCCGTTGGCAACAAGGCTCGCCACCGCATCGAGCCGTTCATCGATCGGATGCTTGTCGACCAGCGGCGCTGAGATCCATTCCACCAAGAGCCTGGCACCCATTGGCGATTTTGTCCGGTCCAACACGCCGGCCAGCGACCCCTCGCGGCGGCCGGTACCAACAGCGCGGATTAACTCCAAACTGCGTCGAGAGGCCTCGTCGATTTCCAAGCGGTTGCCTGATCGCCATGCCGCCAGCGTTTCAATTCGAGCGATCGCCGTCGGCTCGTTCTCTTCCAAATAAGCCACAATGCTGCCGGCGGCCGCAATGGCCAGCAACTCTGCTGGAAGTTCGAAGCCGAGCCCCTCCAGCCGCTGGCCGCCAATGGCTTTGGCCACGAGAGCCCGAGCGGATGTGTCGTCGAACCACCAGTCGGGGCGAGTGGTGAGCGGGCGGTTGCTGCCCGCTGCTTGTATCATCTCTGCAACGCTCTGGCGATCCTTTTCGGCACAGAGGCATTCTGCCGGGTCGAGTCGCAGGATATGTTCGGCGACCTCATCATGGGGAATCACTGCGGCTTCAAAACGCCCAGCCGCCACATCGATCCACGCCAGCCCCACCATGATGCCATCGACATCGTGGGTGGCCACGGCGCGAGGCAGCAAGGCCACAAGGTAGTTTCTGCGAGTTGGGTCGAGTAGCGACTCGTCGGCGGCGATTCCGGGCGTGATAATTCGAGTGACTTCACGGCGGAGCAGGCCCTTGGTCGTTTTTGGGTCGTCGATTTGTTCGCAGATCGCCACGCGCCGCGAGGCAGCAACGAGCTTCACCAAATGCACGTCGAGTTGGTGGTGCGGAAATCCCGCCATCGGCATCGCATCCGGCCCCTTGTCGCGGCTGGTGAGCGTGAGATTGAGCAGGTCGGCGGCTTCGCGGGCATCGTCACCGAAGAGTTCGTAGAAGTCGCCCATGCGAAAAAGTACGAGGGCCCCCGGACACCGGGCCTTGGCCGCCTCGAACTGCTGCATCATGGGGGACGCCATCGCGGGAAAATGTAGCAGCCTTTGACCGATTGTGGAGGAAGGCGTACAAAACACTGCAGTGCGGACGCCGATGAGAGGCCCCCGCGATGGGGACCTGTGAACCTGGTCAGGGCCTAACCGCAGCAGCCATAAGCAGTCGTCTCTTTGTGCGGTGGGCCTCTCATCGGCGTCCGGCTCCGTGGACGAAGAGTTTTTCCAGAGCCGTTTGCCCACACACGTCGAGGCAGTCGTCATGCCCGAGACCGATTCAGATTCGAGTGCAACTCCCGGCCCCGTTGGAGGTTCAATGGCATCCCCCACGTTGGCTTTTGGGCCGGCAGGCGTGGGAACCGGAAGCGAGAAGCCCGCCTACCGCGTGGTGGCTCGCCGCTATCGACCGCAGCGATTCGATGAATTGGTGGGACAAGAGCACGTGGCCCGAGGGCTGTCTGGAGCGATCGAAGCGGGTCGAATCGGCCATGCCTATCTTTTCACCGGTGCCCGAGGCGTTGGGAAAACCAGCGCAGCCAGGATTTACGCCAAGGCGCTGCAGTGCGTTGCCGGGCCTGCCCGTGAGCCATGCAACGCATGCAGTTCGTGCGGCGAGATCTCGGCTGGGCAGGATGTGGATGTCGTTGAGATCGACGCGGCGAGCAACCGTGGCGTCGATGAGATTCGACAACTCCGACAAAACGTCGCAGTACGGCCGGCCCACGGCCGTTTCAAGATTTACATCATTGACGAAGTGCACATGCTGACGCGAGAAGCATTCAACGCACTGTTAAAAACATTGGAAGAGCCGCCCATTCATGTGAAATTCGTGCTGTGCACAACGGAGCCTGAAAAACTGCCGATCACCATTCTTTCGCGCTGCCAGCGATTCGATTTTGTGACAGTCGATGCATCCGCGATTGCCAGGCGACTCACGCAGATCGTGGAGGCCGAGGGGGCCACCGTGGACCCGCAGGCAGTGGATCTGATTGCTCGACGGGCCGCTGGCAGCATGCGAGACAGCCAATCGCTCCTAGAGCAGTTGCTCGGTTGCACGGGCGGTGCCATTAGGGTGGAGGATGTGCATGCCATCATCGGCACGGGCCGCGAAGAGAAAGTCGGCAGGCTCATTGCAGCGATCGTGGCACGCGATGGGCGAGAGGCAATCCAGGCCTTCGATTCGGCACTTGAGGGAGGTGCCGATCCGGGGGGCGTGTTGGAACAGGTGATCGCGGCCCTGCGAGACAGTTTGCTGGCCAGCGTAGGCTGTGGGGCAGAAGTAATGCTTCAGGGTTCCGGTCTAGGGATCGACTTGCCCGCCATTGGGCGGCAGGTTGGCACCAACACACTGTTGGCTATGCTGCAGATCATTGATCAGGCACTCGGGCGGATGCGCACCAGCGGTCACGCAGCAGTGCTTGCCGAAATGGCCATTGTGCGATTGGTTCACTTGGACGATCTGGAAACTCTCTCGGCGGCCGTAGAAAAAGTGGTGTTGGCGTTGCCCGAGCCGGCCTCTCGCGAAAAAAAAAATCCAATCGTAATGCCACAGCCTAGGCCGTATCCAGTCGCCTCGACAGTTCGGGCAGTCCCTGAGACAGCGACGGCGGTCGCCCCTCCCGCAGCACTGGCAGCCCCGGCAACAGCCGAGCCAGTCGTATCACCGCAGGAGGCCTTGGCAGCGGTGCCGCTGTCAGAGTTGCCGGCTGATGCAATGGCTGCGTGGCATCGCACCGTGGCCAGCGTGGGTGGCTTGGCTGCCGACTATGCGGCCGCGGCCAGCCGCGCGGTCTGGCGAGGCGATGTGTTGGAGGTGGTGCTTCCACCAGAAGCCACGACGGCACTTTCGTTTTTGAAGCGGCCAGAAGTGGCTGCCGGTCTCACTCGCGCACTGGCGGACATAGCTGGCCGCCCGCTACGGCATGCGTTGGTCATCGATCCGAGTGCATCGACGGATGCTCCCAAGGCATCCGAAAGCCAGGATCGCTCACAGATCAGGCAACCAACAAATGCACTGTCGCAGACGGCCATGCTCCGCGAAGCAATGGAATATCCGCTGGTGTTGCATGCCCTGAGCCTTTTCGACGCAGCGGTGCGAAAGGTGGAGCCGGCACGCCCTCGAGAAGTGGTTGTGCAGGCGGCGGGCTCCGGTCCCCAGAGCGTTGTGCATCAGGAAGTGCTCCTCAATGGCTCAGAGACTGGCTTGGACGATGCTGAAGTGAGTGCGGATGAACAGTGCATTGAAAATGAGATGGCTGGCAGTGGCACAGGAGATACCGATGTCTGAAACACGGGGCGCGATTGCCAGGCTCATCGATTCTTTCGCTGATCTACCAGGCATTGGCCGCAAGAGTGCTGAACGTCTGGCATATCACGTGTTGCGCATGTCGCACAAAGAAGCAGTTGCCTTTGCCGAGGCGATCCGCGCTGTTAAAGAAAAGCTGCACCCGTGTCAGACGTGCTTTAACCTCACCGAAGGGCAGCAGTGCGACATCTGTGTCGACCCTCGCCGCGATCGCACAACGCTCTGCGTGGTAGAGCAGGTACGAGACGTTTTGGCATTGGAGCAGGTGGGGAGCTACCGCGGCCTCTACCATGTGCTGCAGGGCCGTATTGCGCCGCTGGAGGGCATCGGGCCGGAGAAGCTCACGATCGATGCGCTCGTGAGTCGGGTGCAGCAGGGAGTGGTTCGAGAAGTCATCATGGGCACTAATCCAAACGTGGAGGGCGACACGACAACATTGGTCATTGCCCAGCGACTCGCTGGGCTGCCCGTGGAACTCACTCGTCTAGCTCGAGGGCTGACGGTGGGGGCTTCGCTCGAGCAGGCAAACAGGGAAATACTCGCCGATGCACTGGCCGGCCGACACAAGCTCTGACAGGAAACGCATTGCCTTTGAGCCTCGTCGCACAAAAGAGGTATTCTATATCTAATACAGAGGCGTGAAGCGAGGTTTGGGTCCCCGTTCACAACTGGATTCAAGGGTGAGTTATGCGGATGTCGTTCGGCCAGGAAATGCGGATGCAGCAGAAGCAGGTGCTCGCGCCCCGCATGATCCAGTCGATGGAAATCCTACAACTGCCCCTCATGGCGCTGGAGGAGCGAATCGAGCAGGAGATCCAAAACAACGAAACGCTCGAAGTGGAGGAGGCTGAGGAAGATGCGCCAACGGGCGAGACGGCCGCGCCGGTAAGCGATGCGCAGCAGCAGGCGGCCGAGAGAACGGTCGACGAAAAGCCGCTCGTCGTGGATCAAGACCACGCCAATCAGGCCGACTTCGAGCGGTCCTATGATTGGTCGAACGAGTATCCCGACTCCGACGACGATCGTAGTCGGCCGTCGGCAACTCGGGTGGACGAGTCCTCAGACCGCTATCTCGATGCGATGGCCAATATGCAGGAGCGGCCCGAAACGCTCTGCAACCACCTGCACGATCAGCTCTCCAACTACGATCTCACTGAAGCCCAGCGGCAGGCCGCCGACAAAATTATTTACAACTTGGATGCCAATGGATATCTACCGATGCCGCTGGAGGAGTTGCTCGATCCCGATGGGCCGGCAGTCCAGATCGATCAGCTCATTGTCGCGCTCAATGTCGTGCAGGGAATGGACCCTCTGGGCGTGGCTGCTCGCGATCTGAAAGAGTGTTTGCTGCTGCAGATTGATCCAGCCATGCCACAGTCGCGGCAACTGCGAAGGATTGTCAACGACCATTTGGAAGATCTGGGCGGCAATCGTTTACCGTTGATCGAGAAAAAAACGGGCTACTCGATTCAGGAAATTGAATCACTGCGAGAGCTTCTTCATGGCCTGCACCCAAAGCCAGGCGCAATGTTTACGGCTCCATTTGTGCCCGCCGTTAAGCCAGATGTGTATGTAGAGCAACAGCCAGATGGTTCCTGGAAGGTGCGACTTGAGGATGTCAATCTTCCAAACTTGCGGATCAGCCCGCTCTATCGCGACATGCTGCTTTCTCCAGCCACCGATCCGGCCACCCGCGAATACATCAAACGTAAGGTCAATGCGGCGCAGTGGCTCATTGAGGCAATCGAACAGCGTCGCAGCACTCTCCTGAAGACAAGCCAGGCAATCGTCGACCACCAAACGCGGTTTTTAACGGAAGGCCCGGCTGTAATCGAACCGCTGAAGATGCAGCAGATCGCTGATCGGATTGGGATGCACGTGACAACTGTGAGCCGTGCTGTTGACGACAAATGGTTGCAGACACCGCGTGGACTCTATGCACTGCGGCGATTTTTCGTCGGCGGCACGGTGAGCGCCGATGGCGATGAGGTGGCGTGGGACACTGTGCGAGTCAAACTGCAGGAGATCATTCAGGCCGAGCCGAAGGACGAACCCTTTAGCGATGACGACCTCGTGGAGGAGTTGGCTCGGCGAGGCATCACACTGGCCAGGCGCACTGTGACAAAATATCGCAAGGCCATGGACATCCCCAGTTCGCGGCAGCGCCGGGATTGGAAACTGCCCCGTACGCCCAAGACTGAGTAGGCCCTCGGCCACTGTCTTGGATTGCCGGCTTGCATTTTTCAACCGGATGGTTTTACGATCTTGCTTCGCTAGGTAAAATCGCCTTCGCTAGGTACATTCGCCTTCGCTAGGCGCCTTCGCTAGGCCTAGACGCTTTTGCTTAGACCCGCCACCCACCTCATTTCCCGCCAGAGACTGCATCATGCGTTGCCCTTTTTGTCGGATCGACAACGACCGCGTGATTGATTCACGCGCTGGCGACGACGGTAATTCAATTCGCCGCCGGCGTGAATGCGTCGGCTGTCGTAGGCGATTTACGACGTACGAGCGGGTGGAGCGGCAGTTGCTTGCGGTGATAAAGAAGGGAGGCAACGCAGAGCCGTTTGATCGCGACAAGATCAAGCGGGGGCTGGCGAAAGCTTGCTGGAAACGGCCTATCACTGAGGAGGAAATTGAGCTGACAGTGTCATCGCTGGAGGCGGAGCTTTACGGCAACTACGAGAGCGAAGTGCCGAGCCGTGTGTTGGGCGAGCGTCTGATGGAGTTGCTGCGAGTTCTGGATCAAGTGGCCTTCGTTCGATTTGCCAGCGTGTACCGTGAGTTTAAGGACGTTCGTGACTTCGTTGACGAACTGCAGCCGATCCTGGCAGAATCGAATCGGGAGTCCGGCTAAGGCCGTGCAGAGGCGTGTCTCTGGCTCGTATCTGTCTTAAGGAGTCCCAAGCGTGACCCGAAGGAAGAACGCATGATGACACATGTGGCAGTCCGTATTCGACGTCGACTGTGGCGGTTGCATCAGCGAACGTAGTCGCCGCGAGTGCCGCCGTACTTTTCTTCGAGGCGAATGTTGTCGATTGTCATGCCTCGGTCGATCGACTTGCACATGTCATAGAGCGTGAGTGCCGCGGCCGTGACCGCCAGCAGGGCCTCCATTTCTACGCCGGTGCGAGCCGTTGCCTTCACCGTCGCCTCGATTGTGACTGCGTCTGTCGCAGACACATCGATGGCAACAATCACGCTATCCAGCGGGAGGGGGTGGCACAGCGGCACGATCTCGCTCGTGCGTTTGGCTGCCATGATGCCCGCAAGCCTGGCCGTGACGACCGCATCTCCTTTTTCGAGTTCGTGGCTGCGGATACGACGGATAGTTTCCGGTTGGGCAAGGAGTCTGGCCGATGCCTTTGCGATGCGCAGAGAGACGGGCTTGGCTCCAACGTCGATCATCTGGAGTCCGTGCGGCTGGGAGGGCATAGGAAGGAGGTCCTTCGGCTAGGAATTTGATATGGAATGGAGCTACCCAGAGTGTACCCCACACAAAAACTATGGGCCGGTGTGCCTCGCGGCGCACCGGCCCATAGAAAATGGAATCGCAACCAAATGCGTGGCCTAGACCAGTTCCTTGCGGGCACCGATCAGCGTCCGGAGGCGCTCGGCAAGCAGGGCGACATCGAACGGCTTCTTGAAGCTCTCATTCACGTGCGCCCGGTCAACTGTAATCTGCGAACCGTCGTCAGGCAAAAGAGCGATGACGATCGTGTCGGCATACTCCGTGTTGCGACGCAGGTTCTGGCAGATCTGCTGGGCATCAATCCGGCCGATTGAGTAGTCCACCACAATACAATCGGGGTGGAAGCTTTCAGCCTGGATACCCGCTTCAAAACCACTGGCGGCAATCTGAATCTTAAACGATCGCTCCAGTGGTAAGTGTTTCTTGAGATTCTCGATCATGACCTGATCTTGGCCGACCAGCAACACCTTTGCCATTGCCTGATCTTCGAGATCTCCCAGTGGCATCCCGTGTTCCTTTAGGAACTTGATCAAGTACTCGCGTGGAATACGGCGATCTTGGGATCCTGGAATGCGGTAGCCGCGGAGGCGACCGGAATCAAACCATTTGCTCACGGTTCGCGGAGCAACTTTACAGATCTTGGCGACCTGGCCTGTCGTGAAAACCTTCATCACTTGGACTCCATTTTAATCTTTTGTGTCCGGAAAAGTTTTGGCCAGCCCGTACCCTTTCGAGCAGCGGAACACAGCCCCCCTGACGCGGATCTCTCACAGTGGAAACGACCGCGTCGTCGTGCCCCACGATGGCCGGCTTTTAAAGCACGGGGGGGGGCGTGAAATGGCTCATTCTCAAGCAACACATGGATTGTTGCTTTGAGAATAAGGCCAAACTCGCAGGTGTCCCCCCCTGCTTCATTCCGTCGCGTGGGCCTTGGCTTTCACCCAGACTCACTCGCGAAATGACTGACCAAGGGTTTCATCGAATGATTGCATGGTGCGACTTGAGCCGTTCTTTAGGGTCGGAACGGTAGCAGCGTGTAGTTGGCCTGTCGGGAATGCGCGTGTGGGCCTGTTTGCAGGGGCCAAATGCAAGTCTGGGTAGCCCATTGCGGCGAGCAGAGTGGATTGGACGACCAGATCGCGGTGGGAGTATGGAGAAGCATGCGAAGTGGGACACTCTTGTGCCAGCCGTCGCCCGGTGGACTCTGCCTCGGCTAACAGGCTGTGGATAAACTGGGTGTTGGACCGCACGATCCGGTCCTTGGTGTGCAGCACCCGCACAAACCGGAGGTTTTCAAGTCGACAAAGTGTATGGAGGACTTTGTCTACGGGCAGCTAAGAGTCGAGGTTAGGCTGCTGCAGACCGGGTGATGGGGGCTGCGGCGGCGGTCGATTCAAATCGCACCGACACTCGTTTCGAAACCCCCGACTCCTCCATCGTAACGCCGTAGAGGGTGGTGGCCGTCGCCATCGTCTTTTTTGAATGCGTGACCACAATAAACTGAGTGGACGAGAGAAAGTCACGGAGTACGCTCACGAACCGGTCTACATTGGATTCATCGAGAGCGGCATCGACTTCATCGAGCACACAGAACGGACTTGGCCGCGAACGGAAAATAGCCAGCAGCAGGGCGACGCACGTCATCGTTTTTTCGCCCCCGGAAAGTAACGAGATGCTGCGTGGCTCCTTGCCAGGAGGACGGGCCACGATTTCCACGGTGGTTTCGAGCAAATCCATGTTGGGATCCAGCACGATGTCGGCCTGTCCACCACCAAAAAGGCGCTCGAACAGTTCGCGGAAATGTCCGCGAACTGTTTCGATCGTTTCGCCGAGCAGTCGACGGCTCTCGTCGTCGATGCGGGCAATAAGCTGTTCGATCGCCTCCTTGGCGTTGGTCACATCGGCGAGCTGTAGTTCCAGTGTGTCGAGCCGCTGCGTCAGCGACTCTGCCTCGGCGAGTGCTTCGAGGTTCACCGACGTCATCGAGCCGAGCTTTCGGCGCAGTTCTTCAATCTCACAGTCGAGATCAGTTCGATTTTCTGGAAGAGTTGTCTCTGGAGGAACGGCTTCGGTAGGTGAGGTTGCAGCCGAAAGGGCAGTGGCAGACAGCGAGTCTGTCGTCGCTTCGGGCATTGGGTCGGCTTTCCTGCTAGCCTCAGCATCAATGTCAATATCGTACTCATCGCGGATCCGTTCGATGATGCGTGCCCGGCGATGGCGGGCTTCGCCTGCTTCGAGTTCGTGGGCATGAATCGACTCACCCAGCTTCAGGGCGGCACCTCGGGCTGCTTCAGCGAGGGCGGCGGCGGCTGTTTTTTCTGCCAGCAGACTCATGCGGGTGTTGCCCAGCGCATGCATTTCATCGCTGGAGTGTTCTGCTGCCACCATGGCCTCCGCAAAAGCCGATTCAGCGGCTAGCAGTTCGAATTCGAGCGAATTGAGTTTGAATTCGGCCGCTGCTGTGCGGCTGTTTGCAGTCAGCAGATCGGTTTGGCGAGCATCGATTTCAGCCATTCGTCGGTCTTCGGCGTCTCGGCCGCGAGCAAGCCTTTCGTGGCAGGTAGCTCGATCGATTCGCAGTTTGTTGATCTCTTCGACCACAGTGCCGCGATTGCGATCCAAAGCTGCTAGCGACGCCTGGGTCTGCGACAATTCTCGCCGCGCGTGGTCGATGGTAGCGGTCTGGATTTCAATCGCCCGGCTTGCGGCATCACGAGCATCGATGCGGTCGGCGGCCTGCCGTTCAGCTTGCAGGAAGCCAGCCTCGGCTACCGTGATTGCCTCTTGGGCTACGAGATGCTCGCGGCCGATGCGGTCTAGATCAGCCCGGGAGGATGCGATCGTCTCGGCCTCCTGCATGCGACGGGCCTGCAGCTGGCGAATGCTTTGACGCCCTGCGGCAAGTGAGGCTTGCAGTTCGGTGATCGTGGCACTCGCATCTTCGACGGTGCGGAGGAGTGTATCGTGCCGCTGTGTCACTGCCCGAAGCTCGCTTCGCCTTGCCACCAGGCCAGTGGCACCCGAAGGAGTTCCAATCTCCAGCAGGCCATCAGTGGAGAGGCATTGCCCGGCCCTGGTGATGCAGAGAGAGCCTTGGGGAGCCGCTTGAATGACACGGCGAGCATCTTCGAGCTGCTCGACCACCCAGACGTGTCCCAGCAGTCGTCGGACAAGCGTGCGATGGACCTCGCCGACACGCTCGGTGTACGCGGGATCAGCGTTGCTGCCGCGAGTCTCGCGAGCAAGGCCATCGCCTGGGTCTGGAAAGAGCAGGCGATCGAGGCGGCCGACAATGCCCAAAGGGTTGGTGGCCAAGGCCATGGGTTCGAGTGAATTGGTTGGGTCGAAGGCATCGCGTTCTGGCAGCCCGTCTAAGGATATAAATCCGGTCCGACCTGCCGAGACCAGCACCGACTGTGCGGCCTCTGTATTCGACCACGGGCCAAACCAGCGTAGAACGTCATCCAACGATTCAACGACGAGGTTCTGGCCGATCGTGCCAAGAGCGAGATCAACCAGCGGGGCCCATTCAATTGGGGCAACGATCAGATCGGCCACGAGCCCAATCAGTCCTGGCACGGCACCTGGCTGTCCGCTCGGGTCTTGTGCATAACTGGCCGCCAACAACCGCTGCGCCGCAGCAGAGAGTCCATCCTGTTGGGCGGTCAATTCCTCCAGCATGCCCTTGCGCTCGCGACACGCCTCCAGCTTTGACTGCCATCCTGCCAGGACATGCCAAGCAGCATCGAGCGTCGATGATTGTTCGCGGTGAGCGACATCAGCCGACTCAAGTTCGTGCGAGGTTTCGGCGAGGCGACGGGCGAGGGAATCGACATTGCCCTCCCGCGTGGCGAGCGATTCGAGCAGCCTAGCGAGCAACTGACGGGCGGCATCGATCTTTTCTCGCCAGAGATCAGCCGTGCGACGGGCTTCTTCGCATCGCATGCCTGCGCGATCCATTTCGGATTCTAGGGCGCGAAACTTTGTTTCGAGTGATTCAACCCGCTCGGCGTGGGCAACAAGACGCTGTTGGATGTCGGCGGAATGCTGGTGGGAGCCCTCGGCGGCCTGCTCGCAGGCCAGCAATTGTTCGTTAATCTGCCGGGATTCGCTGTGAAGTAATTCAGCCTGCGTTCTAGCCGCTTCGACGGCAGCCACCGCCTCTCGCTGCCGTCTTTTTGCGGCGTGGGCATCGGCCTTGAGACGTCCGGCGTCGGCTTCCACTTCCGCGTGCTGCAATCGTAGAAGGGAGAGTCTGGCTTCGGCCGCTGCAGCCCGCTGTTTGTCGGTGGAAAAAAGCGACTGGATGGCGTCGAGTTGTGGCGACAGATCCTGCTCGAGTCGCAGCAGTTCGCCAGTCCGATGGGCTGCTTCAACAGAATGTGTTTCGATCGCGTGGGATTCCTGATGCAGCGACGCCAGCGATTCGTCAACGCTTGCAACGGCGGCATCGACCAGGGAAAGGTCTTGCGATGCCGCGGATAGACGTAGGGCGCGCAGCCGGTCTGTCATCTGCCGCCAACGCCGGGCTCGCGAGGCTTGGTGCTTGACCGTCTCCAGCCGGCTCGATACTTCTCCGACTATGTCGGCTAGACGCTGGCGGTTTTGCTCGGAGCGTTCGAGCCGACGCAGTGACTCAGCGCGTCGGATTTTAAATCGCGTGATGCCAGCGGCTTCTTCAAAGACAGCGCGTCGCTCGCGGCCGCTGGCTGCAAGCAAAGCGTCTACTCTTCCTTGCTCAATCACACTATAGGCCTGCGTGGCTGCCCCTGTACCCGAGAAGAGTTCGCGGATGTCGCGCAGTCGCGAGACTTCTCCATTGACGAGGTACTCGTTTTCGCCGCTGCGGTACACCCGTCGCGTGATATGAACGTCGTCGGATTCCACGGGCAGTTGCCGAGTCGAATTGTCAAAAATGAGCGTTGTTTCTGCTGCGTTGAGTGGCTTTCGCGTGGCTGATCCAGCGAAGATTACATCGGTCATGTCGTGACCGCGGAGGCTGCGAACCGACTGTTCGCCAAGCACCCACTTAATCGCATCGACGACGTTGGATTTTCCAGATCCATTCGGCCCCACAACGACTGTGATGCCTTCTGGAAACTCGAAGCGAGTTCGGTCGGCGAAGCTTTTGAAGCCGAACAGTTCGAGCGCTTTGAGCCTAGTCATGAAATCGGAACCTTGTCACGATGACTCATCCGTGCGAGCGCGTCGGCGGGCGTTGTCGTTATCTGCCGCTGATTCGTTGTCGGGCGGAGTGTCACCGGACGAATTGTCAGAGGGGATGTCACGATCCTGGGCTGCCGCTTCTTCGTGGATGCTCGTGCGACCGTCCATCTCGGTGGCCAGCGCGTCGAAGGCTAGGCGACTGTCGAGACAGCGGCTGGAGCTCGCCTGCTGTACAAACTGTACGGCGTCGGGATAGGTGCCACCAATCTGCACAATCGCCCGCACCACTGCGTCGATGCTGGCTGGCACCTCAAGCTGCTCATCTTGTTCTCCGGCTTTGAAACAACTCACCGTTGCCTGGGATCCCTCTACCACGACGACAATATTCGCTCCAGCTTCAGCCCGTAGACCATCGGCCAGCGGATGGGCCACGCCGAACAGCACGATTTCTGGACGGTGGCTGCGAGTCATGTGCACCAGTGGCGGCCCGGCCACATCCAGCAGGTGCAGCGAGCAGGCGTCGCCGAGGCGTTCTCCTCGCACAAGTGGAGCAGTGTTGTCCATTTTCCAGAGGGCATGAAAAGCACCATATCTAGTTTCAGCGCTCGGGCTGGCAAGTAATCCTTGCAGAGCATCGATGCCGTTGGCATCGTCGAGCATTCCCAAGGCTGCCAACGCCGCAGGCCGTGCGCTTCGGAGGTTGATAGCGGCTTCAGCCAGATGGGTGGCAGCCACCGATTCACCCAAATAGGCCAACGCTTCAGCCGCCGCAAACCGGACTTCAGCATCTTTTGACTCAAGTCCGTTTCTCAAAGTGGGAATCGCCTCTTTTCCAATTGCTTCAAGCCGCAGGGCGGCTGCGGGCGATGTCACTGGATCGGCTAACTGCCTCGTGAGTAATTCAAGCCTTGCGTGGCGTCCACCGGGCGGTTCGATCACAGCCACGCATCGCACGACGCGGATGTAGCGAGCCAGATTGCCGCCATAGCACGGAGGAATTTCCAGATCGATAAAGCGGTCGGTTTTGGGAGTGGCTACGCCTCGCTTTGTACCGCGAATCACAGCGTGAAATCGCCTATTGATACTGTCGCCGACCCGTTTGGATAGGGCAACGGAACGGTGCTCCGGGGCCAGAATCAATCCAATGGAACGCGATGTCAGCGACACGCCGCCGCCGGGCACTCGGGCGCGTAGCTTTGAGACAGAGTCGAGCGTGCCTGCGGATACCGGATCGACCAAAAGCGGCCCTTCGGTCATGCCGAGTACGTGCCCATCACGCACGCGATTGCCTACCACGGCCATCTCTGAGAGACGTGTTTCCATCAGCCAGCCACTCGCGAGGCTCGTCGTTTCAGTGTCGGATGGCACCTCAACGTAAACATCAAAGCGATCCCCTCGACGTACGCCTGGGGGGAGGTAGCCATGCACCCACACAAGCGCAGTGGCGTTGGATGCCAGCAGTTTATTCGGCTCAATAACCCCGCGGGCCTGCATGTCGGCCATCAGCGACTTCCGCTGCGCATTCGGTGGCGGATCGCTTCCAGTTCCCGGCAGGCCTGTTACCAGAGCCGCGCGTTCGATGCGTTGGGCATTGACGCCCCACGGAGCGGCGTAGTCGCCGACAAGTTTGGTTTCGGCTTCGAGGCTCAGCAGCGCCTCGATTTCGGGGCTCTGGCTCCGAATCGCTGGCCCAGCGCAACCCACCAGCAGCGACGTTGCCGCGAGCAGACTGTGGATGCGACAGATCAGTTGAAGCGATTGATTGGAGAGTCGCATCGGTGGCGAGGATCCCGTGGCAGTCGGAGCGCAGAAAAAAGAGGCAAAAATCTAGCCAGAAGAGGTGGGAGGATAGGAGCCTGACGTCGGAGGGTCAAGTCGGTTTGACTGCTTTAAAAATGGGCTAAAAATCTCTTGGCTCACGTTCACTTCCGTGCTACTGTTCGCCCCTTCCAGCGGTTTCAGCATTCCTTCGGAGTCAACGAACGTGGTGATTTCAGAACAAGAACAGCTTCATATTCACGTGCGTTGGATGATCCGCCGGGACATGAACGAAGTGTTGGGCATTGAACAGGCTGCGTTTGAGTTTCCATGGTCGGACGACGACTTCACTCGCTGCCTCCGTCAGCGCAACTGCATCGGCATGGTGGCAGAAGTGGCCGATTCGGTTGTGGCATTCATGATTTATGAACTGCACCGCACGCGGTTACACGTGCTCAACTTTGCCGTGAGGCGATCGCATCGACGTCTAGGCATCGGCACGCAGATGCTGGAGAAGCTCGCCGCGAAGCTGAGCCCCGAACGTCGCAGCCGGATTGTGCTGGAGGTTCGCGAGCGAAATCTGCCAGCGCAGATTTTTTTCCGATCCCTAGGCTACCGCGCGACCTCGGTGCTTAAGGATTTTTATCAAGATACAACGGAAGATGCCTACCTCATGCAATATTCGTTGCAGTTGCAGGCAGCCGAAGAGATGGCGCCCCGTCGTTTGGCCGGTTAGCAAGGTGTTCGGTTTATTGTTTGGTCGGCGGCGTTGGATTGCCGGCAGCTAGAATGGCAGTGACAGCAGCCGTGCGATCAGTCAGCTGAGTATAGGACGCAGCAGCTGTGTTGCCGCAGGCAAAGACTGTCACCGCAGGCCGACCGAAGGGAATCGTTTGTTCCAAGGTTGGTAGATCGGCGATCGCGGCCCAGCCGCCGCCGTTTGCTTTCGACCACGCTAGGCACTGGCAGAGCAGTTGGTCTTGCAATGCTGTTTTGACAGCGATGTCGTGGCGGGCAAACAGCACGGCCTTGGACCA
>Ga0114978_10001064_pt1 | contig 23166 bp, 23 predicted proteins | sample S_140212_EF_Meta_FD_87027 | JGI IMG/M metagenome (GOLD analysis project Ga0114978, IMG submission 87027) | Freshwater microbial communities from Lake Simoncouche, Canada to study carbon cycling - S_140212_EF_MetaG | ecosystem: Environmental > Aquatic > Freshwater > Lake | place: Lake...
CATCGCCAAGGGCGGCATCACCTAAAAAAACGACATCATCGCCAAGGGCGGCATCACCTAAAAAAACGACATCATCGCCAAGGGCGGCATCACCTAAAAAAACGACATCATCGCCAAAGTCGCCTAAATCAGGTAAAGGTAAAGAGGGGTTGGGAGGTGGAGGTTCAATAACTTGTCGTCATAAAAAAAATTCACCACGAAAAGTAAAACGTTGTGCCTCAAAAACAAAACGTTATCCAAAATTAAGGTGAAAAATCTATAAAAAATAAGCTAATATATTCATACACCAAGCATAATTCTAATAATCTATATTTTATAGTTATTTAGAGAAATAACCATAAGATATAATAATTCTCAACCTATCTCAAAATACTTTTCTTTCTTTAGATAAATGAATAAATATAACCTAATTCCTGTTTTGATTCCTTTTCTTTTGTGCGCATGCGTTACTGCATTACCCATAGATGTCGCACCAAAATATGCTACAAGGTTTACTCCGCGTGACGTAAATATTCTTTCTTTAGGTGACTGGGGTTCTGCTTCTCTGGGTGGTTATCATTTACGTAACGCCGAAAGTACAGCATACGCTATGAAAATATATGCTTCAGAATATAAACCAAAACTCGTATTAAATACAGGCGATAATTTTTACTACTGTGGGATTCAAAATACGAGCGATCCTCAAGTCAGCTCCGACTATGTGGAATTGTTTGGAAACATTGGTCTGCCTTGGTATAATGCTCTGGGTAATCATGATTATGGTTTTAATCCTGCAGCACAGTTAGAGCTGAATCAAAGTATCCCATATTGGATAATGGATGATAGGTATTATCATCGTCGCGTAGTATTTAACTATAGTGATAGTGGTAGTGATAGTGATACAATCCAAATTCCTTTACATATTATTGTTTTAGATACGAATCCGTGTGTAAATGACTACAGGGGCGATGACCGTGCAAAATGGGACCCGTGTAGTATCCAGTATCCTACTTGCTCACCTGTAATCGGCGAATGTATGTTTCATCAAAATATTATCGAACAAGACTGCAAGACGCAACTTGACTGGTTCAATGCGACTTTGGAAAATATAGTTCCCGGTGAATGGGTGTTTGTAATTGGACATCATAAAGCGGACGAAATAGACGCTGAAGATTTTCAGTCTATATTAAATAGCAATCGTGTTCATTTGTATCTAAATGGACACAATCATAACTTGGAACATTATTCCATAGACGGAGAATCAAAATACGTAACAACGGGGGCTGCGGGTATGGTAATCATTGGGTCAAGGGTTAAACTACACGATGAGTCGACTGTGTTCAAATATGAAAAACACGAAGTAAGAAGCGTTTGGAGTAAAATCGTCACCGGATTTACCTCACATACGTTCATAGATAAAGGAACAAAAGTACGAACTGATTTTTGGGACACAAGTCAGCATATACTTCATTCATTTACCACTAACATGACGTTAGCATGATGTTATTATTAAATAATAAAAATGTATAATATACAATTTTATTACTATACAATTTTATTACTATATTATTATATTATTATCAAGACAACTATACCGTTTATGTATCCTAAACAGAACTAAAAAGCTTATTCATATTTGCGACCTCCGGTTTATTTTCACAGTCGATAAAAAGCGTCTTTATAATTTCGTTATCTCTAAAACGAATTGTATATGTTTGTTGTAACTTATTTCTTCCAACGCGACCCATTGCCTGAATCGTTTTTTCTTGCGTCATATTGCTCAAATCTTTACTAATATATCCATGACAGAATTGATAATTCGTACCATATACGTAGTCAGATGAAGCAATTATAATATACAGTTTTTGATTTTGCGCCAGCTCTTTCATTATTTCATTGTACTTTACATTGGTATGGTTTGTTATAGCACCAATACCCATAAGTAACAATATCTTCCAATGATTGTCTATCTGAAGTAACATAATTTTTTCTACCACACTTTCGTCTAAGTTGGCTGAAAATTCATTCTTATATACATCTCTTTTCGTCCAGCGCATTATATGTTCTAACTTATTGGGTACAAAAATATCACTTAACGCTATCCTTTTTACATTCGATCTTATCATATCTATAATTTGTTGCTTTTCTCTTATTTCTCTAGTATCTACAACCACGCTGCCCCCACCTGTCCCTTTATTCTTTGTACCATCTTTACAACTATCTTTTAACTTCTCTTTTTCTTCTTCTATGCTTTGAATTTCTTTTTCTAATACATCAATCTTATTTGATAGTACATTGTTATGTTCAATAGCACTCATTAAGTCATCGATAACTTCAGCAGGAATTTTAGAATTTTGAATTGCAAATTTTGCTATTTTTTCAACATCATTTGTTAAAAAAATCGTCGGTCCATCAGTAAGCGTATGTGCGTCGTTGGTCGTAAAATAAATATTCGATTCGTGCAACTTAACGCGTTTAGATTTCATTTTATTAAAAATTTCATTCCATTTATCTGGTAAAATATTTTTAAGAAGTGTCAAATAATATAACTTTATATTTGTCATAGTAATCTCCATAACATCGGAAAAGTATCTTTCCAATGAATACCTACCATTTGTATAGAATTTTTCATCGTTTACAAATATTATAAACTTTATTATCTCATTCAAATCAAAATATCTTAACAGCGTTTTATAATTACTACAATGTTTGGCCGATTTCAATACATCTTCATACGACTCGAAAAGAAAATGAGGTAAGTCAACATACCCATCTTTATTTACTATCGGAATGGATTTGGAGCAGTCGTGGCTTACAATAGATACAACATCTGCTCCAATAAATCTTGCCTTGAAATCTAAAATAGTTGTCTGAATTTCATTCTCGTGTGGAAGTGTCGCCGATGATAGCACAACATTCGGTATTTGATTTTCGGTCCAGTTTTTCTTTATTATTTTATGAAATTCGTGTTCACTATAGTCCAGCGAAATTGTAGGTTCGTCAAAGTACGTAATTATATTATTAACACTATTAAACGCTTTCATATACAACATTGCGTGAATATAAGATTTAATATCACATATCATTATTTCTACTTCATCTCCCACCGTATTATCTACCTTACGAATGCGACCGTTTTTATCGCGCGTTGCTTCTTTTGCAGCATAATAATGCAGCCTAATATCACTAACACTATTGCATCCAAATGCAAATGCTATTTTTTTCATCGCGCTTATCGCAGATTTCGCCAATGCAAGACCGACGTGTCTAGCAGCACATACAAAAATAATTTTATATTTTTTCGTAATATATCCCCCAACAGATAAATCGGGATTCGGTATACTAAATTGTTCCGATAAACCAATTGGTGTAAGAGTTTTACCCGTACCCGTTGGTGCAATATATAATATAAGTTTTGGGTTAGCATTTTTGCAAATAGTGAATATCTGTTTTTGATGTTCGTATAACGAAAAGTCTTGATACTTAAATAAATATTCATTTTTTTCAATAAAAGTATAAGAATGTTTAAGAAATGTTTTTATTTTGAAATCATTTTCATATTTTTCTAAAATATTTTCTACAAACCGGATAACATAAGTATTCAAATTTTCTATTTCATTATTTTTCATAAACTTTAAAGTATAATAATAATAGTACCAATTCGCCTTTTTGTCTTGATAGTATTCTATTAACTGTTCAATAATTTCTAGTAAAATGAATTCATAAATTTTATCATTGTTTTCTTGAAAATTATTATTTACTATTCTCATCTCATCTATTTTTTTTATTTTTAAATTTTTATTTTTTCCAATTATCTCTTCGCAATTGAAACCGGTATACTCGTATTCTTCGCACATTTCTTCTATCCTTTTTCTAAAATATTTATTAAATAAAAATACCATAATTTCTTCTGTAATAGATGTCTTTAAAACACCTATGATAGACTTTGCTGTATTATATTTAATATTTACATTTGAAAACCCCTTTTTAATTAAATTAAGAATTTCGATTTCATCTTTTGATTCAGGTATTTCCATGTAATCCCATTCCGCCTTTGATAATTTCTTTTGATATAAGTCGATATGTATATCTACATCTGGTTCTGGTTCATTTTGTTTGTCATGTTTGTCATTTACAATTATATTTTCTACACTTTCCTCTTTTTCTCCTTTTTCTGTCATTGTCGTCTTGCAATTAATAGTGGTGCGTAAATAAATTATATGTCTGAGTGGTTAATGCTATGTAGGTGTCGTTATATAAATTTAACAAGATATATTTAACCTACTTTAATATATTATATATAAGTTTATATATTTGAGTATGTAAAATTGAAAGAATATATTTAGTATATTATAACAGAAATGACGTTACCCTTTTCTCAAAACACAACTATGACCGACAACCTTACACAATCATCCACAACGCTTGCTCTTCCCAATACATCTTCGGTCTCGTCGCCGCTAAGTGTCGCCCCTGTAATTATAAGTTTTGATGGAAATATTGGGTCAGGAAAATCGACAAAAGTGAAAGATATTGAAGAATATTATAAAGCCCAAGGTAGAGACGACATTATCTTTATTCAGGAACCGGTTGACTCTTGGAACTCGGTTGTAGATGAAAACGGCGTTACCATTCTTTCCAATTATTATAAAGACCAGAAAAGGTTTGCATTCAGACTTCAGATGCTTGCATATATTTCAAGACTATCGCTTCTGCGCGATGCAGTAAAAAAAGGTTATAAGTATATTATTACCGAACGATGCGTTGGAACGGACAGAAATGTGTTTTCAAAAATGTTATACGATAAGGGCGATATCGAACACGACGAATATACTATTTATAAAAAATGGTATGAAGAATTTATTAGCGATGTACCAATCGGAGCAATTGTCTACATAAAGGCATCCCCAGAAACATGCTTAGAACGCGTAAATATTCGCGCGAGAGAAGGAGAAAATATCCCTCTCGATTACTTGAAAGAATGCAGCAAGTATCATGATGAATGGATTGATAACGAGAGTGTCCCCAAACTAGTTATAAATGCCGATATAGACTTGAAAAATAATCCCGAAGAGAATTTGGTAGTACTAGAACAAATCGATGCATTTATTAACTCTTTATAGAGATTTGCTGTACTTATTACGCTTACTACACTTATTATACTTATTACCCATTTTCTATATATTTAACGTCGAATATTCTCTGTGACTTATATTTTAATATGTCAAGTTCTTTGCTAGTCGTCGGAAACAGTTCGTTACCATATATATCTTGCAGTAGTAGCCATTCAAACATTCCTCCGACATATATATATACATTCGTAAATCCTAGACCAACTAACTGTTCGTATTTTTTATAAGTCTTATCATCGTTACAGTTTCTACCATATATTATAATATTTTTACTTTTTGTTTTTTTTATGATAGAATTTATAACTTGTTCTTCTTGTTCTATTTGAATTGTATTTTTTATTAGACATTTTTGCATGTTCGCGTCTAACGTATTTATTATTATATAATTTTCTGCATTACTACAGTTACACGCTTTTTGCATATCTTCACAATTTATTTTTCTTATTGATAATGTATTACCCATTATTTATATTAAAATTTTATTTCTAATAATAAAAATACTGTAATTATATTTTTATTATATTTTTATGTTTATGTTTTTTAATTTATTATAACCCAATAAATCATTTATCCATTTACTTATTTACTTATTTATCGATTTACCGATTTACTTTAACTAAAATTTACTACAATTTCTACTTTTTCTTTTTTAATGCTTTTAGTAGCTGAAATAGACAACTCTTCTCGTTTTTTTCTCGTCTTGTTATTTATATCCCCCGTAACGATTCCATCACTCGTACTATTATTGTCACCATCATTCATATCGGCAATCGTAGATTCCGTAGATGCACTAGATACCGAAGAATCGGACAACGATTTGCTCTTTGAAGTACTATTTCGGTTATTCATATCTTTTTCAATATTTGAATAATTCTCTTCTATAAAATGGATTACATTGTTTTCTAGAGCCCATTTGAAAAAATTTAGTTGTCCGATAGTTGTCTGAATATATTTACCATCTTTATATGGAACTGTTATTCTTTCCCATCTACAAAAAGGATCAAATCTTTTCTTAGAATATGCTTTTAACTTTAACTTATAATCTACATATACTTTAAAGCGACGCTCAGTGTTAGGTATCTCATAAACAGTATAATATTTTTTTGCATAGTTCGTCGCAAACCAGTCTATTATTCGTAGGGAAATCTTCGACTCCCCGTTTATAATTCGCAACATATAATCCATATTATTGCTCTCTTCGTAAAATTTTAAAAGATTATTTAATAAAAGATCATTCTGGGTTGTATAATTTGAGTATGCGGTACTAGAAGACATTTTTAATATTATTTATCTTATTTATTTTTTATTTGTAATTAATAAAACAAAGTTCATTTTAAATGCTTTTTGCGTAAATTAAAATTAAGTAAAATATTTACACATATTTACACATATTTACACATATTTTTAGATACACGCATTATACTATATTATTATCCTGTCCTTTTTTTATAAACCTCATTTGTTTACCTAGTTTAAACCTATTACTATCCATCGTGCCTCTTCTTATGTTACAGTCTAAGCATGCAACAACTATGTTACCATTATTGTGCCCATAGTTATTATCGATCCTGTCAATCGTCCACTGCGTCTTTGATAATACCTCATTATATATAATATGACATTTTTTCTCACAATAGTAACATTTTAACTTACAACCAGTTAACTCCGATAGTACATGCTCCGTATCTATAAATTTATCTTTTTCATACAGTTCTTTTTCTATGTCTTGTTGTTTATATCCACTTATCTTCTTCTCTATTTCTTTTATGAATATCTCACGGTTCTCTAGCGGTCTCACGTCCATATAAAGTTTATTTACTACAGACACTTGCTCATCATGATTCTCGTAAAATGTAATTAGCTCTTTTGGAAACTTTTTCATTGAATTTCGTTCACATATCATATCGGGATTTTCTAAAGTTTTTATTTTATCAGTATTTCTTTTTCCCGTTATTGAAATAGATTTCATATTTATATATCATAAATATAACAAATAGAAAAATAGGTTAAACTTTACTTTATATGTAATATATATAAAATGAATAAAGAAATGAAAGACCTTAAAAATATAAAATATAAGTCAATGCTTTTAAGTAATAATAATTATAATAATTTAAGTCCGAGGGATACCAATGATGTAAATAATATTAACGACTTTCTTGAAAAAGAAAAACAAACACACACAAACGAGCTTTGGAGTAAACTAGATAAAACAATAAAAATGCAAAAAATTCGTATTTTTGTTGATGACTATTCAACGATTAACAATCTTACATCAAAAGAGTCGAAAACTTTGTTATCTTTTTTAACAACGGGTCTTGACCAAAAAAGATTATCAAAAGCAAAAGATGTTATGTATGATCGTGAAAATGGTGTTATAAAATCGATACCTTGTCTTTTATTTAATCAAGTAAGTCGTAAGTTTACATTAAAAAGATGTGAAAAACGACAGTCTACATTGAAATCTCTTCCTCCTAAAAAGGTTAATAAAACAAGAGACAATAAAGCAGCAAAAAATCTTGTATTACCTGGTGCACCACTAAATATTATAATTAGTTCACATAGCTCAAGAAATAATTCAAATAATAATAGCGATGATGATACCAAGTAGTGGGCTGTGAGTGATGAGTAGCACGTTTCACATTGTTTTATAATTATTAGTCTATTATTATTGAGTTACTAGTGTTATTTTACATCTAATATAAAATTGATACCGACTTAGAAATATCTACTTATTTATACTAACAACCATTAAACCACTATCACAGCTATTTTAACTATTATAACATTTTAATATGACACACGTCGAAACACAAACTGATGATATTTTAATAAACGGTGTACCCCTGAACGAGTTTATTAAAAATTATATCAATGAAAATGATCCATCTGTTTGGGATTTTATGCAAAATGAAGATGACGACGAACACGACGACGAACGCGACAATGAAGATGAAAGTAAAAATACAGACAAAGGTTCTAGCTCGGCTGGTTTATTATCCGAAAAAGATATACAAGACCTGCAGGAGTCTATATTATATTGTATTGACGAAAATGTAATAAATAATCCTTTATCATTTAGTGACCCTGATTATCATGTAAAATTAGAAGACTCAATATATGATATAGTTCACTATACATTTTCAGATGCTTCATTTATAGGTGCAGACATATTTAAATTTACGGAGGAAATGGAAGAGCAACTTGAAGCAATTATAAGCGACTGTTTAAGCGAATATTTTCAGACCATTGTTCCTCCAAGGTCTTATCCCGATACATATATTATACGGGCGCCAAATATCGCCGAAACACTTAAAAAAATAGAATACTTAAAGTCGATTCCGCAAGATGAACAAAGAACCGCAGCATGGTATATTTTTAGAAACAAGCTCATTACAGCAAGTGCAGCGTGGAAGGTATTTAAATCAGAGTCATGTGTAAATCAACTTATTTATGAAAAGTGTAAACCACTTGCAGTTAATATTTCATGTAACCCCGATGACGTAGATGATGTCGAGAAAGAAAAGGAACAAACAATAGTAGAAAAAACATTTGTAAATACAAATTCACCTCTTCATTGGGGGCAAAAATATGAAAAACTATCTGTTATGATATATGAAGCGCGAAATAAAACAAAAGTAGGAGAATTTGGTTGTATAAAACATCCTAAATATGATTTTTTAGGAGCATCGCCCGATGGTATTAATGTTGACACGTCGTCGCCTTTGTATGGTCGAATGTTGGAAATTAAAAATATAGTAAATCGTGAAATAACTGGAACGCCAATTGAAGAATATTGGATACAAACACAACTTCAAATGCAAGTATGTGATTGCGATGAATGTGATTTTCTAGAAACACGTTTTAAAGAATATGAAGATGAAGAGCAATTTCTACACGACTCGTCATCGGATATTAGTGCCGAGTTTTACTTAACATCTGCTAAAACCATTAAGGGTGTTATTGCATATTTTATGAGAGACGGTAAACCGTTTTATGAGTACGCGCCCTTATACTTAACGCGGGATGAATATGATAGATGGTGTGAAGAAATTATTGACAAGAATGCGGGTATTACATGGTTAAAAAATATATATTGGTATCTTAGTCAGTATAGTTGTGTTCTTATTAGAAAAAATGATATATGGTTTGAAAGCGCAATTAAGAAAATAGAGAGTGTATGGAATACTATTATTGCTGAAAGAGAAACGGGTTATGAACATAGGGCTCCTAAAAAGCGTACTCCTAAGAAAAAAAATAATTTATTTAGCGAAGAAAATACGACAGAATCGGTATGTCTTATTGCAATATCTGATTTAGAATTAAATATATGATCATATGAATGCTGTAAATAACCAGTACACGATAAACAATAAATATTATAAAGTATTTATTGTTTCATTTTTTAAATATAGTTGTAGTTGTAGTTGTAGTTGTATTTATATTTATTCGCACGTATTTGCGGCCCACCAGTTAATCCGCGTTACATTTGCATCTACAGGAATAGCTTTAGATACTACCTTTTTTTTCTGCTGAGTTTTTTCATAAGGAGTTCCGCAGAATTCTGCAGGCAGACATGTACCATCGTCGGGGGATGTCCAGTATTCTTTATTATTTGTTTCCTGCTTATATGAGCTAGGATAAATAGGATATTCTTTCCATACTGTAGATTCATTGTTTTTTGTAACATTCGTATTTTTTTTAACTTCATAGTCTTCATATAAAAGTGGTTGAGTTACAGATATAGGAAATTCACCTGGTTCAAATTTATTATTGTTATTCATATTTGGAGCAAATGTTTCAGTATGGTAGACTTTTACAGTTCCTATAAAAACCATTACTAAAAATACTACTAAAATTATTAAAATAAAATTTATGAAAAAATTTAGGCCATATCGTTTTGTTATACTTGGTTTCATTTTGTTAAATAATATAGTTGTATATACTTAAAAAATATTTTATTATATTGTAATAAATATTTGCTATTCCGTAAATATATAAATAATATACGAATAATATATAAGTAAATTATAATTATAATGAGTAAAAAAATAACGATGCAGTTACCTCCAATGGTAGGCGTTGATGATGATACATCTTTAAGTAGTTCTGGAATTTTTTTAACTCCCAAACAAAAACAGGAACAACGGGAACGACAAGAAAGTATAAAAAGACAGGAGGAAGAGTTTAAAAAGCACGAAGAGTTAAAAAGGCAGGAAGAGTTAAAACGACAAGAAGAGTTAAAAATACAAAAAGAGTTAGAACGTGTTAGGAGAAAGGTTTCTACTACTTTAGAACAGGTACATCCTCAAATACCTTCTAGTTCGGCGCCAGCTACAATTGGTTTAATAAGCGCTACTTTAGCAAGGCACAGAGCAAGACATGCCGCATATGAAAAACAACTTAAATTTTATAATTTGTTGGAAACAAAATATGGTGCGGTTAAAGGAAACGATCGTAGTTACTTGGAAGCACTGGATAGATATCATAATGATAAAGAAAGAAAAGAAGAGGAAAGAAAGCGTCAATCTGCAATAGAAAAACGAGAAACTGAACGTAGAAAAAAGGAAAAAGATGAAAGAAAGCGTCGCGAGAAAGAAGAACAAGAAGAATATATAAGAGCGCAGGAACGGGAGATAGAAAGACAAAGACAGGAAAATATGCAGCATGAACAAATGCGACAACAACAACAACGACGACAACAACAAGAAAGAGAAGATTCTTATTGGCAACAACGCCAACAGCATCAGCAACGTTACCAACAGCAGCAGCAACAGCAGCAGCAACAGCAGCAGCAACAGCAGCAGCAACAGCAGCAACAGCAACGCTCCTATGCTCGCGGTGGACCCGCAGAGGAACCTCAGCTTAGTCCTCGTTCTAGATTATCGCGTAGATACCCGTCGCCTAAGACGAAACGAGAAGCTCTAGCTATTTTAGAATTTGACCCTCGCGGTGATCCTACACAACGCGAAATTAAACTAGCATTTAATAAAATGGCTATACGGCTACATCCCGATAAAAATATGGATAAACCCGATGAAGCATCTGTTCTTTTTAAACAAGTCCATTCTGCGTACAAACTGTTAAGACCTCAAGGTGGTGGGGGCGGTGGTGGTGTTAGTCGGCGCGTTAAACGAAAATACAAAGGGAAAATGAATAAGTCTAGAAAATATAAAATTACAAAACGTCGTAAATAAATTACTAAACTACAAAACTGCAAAACTATATACAAAACAATTAATTATTGTAAAAAGGTATAAATATAATATTCGTAATAATAATACACATATTATATTTACAACAGTCAATTCATATAACAATGCAAAAAAATGATGGGAACATATTCGAAAGCCAAATGCATGTAAAGAAGCGCGATGGTTCTTTTCAAGAAGTAAAATTCGATAAAATTCTGACACGAGTAAAAAAAATGGGAATACAGGCAGGCGTTTCTATAAATTTTTCAGCATTGGTTATAAAAATTATCGACCAGTTATATGACCGCATCCCAACTACAAAAATCGATGACCTTACTGCTGAACAGTGTGCAACGCAGTCATCGCAGCACCCAGACTACGGTACGCTAGCATCTTATATTATTATTTCCAATCATCATAAAAATACTGACCCGTCTTTTGTAAATGTTATGCGGAATTTATATGAGTTTAAAGATAAAGATGGTATTCATACACCCCTTATTTCGGAATATACATGGAATGTTATCAATAAAAATAGCGACTTTTTAGATGAATTTGTATTACAACATTCTAAGAATGATTTTTTATTCGACTACTTCGGTTTTAAAACATTAGAGCGCGCCTATCTTATGAAAATAAACGGTGTTGTTCAAGAACGTCCGCAGTATATGTGGATGCGTGTATCGATTGGAATACACGGCGAAGATCTGAAAAAGGCATGTGAGACATTTATACTTATGTCCGAAAAATATTTTACACACGCTACGCCGACTCTTTTTAATTCTGGTACAATGCGTCCGCAACTTAGTTCGTGTTATTTAATCTCGATGGAAAGTGATAGTTTAGATGGTATTTTCAATACGTTAAAAGAGTGTGCGAATATTTCGAAATGGGCAGGAGGAATCGGTCTTCATATTCACAATGTTCGCGCGGCTGGTAGTTTGATACGCGGTACCAATGGCGCATCTACCGGTATTATCCCTATGCTTCGCGTATTTAATAATACTGCGCGATATATTGACCAGGGTGGGCGTCGCAATGGAAGCTTCGCTATATACTTGGAACCATGGCATGCCGATATTGTAGACTTTCTTGACCTTAAGAAAAATCAAGGTGATGAAGAAATGCGCGCACGTGACTTGTTTTATGCTCTTTGGATACCAGACCTCTTTATGGAAAAAGTAAAAACAAATGAAGATTGGTGCTTGTTTTGCCCCGACGAATGTCCAGGATTAGCAGACGTACACGGTAACGAATTTAGCGAACTGTATAAAAAATACGAAAACTCTGGAAAATTTAAGCGTAAAATAAAATCACGCGATCTTTGGTTTAAAATTCTTGATAGTCAGATGGAAACAGGTACACCTTACTTGTGTTATAAAGATGCAGCAAACAATAAAAGCAATCAAAAAAATCTTGGTACTATAAAATCGTCTAACTTGTGTACCGAAATTATCCAGTATTCGGACAGTAATGAAACAGCGGTATGTAACCTTGCAAGTATAGCTCTTAACAGATTTGTTAGTCATGACGAGCATACTTCACAATATACTTTTAACTACGAACAGCTACACGATGTTGTTCGCGTTGTTACAAGAAACCTAAACCGCGTTATTGACATAAATTACTATCCGACCGAAAAAACGAGAACGAGCAACTTGCGTCATCGACCAATTGGTATTGGTGTGCAAGGAATGGCCGATGTTTTTTTCATGATGAATATTGCATTTCATAGCGAAGAAGCTATTAAAATTAATAAATTGATATTTGAAACAATATATCATGCAGCATTATCAGAATCAAATATTATTTCAGCAGAACGCGCACATTTTTTTGATTTATTAGACACAACATCGGGCAGTATATCAAAAGACTATTTAAATACGTCTACGAACGAAAAAATTAATCTGACAAACGATGAATATAATAACCTAAAAAATACCCCTAATTTATTAGGCGCTTATTCTTCTTTCATTGGTTCGCCAATGTCTAATGGAATTTTTCAGTTTGACATGTGGAATATCGCACCCACACCCGACCGCTATGACTGGGAGTCACTACGTTCAGAAATTATAAAACATGGTTTACGAAACTCTCTTCTCGTTGCACCTATGCCTACCGCAAGTACTTCTCAAATCCTTGGTAATAATGAATGTTTTGAACCGATTACTAGTAACATTTATATGAGACGAACCCTTGCAGGGGAGTTTATTATGGTGAATAAGTATTTGATTCGAGAGTTTATTAGTTTAGGTATATGGAATGAAAAGATAAAAAATAATATTATTGCGAACCGGGGAAGTATTCAACAGTTGGATCCTACGCTATTACCTGGTTTAACTGACCATATCAAAAATAAATATAAAAATGTTTGGGAGATACCTATGAAACATTTAATAGATATGGCTGCTGACCGTGGAGCATTTATTTGTCAGAGCCAGAGCTTAAACTTATGGATTGAAGAACCAAACTATAATACTCTTACGTCAATGCATTTTTATTCGTGGACGCGCGGTCTTAAAACCGGTATTTACTACTTGCGCAGAAAACCAAAACATCAGGCACAACAGTTTACGATTGAGCCGGAAAAAAATGATAATGATAATGATAATAATAATAATGATAGTGAAAATATTAGTTTTAGTAAGTATGGTAATGTTATTGATGGCGATGGTGGTAGTGGTGATGCAAATACATGCGAGATGTGTTCTTCGTAATTTTTACTTTATTTTAATAATTTAGCAACAGTTATCGCGAAATAGTACCCGAAAGTGTCGCGACTCAAGCGACAAATTCACATTGTGCGCAAGTTTGCAATAACACTTCAGTGTTACTATTGTATCAGCGAGAGAGTTGTGTAAATTCTGTGGTGCTGGAACTCCTGGAAACAGGTGCTCATATAATTCCATCAACTTGGGAAACTTGAAACCCTTTGTTCCATTTGAAAACGTGTAATCGATTTTGCAAACATCTTTGCTGTTTTTCATAGTACAGTAATCCGCAGGAAAATTCATTCTGATATTGTTTCGTATTCCTTCTACTAAAATAAAACGCTTGTCAAATGAAACATTGTGCCCTACACAAAGGTCTACTTTCCCAAGGGCGTCGCGAAGCCGAATAAGAGCATCTTGTATTGAAACTCCTTTACTGTCCATGATTTCGCGCGTAATTCCGTGTATTCCTTCCGAAACAGGGTCTACGATAACCCATGGATTAAGTTTAATGTACGCATCATATGTTTCGTCTATTTCACCTTTTTCCATATTATATATAATATAACTTACCTGCATTACATGCGGCCATTTGTCGGCATCGTATATAGATGCATTGCGCTCTTTGGGTAATCCGGATGTCTCAGTGTCGAAAACAAGAACTTTCATTGTGTTTGTTGTTGTGGTTGTTGGATAGATTTAGGTTGTTTTTCTTTTTGAATTATTTCTGTGTATTATTTACGCTATTCATTTTACTTCAATTTGTCATAAATTTTTATTCATTTACTAACATAAAATATTTGTAATATGTATAGGTAGTTATTTATACATTAAATGGTGAAAAGAAGTTCAGGATTGGGCGGCGGTGGGCTTTTCGGCTCGGGAATTTTTGGTTTTTTTGGAACTACGATAAATTGTGATTCGAAAGATGATTCTACTTATTGTAACATTATGAAAATATTCAACCTCTTAATAATATTTTTTGTCGTTATGTATATTTTGTTTATTATATATGGAATTTTTATTTCTCCTTTAATGAGAAAACGAAGATAAATAGTGTAATAATATTGCGATTTTATATTACTACTACTAGTAGGATACGATACGATACAATACAATACAATAATCGCATCATGTTTAAGAAAACTCTTTGCATATCCCAAAGCTTTTTCTATGCCATTGACTAATCCCGTGTGTTTTGATACCTTCCATATGTTTTTTTGTACCATATCCTTTGTTACTTTCCAGGTCATAGCGCGTGTTTAGCTCTGGTGTTTCTTTACACATTTGCATAATATACTCATCACGTGTAACCTTTGCAAGAATTGAAGCAGCGGCAATAGACGCATATGTATTATCGCCACTCTCAATGCATTTATACGGTATTTGCATATAAGAATCGTTGCATAGTTTCATCATAGGTATAAAGTCGTTCCCATCCACCAGTAAATATAGTTTATCGGGTGTTTTATTCATTTTTTCCATTAAATCATTCACCGCATTATGCATACAGTCTATTGTAGCTTTTCTTATATTTTTTTCATCTATTTCATTGTGTTCTGCATATGTAACACTCCATGCGACTGCGTGTGATTTTATATACTCGGCTACTTCTTTTATTTTTTTGTCGGAATGAAATTTTTTACTATCTTTCATTTTTGAAAAGTCAAATTGTTTGCTATCTTTAGGTAAAACAACAGCTCCAATATATACTCGCCCAAACATAGGACCTCTTCCTGCTTCATCTATGCCGATTTCAATAAATGGTTGAGTCGCGGTGTCTGTATTTTCGCTTTCAAAATATGACGACTTTAAAATATGCTGACTATATTTTGGTTTAACAGGTATAGTTGCTTTGCTATCGGTCTTCGTTTTTTCATTTGTCGATTCGTTATTGGATTCGGAAATATTTACAGATGTTTTAGATTTCATAATTGTGCTGTATTTAGTTTTGTTCTTATTTTATAATAATATAAATATATATTAATCAATTTTTTTCCATATATATATTATATTATTTATATTTAATAATGAAATTAACAAAAATTCATATATTCCTTATATTATTACTCGCGCTCGTGTTATGTTCTACTTTAGGTATGTGTTCTAATCAAGGAATAGAAGGCTTTTCAAGTAGAAGTGACGATAAAAGAACCTATGAAAACTATTCCGATTATAATACACAAAAGAATGATGATAATATACGAAGTATAAACTATGTCGATAAAAAATCCGCCAACTACAACAATCCTTTTTATAATAAGGCAAACTGGAATAGTGACAAGAGTCATCATGACGATGATGATGACGACGATCGTTCTAACATGAATACGAAAAAACCCAAGTACTCAAAATATAGAGACTCGAGTGATAGAGAATCAAGCAATAGAATAATTGACAGAGTAGGTATTTTCGACTCTGTCGCCAAAGGGAATGTAAATGGTTCAACTTACAATATTAAAGAAACTACTGTAAAGGAAGATGAAGGTGTTCCAAGAAGTAGAATCCCGCCCGGGCAAGAAAACTTGTATATTCTTAAGTCAGAGATTGTACCACCTATTTGCCCCGCGTGTCCAAACGTAAACTGTAACAATAATACTAATAGCGACTCTAAGAAATGTCAACCATGTCCTCCATGTGCGAGGTGCCCTGAGCCGTCATTCGAGTGCAAAAAAGTTCCTAACTATAATAGCGGGAATTTGATGAATCAGTTACCAATTCCTTGGGCTGATAAGTTATAATTTATGAGTTGTGAATTATCGAATTATTTATTTTGAATTAACTCAAATCTCACGCATCTGTAACATCTCATGTTTTATACATTGTCTAAAACATGAATGACTGAACGACCGAACGAACGAACGCGGATCACCACTTAGCCCCGAACCTTTATGCATTTGTTATCCACTACAAAAGACGGCGTTTTTTCTTCTTGTGGAACAATTTGTATAACACATTTTGCCTTTTTCCCATATAAAGGCTCTGTACATCCTTTTTCTTTTTTACGCGTATTATTAAATTTGAATATTTTGGGTGCATCATTTTGTGTACATCTAGATCTGAAGTGTTCATACCGTTCGCGTATATCACAATAAGAAAGCCCTGATTTTTTATCCAACATTTTATTAACTATTTCATGCAAATTATAAATATATCTTGAGAATGTCTCGCGGTTTTTCATATGACACGGTTTTATTGGGTGCGCTTTTAAATTATTTTCTAAATTCATTCTACAATATTTGCACGGAAGAACATTCGCAAGACTTTCGACGAACTCCTTATATTGTTTTTTGTTTTCTTCGGTGGGAGTTATTGGATAGTTGAAACTTATAGTATGTAAAAGATGCCATGCTGCCGGACCCCATACACTAGTCAACATTCCGTCACCGCTCATATAATCCTTACGCGAAAATGTACGGTTTTTACCTTTTATTTTATTTGTAAAATTTCTTTTTTTGTTTTTGGTTTTGTTTTGTGTATTGTTTTTGTTATTTTTATACGCCATTAATCTATTTTTATATATATATAACAATATATTATGTCAAATAATTCAATAGAAACATTAAAGGGATTTTCGGAATCTATTAAAAATACTACATATATTATTATTTTAGGTTTAGTTCTTATTATAGTAACATACGGTACAAAGATAGCTAATAATAGTTTTACTTCTTTGGTAATAAAAGTAGGAATTGTTGGTCTATATTTATACGTATTTACAGTTGTTTATAAATCGCTTGGTACAATTTTTAATACAAAAGGATTATTTTTGGAACCATCTATGGCTAAAGTTAAAATGTTTTTTATACTGTATTGTATATTTGAGCTAGCAGTATTAATACTGGTTATATATATATTTTATACTATCTTCAGATAAACATAGGTCGCTATTGGTCGCCAGTACATTAATTATTTTTAGTTACTTTTAGTAATATGTCATAGTACTCTTTATCGGTAACAAATGACTGAATTTTAATATCTATTATTTTCCCATCTGAAGAGCGAAAAAGCATTGCGATGTATATATATGTTAAATGATACTAGTAGTTTATATTTAGTTATACTATATTTTTAAATTGTTGTAATAAATATTTAGTAGTATATTATTCGTTTATTCACAAAACATATATTAATCTTTTATATATATAATATAATATAGAGACAAATGGCTGATTCAGTATTTAAGTTTAAAAAAGTAATAAATTCTTTACCAACTGCTAGTAGGTATATTTTAATAGCATCTTTTGCTGCTATTTTAATAGCATGTGCTTATTATATTTATAAAACATATATTGTTCCGCAATCCGACCGTTCCCTTCTAGAAGGATACGCAACTGGTATGAATATGAGGAATGAACATCCGAATGAGGAGGTAGTAACGCTATACTTTTTCGGAGTTGAATGGTGCCCTCATTGCAAACACGCCAAACCTGAATGGGATTCTTTTGTAAAAGAAAACGAAAGCAAGAGCTTTAACGGTAAGAAAGTAAACTTTGTAAGTGTAGACTGCGATAAAGACTCCGCCCTTGCCGACAAGTATGACGTATCCGGTTATCCGACAATCAAGTTGGACACTGGGTCGGATGTGATCGAATTTAAATCAAAACCTGAGAAGGATGCGCTTACTAAATTTTTAACTAGTTCTCTTTAATTAGTTCTCTTTAATAGCAATATATCGTATATATAAATACAAGTCGCATAAATACAAGTACAATATTACGTGTATTTATGATTAAAATAGTATAATTATATTTGTAAATTTTTTAAATATTTTAAATTATTTTTCACCAATTTGGCGTAGTTCTATTATTTATTTAGTATTATGTCATTTTTCAAACAAAATGTTTATAAAATAGTAATAAAATAAACGTTTATATTATAATTTCTACACATTTATATATAATCATATCATGTTTTTTCAAAAAAATACATATAGAATTTGTATGACATTCCAAGAATTAAAAAATGTATCACCGTCGCCAAGAATACCGCCCACGTCTACTTTCGATATCAAAATGGATTGTTACGAAAATATTGTTAAAATTTCGCAAACTATTGATATTAACCAACTTATTTTTATTTTAAATAATATTGAAAAAACTAAAGAGAAGAAATTTGTGGATATTGATAAAAGTAATAATAATATTCCAAAAAATGTTATTGACAAAATAAATTCGTATTATGAATACTCGTTTATATTTTAGTGAACATGATATTCATATTTTTCACAATTACTACTAGTAATAATATTATTTGTAACTATATGTTTCGACGACGATAATAATATTTTTTCATAATTTAAAAATGGACATGGTTTAGCACTTGGTAAATTGTAAAAATTTTCCATTATTCTACTATCATGTGATATTGACAGACACACTTGATTATTATTGCCTTTTGTAACTCTATCTAAATGAAAAATTCTATATTTGAAAGCATAATTTAAAGGTATATATTTATTTTTAAGAAATATTCCCGCGATAACATTATCACATCCCATACACATTCCGATTGAAAAATCGTTATTATTTTGTAAATTTTTCATCTTGTCGCTTTTTTTAAATACCCAACAATCTTGTGACCAACATTTAAATGCCGAAAAATCTATAAATACATCACCTTTCTTATTGATTTCGTGTCTTGATAAACAAAGAGCTATATTGTCATTCAACAAATCTGAAACAGAATACCATTCAAAAGAATCTTCTAATATAATATCACTATTTGATAAACAAATTATTTCATCATCTTTGAATGTTTCGGAACAAAATGTAATAAAATAATTCCATGTCAGTCGATCCTTTATATTATTCGCAAAAAGTGATTTATCAGTGTTTTCATCTATACCACCATTTTTTAGACCTTTTTTTATATAACTAAATCTATCATTGAATTTATTAAAGTCAGGGACATGTGTATATTTATACTCACTCTCACTTTTTTGTATCTTAATATTTATTAATTTCTCGTTGTTTTTAATACAATCCGGAAAAAAATCAATATGACCTTCGTATAAATTATAAATTTTTTTAATACATTTATTGTTTAAATTATTATGAAGACATAATAGTAATTCTTCTAATTTTTCGGGTCGTTTTATCGGATATGTCTGAATAACGAGATTAATATCACCATGTTGTTTATGTGTATTGTATGTTGTTTGTTCGAGATTTATAAAATTAGAATAATTAAATTTATTTTCACGAAGATATCGTTCATGATGATGATCCAAATTCATTGTATATTGTATATAAAATATAATGATATATAATTATATATAATTAAAATTATAACCGTATAATAAAAATTTAAAATATGTAAAATATTTTACAATTATTGTAGCGCATTCGCTTAATATTCATCGATTCGTTTCTTTCGTTATTTCATAATGGTTACCACTCGTTCTTCTAATAATATGGGCAATTAATAAGCTTAATCTCGCGCATCTGTTGCGCCTCATTGGTTTAAAGGTCTCCATTTTTATGCTCACCAGATAAAGAGTCGCGATGCGAAACGAACGATTCATAATTTTCTTCAGCTGTTTTTATACCATACGATATCAGGTTACTGCGATGTTCCGAAGAAAAAGGAACTTGTGTCCAAGAATCATATGTTGTAAAAATATTCATGTTGCATACTACTTCATACGGTATTTTTTCCAGTACAAGTTCGTCATTTATACGATTAAAAATATTCAGGGTAATTTTCTCTAAAAAGTCAATAATACTGGATTCGTGTGTGATAAGACCATCATTAATGTCAGAGGATTGAAATTTTTTAATACCTAGTATTTCTTCATGTTTACATCCCGTATCTTCTAGACAAATATTTACAGCATAGTTACTAAAAATACCACCATCAATGTAGCACTTATCGTCAATTATAACAGGCGTAAATATAAGAGGAAAAGCCGACGTCATAGATAAAGCAATAACTAGTTCAAGGTCGGGGTGTGTTTTATGTGATATAATATTTCTAGTAAAATGATTTGCATCACATGTGATAAAATTAAACTCTATACCGCTATATTCATAAAACTCTTTCATGGTTACTGTAGGTCGCAATCCTTTTGCTTCAAATAAAATAGTATACTTTTCTAAAAATATAGAGTAAGAATTTATTAGACCCTTATTGTTATATAGTTCAAGTATATTTTCAACACCGATTTCTTCAAATAATTTTTCCCATGGTCTTTTTACTAAATATTCATTAATATATTCGTAGTCGTATTTTAGAGATAAGTATACTGCTAACAATGCTCCAATAGATGTTGCATATATAGATTTAATATTTTTTATATTCCAGAATTCTTTATCGTGTAGATATTTTAAAGCACCAAAAGCAGATAAACCAAAAGGACCTCCACCGCCTATAACTAAATGCTTAATTGTCATTTTAATATAATAATAAATTTTAATTATTATATTAACACAATAGGATTAATTATATATATTTTTTTCTATTTATGATTTAAGAGTTATATTGTTAGTTATATTTTATGGATGAACTGTTTCGAAACAAAGAAGATAGCGACAAAATAAAAAAAATAAACCTCGAAGAGTTATACGATAGAAAGAAAACATACGATTTATCAAAACTATCGATATACAATAAAATACTAAATAGGATTCATGAAAAAATAAAAATAACATCTCGTCAAAAAGTAGATACACAGTTTTGTTGGTACGTTATTCCAGAAATTATGTTAGGCGTTGCATCATATGACCGTGCATCATGTATTAGTTATATTTTAGAAGAGCTTACGAACAATGGATTTGTTGTTAGATACACTCATCCAAATTTAATATTTATTTCATGGAAGCACTATGTTCCTTCGTATGTACGTACCGAGTTTAAAAAAAAAACAGGTATATTAATAGATGAGCACGGGAACCGCATAGACGAACTAGATGAAAACGGTAATCCGATACCACCATCACAGGTGATAAATAACCCACTAGGCGCAAATAGCATAGATCCATTTAATATGGGTTTGACCCGTAAAGTAATTTCCAAGAATGGTAGCGAAAATGCTACTAATAAAAAGGAATTTAAACCGATAAATGATTACAAACCGACAGGTAATTTAGTATACGGTAAAGATCTATTTAAAAAAATAGAGGACAAGTTTTCATAAATATTTGCTGCAATCATTTTGTCGCCAATATTTCGGTGAAATGGAGCAGAATGATGTGAGCGACCACGCTTTTCAAAAGATATCCCAAAGATGTCCCAAAAGTTGCGAAAGTCATTTGTTGAAAAGTCTACTCCCACAAAAAGGGAGATGTTTTGTATATCTTCCATAAATATCATAAAATATCACTGTTTTTTATTTCGCAGCATTATGGTCGCCACGTGACCACGTCTTTATAAAAATATCAAAGCAAAAAGGTAACCCCGCAAAATTGGGAGGGCGGACGCCGAAAGAGTGATGATGTATTGAAATTTCAACTCTCGGAGGCCCTTTTTGAAAAATGGACATTTATAAATGTCCATTTTTGAAAACCGGGGGTAGAGATTTAAAAAAAACGATGCATTCGTCACTCAGAGCATAATGCTCTAAATCGTGTTTTTAAGTTGAAAATTTTGTTACCATAACTTTTTACATATTTTTATATATTATATGAAAAGGGTTTAGGCATTTTTTATGTTACTCTATATATATACGAAATGGATAACCAAAAAAATGCCGAAAAATGCCCGATTTTTGTATGCAAAAAATGTGACTTTAAATGCTCTAAAGAATCTAACTATAAATTACACATTGACACCAACAAGCATAAAAGAGTAACCGAGAGTAACAAAAAAATGCCGACCAAAGAAGAGAAGACTTTTAAATGCATATGTGGTAACAGTTATAAATACAGACCGGGACTAGCAAAGCATAAGAGAACGTGTATTATGGAAAAAACTCACCCATCATCTTCTATAGTAACTAACGATAACTTTGACATCACCGATGGTATCGTTTTAGAAAATGAAATTAATAAAAAAATCGACTTAACGACGGATAAAGAGTTGAAGGAGTTAGTTAAGGAGTTAATCAAACAGAATGGTGAACTTGTTAAGACGATAAATGAGATAGTTCCTAAAATTGGGAATACAAATATTACAAATAATAATAATAATAATAACTTTAATTTGAATGTA
>Ga0114978_10001066_pt1 | contig 23157 bp, 17 predicted proteins | sample S_140212_EF_Meta_FD_87027 | JGI IMG/M metagenome (GOLD analysis project Ga0114978, IMG submission 87027) | Freshwater microbial communities from Lake Simoncouche, Canada to study carbon cycling - S_140212_EF_MetaG | ecosystem: Environmental > Aquatic > Freshwater > Lake | place: Lake...
CTAACGTTTCTGTGCCTAAAGGAAAAGATGCAAATGATAATTTTGTTTCATCTATTTATGGCGATAAAGTGAATTTGCACGAAGGTGCTTTGCCTCATTGGGAGTTAGCATCGAAATACGATATCATCGATTTTGAATTAGGCGTTAAAATTACCGGTGCTGGATTTCCAGTTTACAAAGGAAAAGGTGCAATTTTTCAACGTGCTTTGATTCAATTCTTCTTAAATGAGGCGGGAAGTCAAGGTTACATGGAAATTCAACCGCCGTTGATGGTGAATTCAGAGAGTGGTTATGGCACGGGTCAATTGCCTGACAAAGAAGGGCAGATGTATCATTCAACCATTGATGATTTGTATTTGATTCCAACTGCCGAGGTTCCAGTTACCAATATTTATAGAAATGTAACGTTGAATGAATCTCAATTGCCTATTAAAAACTGTGCGTACACTCCATGTTTTAGAAGAGAAGCGGGAAGTTATGGTGCACATGTTCGAGGTTTAAATAGATTGCATCAATTTGATAAAGTTGAAATTGTACAAATTGTAAAACCAGAAAGTTCTTATGAAGTATTAGAAAGCATGCAAACTTACGTTCAAAGCTTACTTCAGAAATTGGGTTTACACTATCGTGTTCTATTGCTTTGCGGTGGAGATATGGGCTTTACAAGTGCCAAAACCTACGATATGGAAGTTTGGTCGCCAGCGCAAGAAATGTGGCTTGAATGTTCTTCTGTGAGCAATTTTGAGACTTTCCAAACCAATAGGTTGAAATGCAGGTATAAAAATGCAGAAGGCAAAAATGAGCTTGCACACAGTTTGAACGGTAGTGCTCTGGCTTTGCCTAGGATTGTTGCTGCTTTGCTTGAAACCAATCAAACCCCTGAAGGTATTATTGTGCCAGAAGTTCTTAGAAAGTACACGGGATTTGATTTAATCAATTAAGCGATGGACAAACCTATTTATGTTTCAGATAATTTTGATTGGGATAGAGATATTTCGATTGAAGAATTATTGCAAAGCGTAATTGCAATCAAAGAATTCCCGAATCAATTGGCTAAAATTTTGCCTTCTTTAACTGAAGAAGACTTAAACAAAACCTACAGGGAAGGATCTTGGACAATTAAAGAAATCATTCACCATTTGGCAGATTCACACATGGTTGCTTTTATTAGAACCAAACATGTAGTTTCTCAAGATACCACCGAAATTCATCCTTATGATGAAAACAAATGGGCTGAACAAATAGATTATTCGTTTCACCACGAAGCGAGCTTTATGAATTTGCTGGGAGTACATCAACGTTGGAGTTTGTTTTTACTCGAATGCCTTAAAAATCCTACCGAACATTTGGCTAAATCGGTATATCATACGGGTTCAAAACGACATTTGTCGTTGAGTCAATTAATTGTACATTACGCTTGGCATGGTCCACATCATTTGGCACAAATTCAATTTGCATTAAAATATAATTCATGAAATATTTCGAGAATATTCTCCATACAATTGGCAACACCCCTTTGGTGAAAATCAATAAAATAACCAAGGATTTGCCTTGTACTGTTTTGGCTAAGGTTGAAACTACCAATCCTGGAAATTCAATCAAAGATAGAATGGCCTTGAAAATGATTGAAGATGCCGAAAAATCTGGCGCTTTGAAACCTGGTGGAACCATCATTGAAGGTACCAGTGGAAATACAGGAATGGGATTAGCTATTGCTGCGGTTATCAAAGGATACAAATGTATTTTTACCACAACCGACAAACAAAGCAAAGAAAAAGTAGATGCACTTAAAGCATTCGGCGCTGAAGTGATTGTTTGTCCTACCGATGTTGAACCAGAAGATCCAAGGAGTTATTATTCTGTGAGTTCTAGATTGGCTGCGGAAATTCCAAATGCATGGAAACCCAATCAATACGATAATTTAAGTAATTCTAAAGCACATTACGAACAAACGGGTCCTGAAATTTGGGATCAAACCGATGGGAAAATCACCCATTTGGTGGTTGGTGTGGGAACAGGGGGTACCATTTCTGGTACAGCCAAATATTTAAAAGAGAAAAACCCAAATATCAAAGTCTTTGGAATAGATACCTATGGGTCTGTATTTAAAAAATACCTAGAAACCGGTGAATTCGATAAGAACGAAATTTATCCATACATCACTGAAGGAATTGGGGAAGACTTTTTACCAGCCAATGTCGATTTTTCATTGATTGATAAATTTGAAAAAGTTACCGATAAAGATGCAGCGGTGATGACAAGACGTATTCCAAGAGAGGAAGGTATATTTTCTGGAAACAGCGCGGGTAGTGCTATGGCTGGAATTATGCAGTTGAAAAACGAATTCAAAGAAGGCGATGTGGTAGTTGTAATTTTCCATGACCATGGAACCCGTTATTTGGGAAAAATGTTCAACGAAGATTGGATGAGAGACAGGGGCTTTTTGCCTGCAAATGTTACCAAGTCGGCCTTGGATTTGATTCAGAATCACATGCATCATCCCTTGGTTTATTGCCATGAAGATGATTTGTGTGAAACGGTATTTGAAAAAATGCAGAAGTATGGCATTTCTCAAATTCCAGTGATGAATCAAAGTGGTGCCTTTGTTGGAAGTATTGAAGACAATCATTTTTATGCTGAATTATTGAAGAATAGTTCGTTAATGAAAAACACCGTAAGCAATATCATGCAACCCCCTTATCCAATAGTTGCTTTTTCTGAGAGTATTGAAAAGTTATCGTCAATGATCAATAAGCAAAACAGTGCTTTGTTGGTGATGGACATGGGTGGGAATTGGCATATCATTACAAAACAAGATGTTATAAGGGCAATTGCAGAATAATAAACAGATGGCTATTAATATTAAAACTGCAGAACAGATCGAAGGAATCAGAAAGAGTTCGCACTTGGCAGCAGAAACGCTGAAATACATGGAGCAATTCATTAAACCGGGTGTTAAAACAATTGAGCTTGACAGAATCTGTGAGGAATTTGTTAGAAGTCATGGAGCAACTCCTGCAACAAAAGGATACCGTGGGTTCAAACATTCATGCTGTATTTCGGTAAACGATGTAATTTGCCATGGTGTTCCTAATGAAACTGTTTTAGAATTTGGTGATATTGTAAATATAGATGTAACCACCATTTTGAATGGTTACTTTGGCGATACTTGCAAAATGTATTATGTGGGTGAGCCGAGTGAATATGCAAAAAAGCTAGTTGAAGTAACCAAAGAATGTTTGAAAATTGGAATGCAGCAGTGCTTTCCAGGCAATCAATTGAACAATATTGGTTTCCATATTGCTGAACATGCCCACAAACACGGTTACAGCGTTGTTTATGAATTTTGTGGACATGGGGTTGGAATTAAATTCCACGAGGAGCCAGATGTATCGCATATTGCCGATAAAAACACAGGTCCTAAGTTGAAGCCGGGAATGATCTTTACCATTGAGCCAATGATAAACGCCGGAAAAGCGCGTTGTAAAATTGACAGAAAAGATGGTTGGACAGCCCGTACCATTGATGGCAAACTAAGTGCGCAATTTGAACATACCATTTTGATTACTGAAACTGGTTGTGAAGCTTTGACAGACGTTTACGGAGATTTCTAAAATGAAAGTACACGTTATTCCTACCGGTAATTTCAAGTTAGACGGGGGAGCCATGTTTGGCGTTGTTCCAAAAACCATTTGGAATAAATTAAATCCCTCAGATGAAAACAACATGTGCAACTGGGCTATGCGCTGCTTGCTGGTTGAAACGGACTCTAAATTGATATTAATTGACACCGGAATTGGAAACAAGCAAAGTGAAAAGTTCTTTGGGCATTACTGGTTAAACGGCGATCATTCGTTATTGAACTCATTAAAGGCCGCAGGATTCAATAAAGAAGACATTACGGACGTTTTATTGACTCACCTGCATTTCGATCACTGTGGAGGCGCTATTGAGCGTTTGCAAGATGATTCTTTGGCATTAACCTTTCCAAATGCTACATATCATGTGAATGAAGCACATTGGAATCATGCCAACAATCCCAATCCGAGAGAAAAAGCTTCATTTTTGAAGGATAATTTTGAATTGCTTGAAACATCGAACAAATTGAATTTTCTAAGCGAAAATGAAATCTTTGCCAATTGCATAGAAATCAAAGTGTTTAACGGACATACTATTGGTATGATTGCACCATTAATTCACCTAGATAACGGCAAAAAAGTACTTTACGCTGCTGATTTGTATCCTTCTTCAGCGCATATTCCTGCCAATTATGTTATGGCTTACGACATTCAACCCCTAGTTACGATGAAAGAACGTCAGTTGGTGAATGATTTGGCTGTAAAAGAAAATTGGATTTTCTTTTATGAGCACGATTTAAGCGTTGAAGCTTCAAAGATTGCCCTAAATGAAAAAGGCCAATTCTATGCTACTGAGCATGGAGAATTGGCCAATTTGATAGGTTAATCGTTTTTATTATTCCATTTTTAAAAATTTCTTGTCGAATTCTTCAACACCCATTCCTGTAATACTTTCATAAATGAATCGAATTGCAGTAATGCTATTTTGTTGATCATCTTGGGTTTTTGCCTGTTGCAACATAGCCGCTTTATACCAATTGTCTAAATTTCCTTTGTCATTAATGCTCTGATAATATTGAGCTCCCAACATATAAGATCTAGAATCCAATGGACTCAATTCAACCGCTCTGTTCAAAGTTGTCATAACGGCATTATCTTTCTTCATCAATTGCGACTGGGCTTTCATGATATAACCTTCGGCATCTTGAGGACGGGCATCCAAATATTGATCCATTACTTTAACCGCTTCATCATACTTTTTCAAGTTCATGTAAAACTGGTGCAATGAAAACAATCCTTTGCTGTATTCAGGGTAAGATTCAATGCTCTTTTTCGCACAAATTATCGCAGAATCTAGCATTCCAAGGTTTGCATATCCGTTTGCTAAGTAAAACTGCGTTTCGCTAGAAATCGGATCTACTTTCAAATACGACTGTAATTTGTCAATTCCAAATCTATAGTTTGTATCTTTTTCAATGGCTTTGATTCCCTCAAAATTATCTAATGAAAGACGTTCAATTACACAACCCATTGGTTTTCCATCAACCATTGGTGAAAACACGGTTCCTTTTGGAGGGAACTCGCCTGATGTAAGTCTGTCTTTATCAAAATAGGCATTGTAGAAAATGGCATAATCCCATTTCTTGTTTCCTCTGTCGTCAAATCTAGTAAAACCAACATGCACATTCTTGTCGTTTCTGCAGTAGTATTTCACCTGATCCATTCCATATGTCAATACTTCGTATTTTTTTGAGGGATTCTTTCTCGCTACATTTACTAAGAACCATTCTGCACTTTGACGCAAACCAGCCAAATAATAATCCATTTCATATTTACCGTAAGCACCTTTAGTTCCTCCAATGGTTTCATTGAAATAAATGTAGGAGAGGGAGGTATTTGCGAAAATAAACTTAGCAGGTAAGGCAGTTAATAAAACCGCTAAAATTGCAGAAATTGGCAACTTTATTTTTATCATTTTTTGCAACTTGGCATATCCCAATACCCCAACCATTACAAAACATGGAATGGTAAACAATACTTGACGTAATCCGCCATATACTTGAGAATGATTGATATAAATGTACAAAATTGGGAAAATTGCAGCAAAAACGATTAAGAATTCTTCAATCGTAAATTCTTTGCGTTTGATAAGTGTGGTAATCATGAATATTACAAATCCCACCAAACTCACCAAAGGCAATGTAATGAATACATACTTTGTTAAGTAGTACGCAGGTAAAACATCTGAATCGAACATACGTCCCTCAAAAAGCTGACGAATACTGCCTGCATAATTGGTGAAAGATTTCAATGCAACGAAAGGATTGGTAAACGGTTGATCCCATCCATATGGCCAAACATATACACCCAATAGGTAACTGCCCAATGAAATTCCACCTAGCCAAATAATCCATTTTCCAAACTGATTCCATTTTAATTTCAAGAAGTTACTTAAACCAATGGTTTCAATGAATTTAAGTCCCGCATACATAATGAAAATGGCAATTGATAACAATCCCCCAATACGAATGCTAATGCCCAAAGCAGTTCCAACAATTAATCCCAAAATACTAGACCATCTAAAATTAGGGAAGTTTGAGAAAACCTTAATGGCATAATAAAGCGACATGATATAACCCAAAGCAAAAGGAACGTCCTTTGGATTGTTTAAAGATTCACCGAAAAGGCGAGGGGTAAATATCAAAATGGCAAATGCAACGGCACCCCAGAACCAGCTTCCTTTGGTAAGTCGACGAACAATCAATGAACTGTAAAGCATAATAAAGAATCCAAAAATGGCGTTCCAGAAATGTCGGAATCCCATAATATCATCGGTTCCAAAGAAATGCGCCAAAATGGTGGTAAAAGTATCAAAACTAGATCCGTACAAGTGCATTAGCTTTTCTGGGTCTACCAAAGTGGCGGTGTTTACGCCTTCATTTTGATAAACTGAAGCCAATGTTTTCATTTTTTGGCCCTTTAATAAATTTGTATCAATTGGAATAGACTGCCCAATTTTATCTAAATAGTAATTGGCTGTTAATTTTGAATATTCGTATTGTGTAAATTCATCACCCGACACACCTGCTTTTTTACTCATTCCAACCAAGAAAAATAATCCGATGATGGAAACGAGTACAAAGGCGAGTTTTGAAATATTGGTAAAAGACTTAAAATAGTAATTTGCAATTTTTGCATGTTTGGTATTTAAATCTGCTTTCCAACTGCTTTTTGGCGCCTCTGTAGTATCCAATTGAAGTATATATTCCTTAGAACATGTTTTTTCAACTGCGTAGGCCAATTCTGCCTGGCTTTTTGGAATATAATTTTGATCAATGAATCTACTTAGCGTTTCTGCATCCATCAAAACGAACGAAGCCAAATCGTGTTGCGCATTGCTTCCTAAAAATAAATCTTTCAAAGCTTTTCCCTTTTTGAAAGTAGTGGCAACGCAATAACTTCCATTTTTAGGGTTTTGAGGGACCAAGGTTAGAGCCTTATTGGTTTGGTTGGCCTTTAAGCAAGCTGGATTATATGCTATTAAATACCAATCAGACGTTTGGTTTTTAAGGTCATTTAACATTTCAATTCCTGAATGGTTTGAAACGTAATGGTAGCTCGAAGTGGATTCAGTATTGAATGACTGACTTTCTGAAATGAAACCCAAAGAAATTGTCTTTTTTACTGTTGGATTTTTAATTTCAACCGTATTTTGTGTCTTTTTTGCCATAAATTCATTACAAACATAAGAAATCTTCACTTATTCAGGATTAATCTTTTTAATTTGCATTTCAGTTATGATAAAAGTTGGAATTGTTGGCTTGGGCTATTGGGGTCCAAATTTGGTAAGAAATTTTCAATCGGTAAATGGCGCTGAAGTACATTCAGTAGCAGATTTTGACAATAACAGATTGCAAAAAATTCATCAGTTATATCCCAAAATTAATCTTTGCAACGATGCAAATGAGATTTTTGAAAATCCAGAAATTGATGCAGTTGTTTTGGCTACACCTATAAACACACATTATGATTTGGCAAAAAAAGCTTTGTTAAAAAACAAAAGTGTAATGGTAGAAAAACCATTGGCAACCAGCAGGGCAGAAGTTTTGGAATTGATGGAAATTGCCGATGCTAGGGGATTGAGTTTGATGGTTGATCATACCTTCTTATATACAGGTGCTGTTCAAAAGATCAAAAGTGTGATTGACAGTGGTGAATTGGGTCAGCTTCAATACTTTGACAGTACACGAATTAATTTGGGGCTGTTTAATCCGAATTGGAGTGTGATTTGGGATTTGGCTGTGCATGATTTATCAATTTTCGATTATATTTCAGGTGGGAAGAAACCAGTTGCGGTGAGTGCAACAGGAATTGCCCACACAAAAATGGGAATTGAAAACTTGGCTTATATTTCTTTGTTTTTCGACGACGATACTTTTGCGCATATTACTTCAAGTTGGATTAGTCCTGTAAAAATTAGGAAAACCTTAATTGGCGGCACAAAAAAGATGATCATTTATGATGATGTGGAGCCAACGGAGAAAATTAAAATTTACGATTCAGGTTTTTCGGTGAGTACTCCGGAAGACATGCATAAATGGTTGATAGATTACCGATTTGGCGATATTTATATTCCAAAGTTGCCTCAAATTGAAGCATTGAAGGGTGTAGCAGAAGATTTTATCAAGTCAATTTCTGAAAAAACAACGCCATTGGGCAATGCAAATAGCGGTTTAAATGTGGTTACAATTCTCGAAGCTGCCCAGAAAAGCTTGGTCAATCGTGGAGAGACGATAATTCTCTAAAAAACAAAAAATAAACATTAGGAAAATTGATTTATGTCATATAAATTTGCGCCCTATTCAAAGGAGGAACCCTTAAATTGACTAACGAAAAAAACGAAAACAACATTGAAGAAACTCAAGCAGTTTCGGAAGTTGCCCCAAAACAAAAGGCAGCTTCAAAAGTTTCAGGACACGATGATTTCGATTGGGATGCAGATGATGCAGGTTTTCAATCGTACTCTTCAGATGAAAGAAACGTATTAGAAGAGTCTTACTCTAAAACATTTAGCCCAGTTGTTGAAAAACAAGTGGTTAAAGGACTGGTTGTTGCTATTAACGACAAAGACGTAGTAGTAAACATTGGATTCAAAAGTGATGGACTAGTTCCAAGAACAGAATTCAGAGACAGACCAGAATTGGCAGTTGGCGACGAAGTAGAAGTATTTGTCGACATTGCGGAAGACAAAATGGGTCAGCTGATCCTAAGCAGAAGAAAAGCATTACAAGAAACTGCGTGGGAAAAAATTGTTGATGCTCATGCAAATGATATTGTTGTTACAGGTTATGTTCGCTCTAGAACCAAAGGTGGATTGGTTGTTGATGTATTTAGCATTGATACTTTCTTACCAGGTTCACAAATCGACACTAAGCCAGTAAGAGATTACGACCAATACGTTGGTAAAAACATGGATTTTAAAATTGTTAAAATCAATGATGTTTACAAAAATGTAGTTGTTTCTCATAAAGCATTAATTGAAGATGATATTGAAGCTCAAAAATCTGAAATATTATCTCGCCTAGAAAAAGGACAAGTATTAGAAGGTATTGTGAAAAACATGACAAGCTTTGGTGTATTTGTTGATTTGGGTGGAATTGATGGATTATTGCACATTACTGATATTTCTTGGGGTAGAATCAATCACCCAGAAGAGGTATTGAAATTAGATGATAAAATTAACGTTGTTATCTTAGATTACGACGATACCAAAAAACGTATTTCTTTAGGATTGAAGCAATTGTCTTCTCACCCTTGGGATAATTTAGAAGCCGACATCGTTGAAGGTTCTAAAGTTAAAGGTAGGGTTGTATCTGTAGCTGATTACGGTGCATTTATTGAAATTAAACCAGGTGTAGAAGGTTTGGTTCACGTGAGTGAAATGAGCTGGAGTTCACACCTACGCAATCCTTCTGAATACCTAAAAGTAGGTGAAGAAATCGAAGCGTTGGTATTGTCACTTGATCGTAACGAGCACAAAATGAGCTTGGGTATCAAACAATTGAATTCAGATCCTTGGATTAGCATCACAGACAGATATCCTTTGGGTAGCAAGCACACTGGAGTAGTTAAAAACTTAACTTCTTACGGTTTGTTCTTGGAACTTGAAGAAGGTATTGACGGTTTGGTTCACGTTTCTGACTTAAGTTGGAACAAAAAAATCAAGCATCCTTCTGAATTTGTGAAAAAAGGCGAAAAATTAGATGTTGTTGTATTGGAAGTTGATTCTGATAACAGACGTTTGAGTTTGGGTCATAAACAATTGGAAGAAAATCCTTGGGAAACTTTCGAAACTATCTTCACTATCGGTTCTATTCACGAAGGAACTGTAATGAACATCAACGACAAAGGTGCTACTATTCAAATGCAGTATGGTGTTGAAGCGTTTGCTCCAACCCGTCACATTAAGAAAGCAGACAACAAGCCGTTGAAAGAAGACGAAGTTCTTGAGTTTGAAGTAATCGAATTTAGCAAAGATTCTAAACGTATCATTGTTTCTCATACAAACATCTGGAAAGGTGCTGAAAGAGCTAAGAATGATTCTGATGATAAATCAAGAGGCGGAGATAAATCTCGTAAAACTACAAGTGGAAAACCAGTTAAAAAATCTGGTAACTCTTCAGAGAGATCTACTTTGGGTGAATTGGATGCCTTCACTGAATTGAGAGCACAATTTGCAGAAGCTGAAAAAGGCAACAAAAAAGCAGCAAAAGCAGAAGCTGATGCAGCTGCAGCAAAAGTTGAAGCCGATGCAATTGAAGCAACAGCAACAACTGCCGTATCTGGTGGAATCACTGAATTGAAATCATTGGCAGGAGTTGGTCCAGCTATGGTTAAAAGAATGAATGCACTTGGTGTAAATTCCGTAGAAGAATTAACTTCATTAACTGAAGAGAAAATCGCTTCTATGGTTGAAACTGATAGCAAGATTTCTGCAGAACAGTGGAACAAATGGATGACTGAAGCTAACGCTTAATCTAAATACTAAAACATAAATAAAAGCACCGCTCAATGCGGTGCTTTTGTTTTTTATACTAACTTTGCACTTTTATGAGGGCCCAATTATTTCTTGCTTTCTTTATAAGCCTGTTACATGGATTTATTCCCAGCCATTGGTTGCCCTTAGCGTCATTGGCGCACAAAATGAAGTGGAATAAGTTTACAACTTATCGCTATGCTTCTATGGCCGCGTGGGCCCATTCTATTGGAACCATTCTCATCGGATTGGTCATTTATTTTGTGACAAATGGATTTCTTACAAAGTTCAAAAACAACACAAATACAAACAATGACTTTTTACTCAATTTGCCTTTCGAAAAAATTGGGGGAATCATTCTTATATTATTGGGAATTTGGTTTTTATACAGACATTACAAGCACCACCATTTTCATTTAGATCCTGTTAATTCAGGTGAACACAAATGGATTTTTGGCACAATCTTGCTATCTATGTTCTTATCGCCATGCATGGAAATCGTAGGTTATTTTTTCACCTTGGCACCATCAGGTTTTCCAACCATCATTTCATTGATTTTGGTATATGCAATTTCTACATGGATCAGTATTTTAACCGGTGTATTTATTGGATATAACGGCATGAAAAAATTAGATGCCCACAAATGGGAACACAACTCCGGAATTATTACCAGCGCCGTAATTATACTATCTGGAATTATGCTTTTATTCTGAGAAATTCAATCTCGAAATAATCAATTTTCTTTGCCTAAGTATCTGTCAATGATACCATGCACAAAATAGAGCAGTGGCAACAACACAACTGACATAATGAGCTTATAAATGTAATTTATAGTTCCAATGGCCATTACTTGCTTGAAGGAAAATGCCCCTCCGATATAAAAAGCGATAATCAACACCACATAACTGTCAATAAATTGACTCACAACGGTACTTCCAGTTGCCCTTAACCATATAAATTTATTGTTTGTTTTGTCCTTGATTTTGGTAAAAATAAAGGCATCCACCATTTGTCCTACCAAAAAGGCCACCAACGATCCAATGATAATCATTAAGCCCGCACCAAAAACTGAATTGTAGGCACTCGACATATCTGCTATTCCTTTTTTGCTTCCTGAACCTATCCAAAAGTCAGCACCCTTTAATCCCATTGCCACCCTTACCATTATGAAGGAATAAATGAGCATAATTACCGTTAAGTAGGACAATTTACGTACTCCCTCTTTTCCGAAGTATTCATTGATAATGTCGGTCATGATAAATACAAAAGGCCAAAGAATCACACCGGCGGTCATGTTAAAGCTATTGGTTTCTCCAAATAATGTAATATTGGCAGGATTAAATCCAAGTGTGGCTTCTAGTGAAAATAATTTGGCACCAATAAATTCAGCAACTATGGCATTGGTTAAGAAAAAAGTACCTAAAATAAGAAAGAGTTTATTTTTGCGTTTATCAAATTCGGTAGACATAATTCCAAAACTAATTCAAAATAGACACACTAAAAAATGTGTAAAACCCTTTTTAATTAATATTTCAACAATAATTAACTTGCAAGAGTAAATGAAATTCATTTTTAACAAACACATATTGACATTATGTTTCTTGATATTGTTTCATCAAACAATTGCTGCACAGCCTGGGTCATCAGAAAATCAGTTGGTTAAAAAAGGTATGCAGCAGCAGCAAGACAACGATTATTCAAATGCCATTAAAACCTATGATCAGTTAATTTCTATTGCGCCTCAAAATGCAAATTATTGGTACAATAGAGGAGTGGTGAAGTTGCAAGTAAAAAACTATGGAGACGCAGTTGTCGATTTAAATAAAGCTATTTACTTAGATACGGCCATCATTGAAGCATACTATAACCGACATTTGGCTTATAAATTCACTTCGAATTTTCAATTTGCATTGGCCGACATTTCTCATTATTTGATTGCTTTTCCTAATGATGCAGAATCTCACAAATCTCGATATGCACTGTCACTTCAAATGAAGGAATATGAATATGCAGAATTGGATGCGGTTTGGATGGTGAAAAACAACATTGGCAGCGATACCGTGAAAATTCAGTTGCTTTCTATTTATGATGCCCAAAAGAAAAGCAAAGACAAGTTTAATTTCCTAAATTATGAACTTACCCAAAATCCAGGGAATTCTAAAATGTACTATTTCAGGGCTGTTTGCTTGCATGAAATGGAGAAATATTCCCAGTCAAATACGGATATAGATAGGTTTTTATTGTCAGAACCTAAAAATGTAGATGCTTTAAAATTGAAGTTCGATAATTGCTTTTTCTCTAAGGACTTTGATCTGGCAGTTAAGATTATTGAAGAACTTATCGACGATAATCCCACAAACGGAACCTACTTGGCCGATTTCGGACATGTTTTGTTACAAACCAAAAAGTGGAAAGATGCCGAAAAGAAATTCACCCATGCAATTAAAATGAAAACGGGTAATTTATCTTACGTATATTTGGGAAGAGGAATAGCAAGGTTCAATTTAGGGAAATTGGGTTTGGCTTGTCAAGATTGGGATAGGAGTTTATTGATGGGCGAGAAAAATGCAGCCATCTACATTGAAAAACATTGTAAGTAAGAGATATGAAGAGAATTATTAAGTCTATTTTGTTTGGAGGGATATTTTCAGGATTGATGTTGTCATTTACGTCTGGAAATAATCCGTTGAGAGTAAGTACAGAAAGAAACACAAATTTCACATTTAAAAACGATAGTCATTATATCATTAATGCCGACACATTCCATTTTTTGTCGATTGAAGGTGATTCAAATGCGGTTGACTTTTTGAGTTCGCCAAACGTGATATTCTGGATGAGGGACATTATGTTATCGGCCGATTCTTTTTTGGTGGTGAATCAAACCACCCGCCAGGTAATAGATGTGGTACATAAAGATGCAATCCAAAAGATTGACAGGAGTCAAAATTTAACCTCGCTGGGATCTTTATATGCAATGAAACATTCAGTTCCCTCAAACCATAAAATAAAGTTTGTAAGGGGCCGTAAAGAGTTTTTTAATTATTCTGTGGTTGGACCGAAGTTGAAAATTGCAAATTCTGTTTTTGAATCGGTGGGAGTAAATCCTATGGTATCACAATTGCTATTGCTGATTGAAAGTCCAAGCAATCACAAAGGCGTTTCACATTCTGGTGCTGCGGGTCATTTTCAAATTATGCCGTCGGTTGCTAGAAAGTACGGATTGAGAATTAGAAATGGGGTAGATGATCGTTTAATTTTCAGCAAAAGTGCATATGCTGCAGCGAGGTTGGTAAAGGAATATTGTGTCCCTCAAGCAAAAAGAATTTGTATTAAAAACAACATCGAGTTTAATACGGATGCATTGTGGTTTAACTTACTTGTTTTGCATATTTACAATGCTGGAGCGGGAACGGTTGCAACTGCCGTAAAACATATCGAAAATGGCATAGACGGAAATGATTTAATCAAAAGATTGTGGCATACAAATGTGGGTGCATTCCAAAATAGTTCTCAAAACTATTCTCAGGTATGCTTAGCAAGTTATTTGGGCTATAAAGAATTCTTAAAATCGAACGGTGGAAAGTGATTTTCCTCATGTTTTCATGCAGTATTCAGTGTAATTGTTTAGTAATTCCACTGTAGATAAAGCGAAAAGTGTATCGAAAAATACACATTTAATAAATTACCACAAAAATTTGTTTTGTGTAAATAGTAGTATTTCAATCATATATTAATATAATTTAGATAGATTTTAAATTGCAAATGATGTTAACAAAATGTTTTATGTAGAGCGATTCACTATCTATATTTGCGACGCGATAAAAGATTCCGTAAAAGACATGAGCATAAATCGATTCAAATTTTGGGCGTTGGCAGCGCTTTTAGCTGTTTCAGTACCAAGTTTTGCGCAAGACAAGCCAAATGCCGATGAAGGCAAAAAGCTTTATGAAGCAAACAATTGTGGCAGCTGTCATGCATTAGACAAGAAAGTTGTAGGTCCAGCTTTACGTGGTGTGGACACAAGAAGAACAAATGAGTGGATTATCCAATGGGTAAGAAACAACAAAAAATTTAGAGAGAGTGGTGATCCAGATGCAAACAAATTGTATCAGGAATACGGTGGTGCTGCAATGAACATTTTCGAAAACTTGACACCTGCTCAAGTTTTGAATATAGTTGAATACATCAAAACAGCTCCCGCTCCTTCAGCAAACAAAGGACCAGTTGTTGATCCTAACGCGTCTGCAGACAAGGAAGACCCTACAACTAAGTACATTTTGTTGATTCTTGTTGCTGTTTTTGGAATTATTCTATTTGTATTGGCAAAAGTGAACAAAACGCTTAAGCGTGTTGCTGCCGATAAAAATCCTGAAGATTTTGACGATATGCACGTTGACAACCGCAAGTTCTACCAAAAAGTGCTTCCTAGCGTTTTGGCGAATATGAACCCAACCGTATTGGCAATCTTCACTGTATTGGCAATTGGTGTACCGGGTGCATATTATGGATACAAATTTGCGATTACCGAAGTAGGTGTTCAAAAAGGATACGCCCCAACTCAACCAATTGCATTCTCTCACAAATTACATGGTGGTGACTTGAAAATTGATTGTAAATATTGTCACTCAACAGTTGAAGAAAGTAAGAGTGCAAGTATCCCTGCATTGAATACTTGTATGAACTGTCACAAAGGTGTTCAGTTAACAGACAAATACAACGGAGAAATTTCTCCAGAAATCAAAAAGATCTATAAAGCTTTGGATTATAATCCTGAAGCGAAACCAGGTGAAGAATATGGTAACAATCCTTCTCCAGTTCGTTGGGTTAGAATTCACAACCTACCAGATCACGCTGTATTTAATCACTCTCAACACGTTAAAGTTGGTAAATTACAGTGTCAAAACTGTCATGGTCCAATTGAAAAAATGGAAAAGGTTCAACAATGGAACACTTTGCAAATGGGTTGGTGTATTGATTGTCACAGAAACACTGGAATTGATGTAGCAAATAATAATTATTATTTAGCATTACACGATAAAGCGAAAAAGGATATTAAAGCTAATAGTAACCACAGCCAATATTTTGGTCCAGATGGTAAGGTGAAAATCACGCCTGCAATGAATGGTGGTTTAGAGTGTGCAAAATGTCATTATTAATAACTATTAAAAAAACAAATCATGTCAAATAATATAAAATATTGGAAAGGCGAAGAGGAGTTAAACAGAGATGCAAGTTTTATTGCAGCTCAAAAAAATGAGTTTAACGAGGCATTGCCCTTAGAGGAAGTATTATCGGAAGATGGATTTGAATTAAATTCTAATCGTCGTGATTTCCTTAAGTATTTTGGATTTAGCGTAACAGCAGTAACATTAGCTGCTTGTTATAAAACAAAAGTAAGGCATGCCGTGCCTTATTTAGTGAAGCCAGAAGATATTACACCAGGTGTAGCAAACTATTTCCGTTCTACTTGTGGAGGTTGCTCTGTAAGTTGCGGTATTGAAGTAAAAGTGAGAGAAGGTCGTCCTATTAAAGTAGACGGTAACCCTGACTCAGTTATTTCAAACGGTGGATTGTGTGCATCAGGTCAAGCTTCTATCTTGTCGCTTTACGATACCGAGAGATTGGCTAACCCATTGTCAAAAGGTGCTGAAGTTACCGATTGGACAAAAATGGATGCTGATATCGTAGCTGAATTGAAAAAAATCCAAGCTGCAGGTGGTAAAATTGCCTTGGTTTCTGGATCTATCAATAGTCCTTCAACATTAAAAGCAATTGAATCATTCAAAACAGTATATCCAACTACAGAACATGTATCTTATGATGCTGTATCTTACAACGGTATGTTGAATGCAAACCTTGCGGATTTTGGAAAACGCGCATTGCCACGATACAACTTCGAAAAAGCAAAAACTGTAGTAAGTTTTGGTGCTGATTTCTTAGGTACTTGGTTGTCGCCAGTTGAATTTACCAAAGGTTATACAAAACACAGAATTCCAACTGTAGAAGGTGGAATGTCTATCCATATCCAATTCGAAAGTTCATTGAGCATGACCGGTACTAACGCCGATTATCGTTTTCCAATGCAATCTTCTAGAGAATTGGCTTATGTAACAACTTTATACAATGCTATTGCCCGTGCTTCAGGTGCTAAAGAAGTTGCAGTTCCTACCAATTCTGAATTGGCGGGTAACTCAATTGAAAAAGCTGCAAAAGCTTTGTTGGCGCAAAAAGGAAGTTCAATCGTAATTTCTGGTAGCAATAATGTTGAAGTGCAAAAAGTAATCAATGCTATCAACGCTTTGTTGAATAACTATGGTTCTACCATCGATATGGTGAATTCTAGCAATCAATTCAAAGGCGACGATACTGCAATGAACAATACTTTGAATGGTTTGAAAAATGGATCTATTGCTGCTGTAATTTTCTACAACGCAAATCCAGTATTTAACCATAACAAAGAATGGTCAGTGGCAATTTCAAAAGCAAAATTGTCTGTTTCTTTCTCTCAAAGCAAAGATGAAACAGCAGCAGTTTGTGGTTTTGTTTGTCCAGATAACCACTACTTAGAAAGTTGGTCTGATGCTGAACCAGTAAATGGAGTATTCCACTTTACTCAGCCTACCATTTCTAACGTATTCAACACACGTCAAGCACAAGAGTCATTGTTGAGTTGGGCTAACGCACTTCCTTCAACAGATGGCGATTCATTGAAATCAAAAGGTATCCTTTCTCAAAAACCTCATGCAGCAGCATTCTACTTGTTTATCAAAAACAATTGGATGGCTAAATTTGGTTCAGACGAAGCTTTCAACAAAGTGTTGGAAATGGGTATCTACCAAGAAGCTCCTTTGGCTTCAGTTTCAGCTTATGCAGGTAACCTTGCATCAGTTGCAGAAGCTGCTATGAAATCTTCTAAATCTACAGGAATTGATTTGGTGCTTTACCAATCAGTTGGTATGAGAGATGGTGCTAGTGGAAATAACCCTTGGTTATACGAATTACCAGACTCTGTAAGTAAAGTTTGTTGGGATAACTACGTTGCTCTTCCAAAATCATTGGCAGAGAAATTGAACATCGCTGAAGACGATACTGTAACTATTGAAGTAAACGGAGTTAAATTAAGTAACGTTCCTGCATTAATTCAACCAGGTCAAGCAAACAATACTGTTTCTTTGGCAGTTGGATTTGGACGTACACACGCTGGTAAAGTAGGTGGATCTGTTGAAAAAGGATTCAAATCAGTGGGTGTGAATGCATTCAACTTTGTAAATCCTACAGACCGTAACTACGTGATTGGGGATGTTAAAATTACAAAAGGTGACGAAACATATCACTTGGCACAAACTCAAACGCATCATAGTATTGAGGGACGTGACATTGTTCGTGAATCAACTTTCGCAGCTTGGCAAAAAAACCCAAAAGCTGGAAACGACAAAGCAAAAACACACGTTTATACAATTTGGGAAAAACGCGATTACCGCAAAGATGGTTCTCCAAACCATTTGTGGGCAATGGCAATTGACTTGAATGCTTGTACAGGTTGTGGATCTTGCGTAGTAAGTTGTTCAATTGAAAACAACGTTCCAGTTGTAGGTCGCGATGAAATTCGTTTGCGTCGTGAAATGCATTGGATTCGTATTGACCGTTACTATTCTTTTGCAAACACACACAAAGATCAATTTGAAGGTGCTAACTATATTACCCGTGAAAAACAAATTGCGGAAGTAGATAGTCAAGATAAAGGTGAATTTGCTCATTGGGAGAATGTAAATGTGATTCATCAGCCTATGATGTGTCAACATTGTGCAGCTGCTCCTTGTGAATCAGTTTGTCCTGTATTGGCAACCACACATAGTTCTGAAGGTTTGAACCAAATGACATATAACCGTTGTATTGGTACTAAATATTGTGGAAACAACTGTCCTTATAAAGTTCGTCGTTTCAACTGGTTTAGATACAACGACAATGATGCATTTGATTTCCACTTCAACAATCCATTGGGTAAAATGGTAATCAACCCTGACGTAACTGTTAGAACCCGTGGTGTGATGGAAAAATGTTCATTCTGTGTTCAACGTATCCAAGAAGGTAAATTGAAAGCAAAACGTGATGGCAAATCTCCACAAGAAGTAGAAGTGAAAACAGCTTGTCAAAAAGCTTGTCCTTCAAACGCTATTGTATTTGGTGATTTACACAACGAAAATAGTGAAGTGAGCAAATTGTACAAAAACGAAAGAGGATTTGGTGTATTGGAAGAATTGAACGTTCAATCTTCTGTAATGTACATGACAAAGATTCGTAATACTGAAAACATTTAACCCAAAAAGCAAAAGGAATGATACACGATTCATTAATAAGGGAAAGATTGGTAACCGGCGACAAAACTGCTGCCGACGTTACCCGTGACATTGCACGTCCCATTTTAAATCAACCTACCAAATCTTGGAAAATTGGATTTACATTATCCCTAATTTTCTTAGGAATATTTGGTATCAGTTTATTTAACACAATTTGGACAGGTATTGGTGTTTGGAACATTAATAAAACAGTTATGTGGGGTTGGGATATTACCAACTTCGTATTCTGGGTAGGTATTGGTCACGCGGGAACTTTGATTTCTGCAGTGTTATTACTATTCAGACAAAAATGGAGAATGTCTATTAACCGTTCTGCAGAAGCAATGACAATCTTTGCCGTTGTTTGTGCTGCTATGTTCCCTGTATTTCACATGGGACGAGTTTGGGTAGGTTACTGGGCTTTGCCATTGCCAAATGCTTTTGGTTCTCTATGGGTTAACTTTAACTCGCCATTGTTGTGGGACGTATTTGCGATCTCTACATACTTTAGCGTATCGTTGTTGTTTTGGTATATTGGTTTAATTCCTGATATCGCTACAATCCGTGATAAAGTAAAAACAAAAACTGCTAAATTTTGGTATGGTTTCTTCTCAATGGGTTGGACAGGTTCTACAAGAACTTGGGCTCGTTATGAATTGATCTCTTTGATTTTGGCTGGTTTGAGTACGCCTTTGGTACTTTCTGTACACACCATTGTATCCACTGACTTTGCTACATCTATTGTACCAGGTTGGCATACAACAATCTTCCCTCCATATTTCGTTGCTGGTGCAATCTTCTCTGGTTTTGGTATGGTTGCTACGTTATTGGTTGTGGCGAGAAAAGTAATGAACTACGAAAACTACATTACAATTGGACACTTAGAAGCGATGACAAAAATCATCATGGTTACTGGTTCAATTGTGGGTATTGCATATTTAACAGAATTCTTTATTGCTTGGTATTCAGGTGTTGAATACGAACAATACGCGTTCATTAACCGTGCTACTGGACCATATTGGTGGGCTTATTGGAGTATGATGAGTTGTAACCTTCTTGCACCTCAAGTATTTTGGTTCAAATGGGCTAGAACTACACCTTGGTTTATCTTTATCATGAGTATTGTGGTAAACGTAGGTATGTGGTTTGAGCGTTTTGTAATCATTGTAACTTCATTGCACCGTGATTATTTGCCAAGTAGCTGGGTTATGTATTCAGGATCGTTAACGGAAATAGGCTTGTTCTTAGGTACTTTCGGTATCTTCTTTACATGCTTCTTCCTATTTGCTAAGTATATGCCAGTAATTAACATGGCTGAAGTTAAATCAATTTTGCGTAACCGCGAATAATCGATAGGAGATTCATAAAATGGGAATTTTAGATAAAAAATTAAGTCTTAGAAACCGCAGCAAAATGCTTGTGGGTATTTGGGAAGACGAAGATAAATTGGTTGAAGCTACAAGTGCTTTGGTGCACGATGGCATTCATATCCATGATATTTACACACCTTATCCAGTTCACGGTTTAGAAAGAATTATTGGTGCGCGTAGAAGTAGATTGGCTAGAGTTGCATTCTTTTGCGGTTTAACCGGTTTTATTTTGATGACTACCATGATTTGGTATATGTACGTTCTTGATTGGCCAGTAAACGTTGGTAATAAACCTGTACGTTTCACCCCAAGTTGGATTCCAGTAATGTTTGAAGGTACCGTATTGTGCACAGCTTATGGTATGGGATTCTTCTTCTTTTGGAGAAACCGCTTGTTATTGGGAGTTAAAAATGATTTGTTAGACGATAGACAAACTGATGATCGCATGGTAATTGCAATTGAGTGTGTTGAAGGTATGAACGAGTCTGATGTTTTAAATACGATGAAATCTAATGGCGCTGTTGAGTTAAGAGAATTAAATCACGGTGTTCAAACAACAATCTAATGTCTAAAAGAATGAGTAAAAAAATTCAAATAATCATTGGTACCATTGCTACTGCATCACTTGTTACGAGTTGCGTAAGTAGAGGTGAAAATACCGGTTGGGAATATGCTCCTGATATGTATTATTCTAAAGGTTACGAACCATATAACCAAGCTGATTCAAACAGTGTAAGTCCTTACGGTATGTCTATGCGTGAGCCTGTTGCAGGTACCGTAGCATACGGAAAAGCCGATTACAAATATGCACTTCCAAATTCAGGTGAAGGTTATGAAGCTGCTGCAACTCAAGTTGTAGCGCCAGCCGATTTAACCGATGCAGACGGAAGAGGTAAATACCTTTACGAAATTTATTGTACCCCTTGCCACGGTTACCAAGGTAATAACGACGGTGAAGTGTTCAAGAAAGTTGCTACATTGAAACCAGCTTGGAAAGGATATACCGACGAGTATATCAAAACTTTGCCTGAAGGTAAAATCTATCATACACTTGTTTATGGTAAAAACAACATGGGTAGCCATGCTTCTGTTTTGAAACCTGTTGATAGATGGAGAGTGATCAAATATGTTAAACAATTGAGTGCTGCCTCTGCTGCTCCCGCTGCCGCTGCTACCACCCAAGATTCTACTAAAAAGAATTAATTCCAAGGAAAAGAAATAATATGGGACACGGACATCATATTGAAATAAAACAGGAAACTTTTGTTGTTCCTGCTAGAGCAAAACAATTCTCAATGATCTTTATGGTTGTGGGATTGATTTTAGCTGGTATTGGAATTGCCAAAATTGACAAATCTGCTGCTGGTCACGACGAACATGCCAAAGTTGAAGCGAAAGCTGAAGGACATGAGTCACACGAAGCGGCTAAAGGTCATGAAGAGCACACTGCTGCTGCGGCTGAACACCACACAGAAGAGCATGCTAACGTTCCAAACGAAAAATTTGGTCCAAGAATGGAGTATCACACAATTGAACATCCTTGGCAAACCAAAATTTGGGCAAACTTATTGGTTGCTGGTTACTTCTTCTTAATGATTTCTTTGGCATCGATGTTTTGGATTACCATCCAATACGCTGCAAATGCAGGTTGGTCTGCTGCCATCAAAAGAATTCCTGAAGCAATGTCAACCTTTATCCCTGTTGGGTTTATCGTATTGTTGATCTCTGTATTTATTGCTAAAAACGATATCTACCACTGGGCACACTACGAACACTTAGGTTTGAAACCTGGACAAGAAGGATATGACAAAATACTTGACGGAAAATCAGGTTTCTTGAACTCTACCATGTTCTTTGTTTTCCCAATTGTGCTTGTAACAATTTGGATGATTCTTGGACGTAGATTGAGAAATTTATCTATTCAAGAAGACAACGGAACAAAAGGAGATATTACCTTCCACAACAAAAGCATCAGAACATCTGCAATTTTTGCAGTAATCTTCGGATTCACAATTAGCTTCATGGCTTGGTTCTTTATCATGAGTGTTGACGCTCATTGGTATTCTACCATCTTTGGTGTTTACAACTTCATTACACATTGGGTAACTGCAATTACAATCATTGCATTGTTGGTTGCTTACTTGAAGAGCCTTGGTTATTTGAGCATCGTTTCTAATGAACATATCCATGACTTAGGTAAATTTATGTTTGCCTTCACCATTTTCTGGGCATACATTTGGTTGTCTCAGTACTTGTTGATCTGGTATGCACAAATTCCTGAAGAAATGTATTACTACCAAATCCGTTTTGAACAATACAAAACTAATTTCTTAACCAATCTTGTAATGAACTTCATTTTGCCTTTCGCATTGTTGTTAATGCGTTCTGCTAAAAGAAACCGCTACGTTTTGGGTATCGTTGGTACAATTATGATCTTAGGTCACTATCACGACGTTTGGTTCATGGTGTTCCCTGGTGTATTTGGACCAAATATGCAAGTTGGTTTCCTTGAAGTAGGTGTATTCATGTTCTTTGCTGGGTTGTTCTTGATTTGGACATTGACCGCGTTAACAAAACGTGGCTTGATTCCTGTCAATCATCCTTTCATTGAAGAATCAGCGCATCACGACGTTGGGGTTTAATCTCTAACGTTCATATTAAAAAGGCTGTTTCTTTCGGAACAGCCTTTTTTTATGCCTAATTTTCAATACATCACTTTATTCACTAAATTAAAAAACCTAAATTTGTAACAATGGAAATTTCCTCAAAATATAATCCCTCAGAAATAGAAAATAAATGGTATCAATATTGGCTTTCTCAAAAATATTTTGAAAGCA
>Ga0114978_10001067_pt1 | contig 23143 bp, 17 predicted proteins | sample S_140212_EF_Meta_FD_87027 | JGI IMG/M metagenome (GOLD analysis project Ga0114978, IMG submission 87027) | Freshwater microbial communities from Lake Simoncouche, Canada to study carbon cycling - S_140212_EF_MetaG | ecosystem: Environmental > Aquatic > Freshwater > Lake | place: Lake...
GGGGCGGTTTGGGGTGCCGCTGCGCTGCGAGCTGCCGAGACAGGCACGGCTGACTGCAGTCCTGCCGACTGCGGGGCAGCCAAAGCCATCGGGAGCGGGTTGCCACAGGAATCCAGTGGCACCCGCATCACAACTGTGCGGGGCGAACGCACCGTGTACTGATACGGCACTCGCTTTTCAACCACGCGAGGTACCTGCGCTGTCCGCTGTTCGGTCACATACTTGCACACTTGCGTGGTCACTGGCTCTACGCGTTCTTCGCTCACCATGCGGCAGACCTGTACGGGCACCTGACGCACCTGTTCTTCGGCCACCATTCGCACCGTCTGAACAGGCACTTTATTTTCCACGCGTTCAACGACCTTGCGAACCGTCTGCACGGGCACCTGACGAACCTGCTCTTCGGCCACCATGCGCATTGTCTGGACGGGCACCTGCTGCACGACCTGTTCGTCAACATACCGCATAGTTTGCACCGGCACCCGACGTGTCATCACGCGGTTGACCGTCGTTGTTTCAGGCACCTGTACGGGCACCACATTGGGCTGGTACACGCGGTTGACCTGGTTCATTACAACGCCTGGCGTGATCGTCCACGCATAGCCGCCACGCTGCCACGAGGCTAGGCCGTTGGCCGGATTCACTGCCCAGCCGCTTGGCACCCAGTTGAGCTGTGTCGTGCCCGGGGCCACCATTGGCGTGACCGTGTCGACATATCCACCTTGGTCGGCGTAGGTCGTACGCATCGTGGTTACCTGCTCGGCAACGCTATACGCTTCCTCGCGTTCGGAGGTTTCATACACCGGACGACGCACGACGCTCGTCTGTTGCTGCATTGCGGTTTCGTAGACAGGCTTCATGACAGTGAATCGTTCTTCGCGGGCACTCGTTTCAACCACATCGCGAGTGACGTCATAGCTCATGTCTCGCACTTGTGTTTCATACACGGGCTTCATCACTGTGAATCGTTCCTCGCGGGATGCCGTTTCCCAGACGGGGCGTTGCACCGTGTAGCGACGTTCGGTGGTTTGCGTTTCCCAGACAGGTTTTGTGACGGTGTAGACTCGCGCATCGTAGACCGTTTCATACGAGACGCTGTAGGCAGTCATTCGCTGCTCGTCGTACACGGTTTGAAAATCGAGCCTGTAGGTTTGCGTCGGTATCGGCGTTGCGACTACGGCAGCAACCGAATCTCCGCAGCACTGAGCGTCGGCGAAGCGAGGTGCCATCGCGCCCAAGGCTCCAACAACAAAGAAAGCAATAAGGAAAGAAAACAGTTTGGACAGAGTCATAATTCTTCTCCTGAATAAAGACCCTCTGAGACTAATCCCCCCAACGCCGACTTCAAGTGATTTGTTCACTTTTAATTGCGATTTTTCAGAAAAAAATGGCAATTGTCCGTTACCAACGGTGCAATTCATCCATTGTACGGCCGGGGGAAATGGGTGCTGGAACTCTAGGAAAATGGGGGCAGGAAGGGGGGGTGCTCAGTCGGCTCAGTCGTAGGCGGATGCAAGAGCTATCTCGAACCCGAGTCGCCGCCTTTTCGTCTGTTTCTGCTGCAATTTAAACCCATCGTGTTGCCAGTCTTGTTGCCAGACTCGCTCAACTCTCTTGTGATCCACACGTTACCCAGATGCTTCTGTACGATCTCAAACGAGCGTTTTTACCTCCGGCAAGTTTTGCTTGAGCCTGACCCAGATTGGGGGTGATTTGTTCGGCTCGCCCTTGTTTTTCTCGTGGCATCCAATGCCATTCTTTGGTTGTGAGCACCAGATTCTCTCGCTGAAAGTGGTGCCGTTTAAGGGAGGGCAGGTCACGCGTCCAAGCTACAGACTTTTCTCGAAGCGGCGGCGGCTGCTCGGATCGAGGTCCAGCACATTGGGAATGCGATACCGTACGCCGTAAATGTCTGTGATCAAGGCGCTGTAGTCGGACTGGCGAAGGATATCGTCGGCGTGGGCTACCTTGAATCGCGTCGCGCCACGGTCGGTTGTCACATGCCATTCTGTGGGTTCACCGTCCGATACAGACTCAATGCTTCTGATTGCCGGCAGGAATTCTCGCGAAGCAAGCTCAGCCTCGAGCAGGGCCCGCACCGCTGGATCGATCAAAGTGAGCGTTTCTATCCAGACCAGTTCGCTGCCGTCAGCGGCAACAAGAGCCACTGCATCGTCCGGTGCCGAAATGGGAAAGGCTCGCAGCACGTCGATATCGATATGGCGTTGTCCGAGGGCATCGATGCAGTCCAGTCGGCCGTGCGACTTTCGCTCCAGTCGCCACTGGAGGGTGGCTGGCCAAGCCGTTGTCTCGCGTTCAATCTTCGCGGGTATTGTCATGCAGAATCCTTTTGTTGTGCTCGCCGCCTCAGGTGCCGGCAGCCGCTTGCTCGGCGGCTTTTGTTTGGGCATGGTAAAGCCGGGCGTAGGCACCGTCGGCGGCCAGTAGTTCATCGTGTGTGCCGATTTCAATGATGCGTCCGGCATCCAGTACGACGAGGCGATCGGCTCGCCGCAGCGTGGAGAGTCGATGAGCAATAGCGATTGTCGTACGGCCTGCAACGAGCCTGTCGATGGCTGACTGAATGATTGCCTCTGTCTCTGCATCGACGCTGGATGTGGCCTCATCGAGAACCAGGATGGCTGGATCGACCAACAGTGCCCGAGCGATCGAGAGCCGCTGTCGCTCGCCCCCCGAGAGCGAGCCACCCCTCTCGCCGACTCGTGAATCATAGGCGGCAGGCAATGCCAATATGAATTCGTGAGCGCCAGCGGCACGGGCAGCCGACACGATCTGGGCTCGCGATGCATCGGGTCGTCCGTAGGCGATGTTTTCGGCAACGGTTCCAAAAAACAAAAAAGGCTCCTGTAACACACAGCCCAGATTGCGACGATACTCTGGGATCGACAGTTGCTTGAGGTCGATGCCGTCAACCGAGATAGATCCGCTGGAAGGGTCGTAGAATCGACAGACAAGGTTGGCAAGCGTGGTCTTGCCGGAGCCGCTTGTGCCTACCAAGCCAATCATCTCCCCCGGTTCGACCGTGAGATCGATGCCGTGCAGGATTTCTCGCGGTCCATAACGGAAATGCACGCCCGCAATCTCGATACGCCCTTTGACTCGGCCAGGATTCAGCGGGTGCGGCACCTCGGCGACAGTAGGCGTGCAGTCCAGAATCTCGAAGATGCGTTGGGCGCTCGCTGCGGCTCGTTGCGTGGCCGGCACCATGCGGATCATCGACTCCACTCGGCCATAGAACCGCGAGATGTAGGCAAGGAACGCCGTCAGGGCACCCACCGTTACCGAGCCGCCAAACACCAGCCATGCTCCTGCCGCCCAGACAACCAGCAACCCCACTTCGCTGAACAAGCTGACCAATGGCCCGAAGAATGCCCAGACAATATTCACGCGGTCGTTGGCCTCCAGCACCCGGTTGTTGGCCGCGCGAAAGCGGTCGACTTCTCTGGATTCCTGTGCGAAGGCCTTCACCACGCGGATGCCAGGGATGGTGTCGGCCAAGGCGCTCGTCATGTCGGCCCATGCCACGCTGGAACGCGCAAATCCGCGACGGAGCCGTTCTCGCACGGCATAGACCAGCCACACGACCAGCGGGAACGGCGCCAGCGTGACGATTGCCAGCGTTGGGCTGATCGCAGTAAGCACGCCAGCCGTAAGTAGGACGAGCATTACGTTGGATGAAAATTCGATCAGGTGTACTGATAGAAAGGTGTTGATCCGATCAGTGTCGCTGCCCACTCGCGACATCAGGTCGCCTGTGCGCTTACCGGAAAAGAAGTCGAGAGAGAGCGATTGCATGTGCGAGTAGGTGCGCACCCGCAGATCGGCCGCGACTCGTTCGCCGACCCACGCAAGCGTCCACGACTGCGCCCACGACAGTAACCAAGCGGCTAGAGCCGCAATGGCCAAGCCCGCGAGATACCACCAGACACGTTCGAACGGCACCGGCTGTCCGGCCTGCCGCGGAATGAGCACTTGGTCGACGAGTGGCATTGTGAGATAGGGAGGCACAAGTGCCGCGGCGGTGCCGGCCAGCGAGAGCACCCCGCCGAGCACGGCGACGGCAGCATGTGGCCGCGCAAACGCAACCAGACGCACCAGCGCTCGCCAACTGGCCTCGCTGCTGTCCTTGGAGAAAGAAGGTTCATCATCGTCGCTGGATTTGGCTGACACGATCGGCGCGGGATTGTTTTGCACCGATGGCTTTTTCGGAGAGTCGTTATGAGTGCCATTGCTAGGAGTGCGCACATCGGTGGCGGACTGGCCGTGCAGACGCTGATCGAACACATCCTCCAGCCCGTGTATTGCCTTGGCACGAGCTGGCGTAAAGAGCCACCGAGCAATCACCCGATGATCCTGCGAGAGTTCAATGCGGCCAACGCCAGTGCGCAAACGCACGTCGAGTTGCGTGAGGGCATCCAGCGGCCAGGCCCGGAGGGCCTCGGCGGTGCTATGCTCGCCATCCGCCGAGGCTGGCAGGTCGGCCAAGAGCCGCCTGTCGGTGAGCACGATCCAGCCGTCTGTAAAATTGAGTGCGGCATCCAGATCAAAACGGCAGGCTGCGAGGACCACTTCTCCAGCCCCTAGGTGGAGGCGGCCTAGGGGCAACCCAGCACCGGTAGCGTGTAGATCGGCGGGATTATGCTTAGAAAAGGTGCTGGGTAAGGGGGGCATAGGGGGGGCGATAGGGGGTGGCTGCAACAGGTCATTCTGCTGTAAATACTGCTATAAACACATGTTTTTGCACGTTGTTGGGCTTTGGGGGCCGGTTAGGAAGGCGTTTTTGGCCCACCAACAGAATCTTGCGTGGCCTTCCGAAGATCCCTAGATTAACGTGGCTTGAATAAAACAGGAAACATCGAAAGCCGGGCCAGCCTGCAGTAGCCATCAAAAGTGGGCGTGTGGTTCGTGGGCTGGAGTTTGGAAAAAAATACCTATCCACCGCCAGCGACTGCACGATTTTGCAATGAGCGATCCCAGAATTGTCATCCCTTCCATGAATCCCTACCAAGGCCCTCCCATGCAGGCCTTTTTTTCTGGACGATCACCAGCAGTCCCGGGCGTTGATGATCGTTGGCATGGAATGTGCATCCTCCAAGAGAGGATCAAAAAATATTCGCATTTTGTTTTGGACATTGTAAACTGCGTGAATGGCCGTGCGAAGCCGGGCCTCTTGAGTGAGTCTCGATCGTTACGGCAGGAGATTTCTGAATCGATTTGGTTTGTGATTGGTTGGATTCGTGGTGCTGGCAGGATCGGGCATCGCCCTCCATCGAGCGTCCGCGTGGCGTTCGACGGTGCACACTGGCCTGCTGGTAATGGAAACTTTTCGACCCATGGCTCTCATGCCAGGTTCGTTGTGCGTTGGGAATCGTATTTCCCCCTCGTTTTTTTGCCTGCCTGCGAAGCCGTGCTTCGGCAGAGGCATCTCTCCAGCAGCCCCAGATTGTTGGCCGCCATGACGTCCAAAGACGTCCGTTCTGCTTTGACATATTTGACATGTTTACCATCGAAATATGTCTGTTCTCTGCAGATGTCTGGTCGGGTTCAAAGGGCTTTTCGGGCGACGCGCCCGTTCAGCCGGTCAGTAAGAAGTGCAGCCTCGTTTCCTACAATGTCTGCCGGAATGTCCGGTGACTGGAAGAGTCGCACACAACCCCAGCCCACGCACGCGTCTGCGTTTGGGTAAGAGAGCACGCTTTCCGTCCATGGAGATCAAATCGCTCAAGGTTCTTCGCGGTCCCAATCAGTGGGCGTCGTTTCCTGTTTTAGAAGTGTGGGTTGACCTCGGTCATCTCGAAGACCATCCCTCCCACACGCTTCCAGGCTTCAACGACCGGCTCATGCAATGGCTGCCGAGCATGATTGAACACCGTTGTTCGATTGGCGAACGCGGCGGCTTCTTTCAGCGGCTTCGCACCGGCACTTGGATGGGTCACATTCTCGAGCACGTAACGCTCGAACTGCAATCGCTCGCTGGCACAACCGTGGGGTTTGGAAGAGCCAGAGAAACGTCCACTCGCGGTGTCTACAGGGTGGCGATTGAATATAAGGAAGAGAAGTTTGCGGTGGAGTGCCTGCACACGGCGCACCGACTCTTGCTGTCGGCAATAGCAAACGATCCGTTTGAAGTGGCTTGCGAGATCAAGCGGCTCAGGAAAGTGTTGCTCGATGAGCAACTCGGTCCCAGCACCCGCTCGATCGTAGAGGCGGCCAAGGCTCGGGGTATTCCGGCACGCAGGCTGAGCGATGGGTCGCTGGTGCGTCTGGGGCAGGGATCGAAGCAGAGGCGGATTATTGCTGCTGAAACTGATCGTACCGCTGCCGTCGCCGAGTCAATCGCTCAGGATAAGGAACTCACCCGCACTCTCTTGTCGGAGGCAGGCATTCCAGTACCCGAAGGCCGCCCGGCCGTGGATGCCACGGATGCCTGGGCAGCAGCAGAAGAAATTGGCGGGCCGGTTGTGGTGAAGCCACGGTACGGCAATCAAGGTCGCGGCGTGTCTGTGAACCTTTCCACGCGCGAAGAAGTTGAGCGGGCATGGCACGTTGCCCGCGAGCAAGACGCAGCCGTTGTTGTTGAACGGTTTGTGAGCGGTGATGACTACCGACTGCTGGTTGTTGGCGGCGCGGTGGTTGCTGCCGCGCGGCGGCATCCGCCCACCGTGCGTGCCGACGGGAATTCCACGGTTCGAGAGTTAATCGATCGCGTCAACGAGGATCCCCGTCGATGCGGAGACCACGCAACGTCGCTGAGCCCTGTGGTCATCGACGAGGTGGCGATGGCCGTCTTGGCAGAGCAGGGGCTTTCTCCAGAAAGCGTGCCAGCCGTGGATCGAATCGTCCTGCTACGGCAAAATGCCAACCTGAGCACTGGTGGCACATCCGAAGATGTCACCGATCAGGTGCACCCGGATGTGGCCTCGCGGGCCGTCGAGGCGGCCAGGATTATCGGCCTCGACATCGCAGGCATTGATGTTGTTACGACTGATATTCGGCATCCGCTTGAAACCCAGCGGGGGGTTGTGGTTGAGGTGAACGCTGGGCCAGGGCTGCGGATGCATCTGGAGCCCACGGTCGGCACGCCGCGAAATGTTGGCGCTGCGATCGTCGACACGCTGTTTATTCCGACTGACAATGGTCGGATTCCCGTGGCTGCCGTCACAGGTACGAACGGTAAAACAACCGTGGTGCGGTTGCTTGCCCATCTGGCGGCAGCCGGTGGCGCGACTGTGGGCACGACATGCACAGAGGGGATTTGGGTTGGTGCACGACAGATTGATGGAGGTGATTGCAGCGGGCCGGTGAGTGCGCGTCGCGTGCTTGCCAATCCGTCGGTCACGACGGCTGTGCTGGAGACCGCTCGCGGCGGCATTCTGCGCGAGGGCTGTGGATTTGACACCTGCGATGTGGCCGTTGTCACCAATATCGGCTCGGGAGACCATCTCGGTCTTGGCGAAATCGACACGCCCGAACGGTTGGCATGGGTGAAGGGAGCGATTGTTGCAGCTGTTGCCACGCAGGGCTCCGCTGTGCTCAACGCCGCCGATCCCCTGGTGGTGGACATGAAAAAATGGTGTAAGGGGCAGGTCGTCTATTTTGCACTCGACCCAGCCAACCCTGTCATTGTCGAGCATCTGGCCACGGGCGGCTTGGCCGCGACGGTGCGAGACGGCTGGATTGTGCTCTGCGACGGCCCTCGTGAGACGCGGTTGGCCAACCTCGACCGCGTGCCGCTCGTGCATCGCGGCATGATCGGATTTCAGGTGGAGAATGTGCTGGCCAGTGCCGCTGCGGCCTGGTGTTTAGGAGTGCCGCTAGAATTGGTGCGAGTGGGTCTGGAAAGTTTTTCGTGCGGCAGTGCTGGCTCGCCAGGACGATTTAACCTACTCGATCTTGAGGGCACGGCAATCGTCGTCGACTACGGGCACAACCCCGCTGCACTCGAGCAGATTTGCGGAGCGATTCGTACGCTGCCACACGAGCATCGCACGGCTGTCTACTCGGCTGCTGGCGACCGTCGGGACGAAGATCTCATCGCGCAAGGGCGTCTGCTCGGGGCCACTTTCGACCGGGTGGTGATTTACGAAGACGCCTACATCCGGGGCCGCGAGCCGGGCGCCATCACTCGGCTTATCTCAGCTGGAATCATCGAAGGTATGCTTCCCGAGCGACCGACCGTGATCGAAGCGGGGGGCAATTGGTCTGAGTCGGCCGCACGTGTTCTGGATGCTGTCAAGGCAGGGGAACTCGTACTCTTGCAGCCCGATACGATCGAACAGACGTTGCCGTGGTTAGCAGAACGCTATGGCACGCGGCTTCGTGAAACGCATTTTGAGGAATTGGTTGGCCTAGCCGTTCACGGCGACAAGCAGCGAGTGCCGGGTCCGAGCGAGCCGGTGGAAATCAAACAGGGGCGTTTAGGCCGCGTCGTCTATGCCTCGCGGGATATTGCCGCAGGCGAGACGATCCTCAAGACGTGGGGGCCGCAGCTTTCCAAACGCACGCGGCACTCCATGCAGGTGGATGCCGACTCACACATTCTGCCCGCCGGAGTGATCGTGCTGTGCAACCATTCCTGCGAACCCAACTGTGGTGTGCTTATCCGGTCGGGAGTGAAAGAATTGGAACTCAAGGCTCTGCGGACGATTGCTGCCGGCGAAGCGTTGACCGTCGACTACGAGACATTCGAGTACGAAATTGAATACGTCGGCGGGCAGTGTCTGTGTGGTTCTCCGAAATGCCGTGGCCTTCTCTCGGGTTACAAACAGCTACCTGTGGCTGCGAAAGCCCGCTATGGCGAGTTTGTGGCCGAATACCTGCGGGCTCAGGAAACTGAGGTGACGGTGCCCGTCGGAGCGTAGAAGATTCCCGCGGCCTCCGTACAGCAGGGCCCTACTTGACGCCTGGGCGACGGTCGATGGCGCCTCGCACACCAAGCTGTTCGGGGTGCCGTGCGATCTTGTCGGTAAAGACACGCACATCATCCACGATTGGCCGCAGTTCTCGGGTCAGACGATTGACGTTGGCAGACGCCTGTGCGAGATCGTCGTACACCTTCGGATCGCGAACGAGTTTGCCAAGCGTGCCGTCCGACTGATTGAGCGCCTTGCTAAACATTGCCGCCTGCTGGAGCACTTCGTCGAGGCGACCGATTGTGCGATCGACCTGCGCTATCATTTCTTCGCCACGTTCGCCCAGGGGGCGAGTGAAGCCCTCAAGGTTCCGAAGATTCCGGTCGGCCGTGTCGACCGTGCCACTGATTCCCTTCACTGTAGCCCTTAATTCCGTGATCATGTCGGGCAGTGCGTCCATCGTGGCCTTCATTTTTTCACGGGCCTGTGGATCCCCCATCACATCGTTGATGTTGTTCATGGCGGTGCTAAACGAATCGAGCGCAGATTCCGTTTTTTTCACCATGTTTTCAAACTTCTCGTCTTTCCCAAGAAACAAACGGTCGAGATTTTGTGACAGTTTGGTCACCGACTCACTGGCCTCGGCAAGCGAGTCGAGCGTGCTCCCGAATTTTGGTTCGAGCGACGAAAAAACTTCGAAGGGGTCTCGCGAGGCCATTCCGCCGAGCACCTCCTCCAATCCCAATCGCTGGCGTGGCGGCACGATTCGACCGGGCACTAGCGCAATCTCGGCATCGCCTAGGATCGACCCCATCACACGGGGTTGCTCATCTTTGTAGATCGGTACGTAGGAATCGATGTCTGCAACGACGATCACGCCCCCTTTCTCATCGAGGGCGACGCTCGCGACACGGCCTACCAAGATGCCGTTTTTACGAACCGGAGTGCCTGGCGCGACGCCTCTGGCATCGCTAAAATTAATCCGCAGTGGGTAGGTGGCTTGCACCAGCGACGGGAGATCGCCAAAAAGTACGATCAGAATGCCGGCGATGATCGCTGTGGCAAGCACCATCACGCCGACGCGGAATTGCATCACGCGATCGCTCATGTTTCGTCCTCAGTGTGTTGCGGAGGTTTTGGGGTGGCTGGGGGTGTGGCCTGTGCCGGATCGCGATCCTGTTCGTCTTTGAGTTCGCTGAGGCGTGCCCCAGCCCGCCCCTCAATAAACTGACGGATTCGTGGGTCGGAGCAATTGTCTAGCTCCTGAGGCGTGCCTTGAAAGACAACCTGCGGTTCGCCGGGAGGCAACCGGGAGAGCGGGTAGAGCATCAGGATCATATCGGCAACTTTGCGGGCCGTGTGCATATCGTGCGTGACAACAACGCTCGTCACACCGTCTCGCGAGCGGGCGCGTAAAATTAATTCATTGATGACGTCGCTCATGATCGGATCGAGGCCAGTTGTCGGCTCGTCGTAGAGGATGAGGTGCGGATCCAGTGCCAGTGCGCGGGCAAGGCCAGCCCTTTTGCGCATTCCTCCGGAAAGCTGCATCGGCTTCTTGGTGGCCACGGATCGAGGCAGCCCCACTTCGGCCAAGAGCGACTCGACGATTTCGCTGATTTCCGCGGCAGAAATGCGGGTGTGTTCGCGAAGCGGAAAGGCAATGTTGTCGGCAATCGTAAGGCTGTCGAAGAGGGCAGCGCCCTGAAAGACAAAACCATACCGCGTGCGCATGCGCGCCAGTTCATGCTCATTCATATGCGCGAGCGGTTTTCCCTCGAATCGCACCTCGCCGAGAGTCGGCCGAAGGAGTCCGTTCATGGCTTTTAAGAGCACCGTCTTGCCGCAACCACTCTCTCCGATCACGGCAAGCGTTTGACCAGCTGGAAGCACAAGCGAAATATCGCGAAGCACTTCGTGATTGCCGAATTGCATCGAGAGATTCTGGATCTCCATCACTGGAGGATCGGGAATGTCGCGTTGGATGGCTTTGGCGGGGGCTGTAGCTGGCATGGTAATAGCGGGTGGATTGGACTCAGGACGAATGCACTCAGAGCAGCTTGCGTGGCCCCTCTGGATGGAAAATATCTTGGAGGTTGTCGAGCCCGATTCCTAGAAACAGATCCAGCACAAGGATCAGGATGAAGGAATGCACAAAAGCGTTGGTGGCAGCTCTCCCCACACCCTCGGCACCAGGATCACAGTTGAATCCCCGGTGGCAGCTGACCAGTGCGATCGCAGCGCCAAAGAAGAAGCTTTTGAAGATGCCCATAAGAAAGTCAAAGGCGTCGACATATTCGCGAGAGTTCGTCCAGTAGTGGTGGTAGTCGATCCCAAGCAGCAGGTGAGAATATAAATAGCCGCCCAGCACGCCCATGAAGTCGGCCATCACCGTGAGCGTCGGAATCAGTATGAGGCAGCCCAGAAACCGTGGCACGACGAGGTAGTAAATCGGATTGGCACCCATGCTCTCCAGCGCGTCGATTTGTTCGGTTACTCGCATGGTGCCGAGTTCTGCGGCCATGGCACTTCCGACGCGGCCGGCAAGCATGGTGGCTGCGAGCACAGGGCCGAGTTCTCTCACCAGCGACAGGTTGATGACGGCCCCCAATCGCGTTTGCAGCCCCATGGCTCGAAACTGAGAGTAGCTTTGCACGGCCAGCACCATGCCGATAAAGAGGCCAGTGAGCGCCACAACTGGGAGCGACAGCACGCCGATCTGGTAGAAACTCGGAAGCAGCACATCGCGCCTTTGCCTGCGGGCAAAGATCCAGCCGAACGTTTTGAGCGAGAAGATTGCCACATCTCCGATCCCCGCCACGCGGTCGAGCATGAATTCCCCGAGGTTCGCAATTTGCGTTGCAAACCAGTCGCCGAGTCCGCGGCCGGTCGAATGCCGATTGGTTGCTAGAGATGACATGTGTTTCTTTCAGCGACTGCATGGACTGCGCGCGGCGATCCCTGCCGGTTTATTCGGATATGCGGGATAGGAAACTTGAGCCGCCAAAAGGGTTCAGGACTCATTTCCGCTCCAACCGTGGCGGCGGGCGTCGATTGTGGCTGGAAAACGTGAGCCAGGCGGGAATTCCGACGGGTTTCCCGGGAGGACGTAGACACCCCGTGGAAGAGGTTTTTGGACTTCTGTGTCGGTGCAAGAGCGACCAACTTCCTGAACACCAGATCGTTTTCACTGAACACCAGAGCACCTATACCCATCCGGCGATTAATCTTGGCCAGCGAGCATCTGGGCCTGCACGAACACGCCATCGATAAGCGGCGACCAGACGAATCCAAATGCGGGTATTGTTGCGTTGAACTCCTTCACGAAGTCGATCTGCAACCGCTCGTCGCCTGTTTTGTCATCGAGGCATTCGCCGTCGTGTGTGGGCGTCGAGCAGATCCAGTTGCCGTTTCTAGTGCTGCAGAACGGCACGGAGATCGCGCCTTCCCACTCCTTTCGCCACACCTCATTTCCCGTGCGGCAATGAAGCGAGATCGGTCTCTGTGTTCATTTCTTTTGTTTCGGTGATGAAGACGAAGTCGTCGGTCACGATCGATCCGGAGTAACTCTTGCTGATCGTCTCCCGCCAGCAGGCGCGGCGCAAGGGAAAGAAACTCGCATGCGCAAGCGAAGCAGGCCAAGGCAAGTGAAATCGATTGAGCGAATCACACAGCGACTTAGGATTCTTTTCGGGATGGATCCGCCGCGAGGGCTTACAAGCGTCGGGGGTGTTCGCCGTTCGGCAAACGTCACTTGCTTTCCTCGGTACTAGCCTGGTCAACACTGGCCGCGGCCAACGGTTCGGCCGTGACGACGCCCTTGAACATTAACTGCTTCTTGCCGGCGACCTCGACACAGTCCACCTGAATCGTGTCCTTACCCACAAATTCACCCTTCAGCAATTCTTCGGAGACCGGATCTTCGATGTAATTCTCCAGCGCCCGACGCAACGGACGGGCGCCAAAATCGGTATCAGAGCCCTTCTTGATGAGAAACTTCTTGGCCTCTTCGGTGAGTTCAAGCTTGAGCCCTCGCTCGCCGAGTCTCTCCCGCACCTTGGAGAGTTCAATATCGATTACTTCCTTAAGGTCTTCGACGGTGAGATGGTGAAACACGATCACATCGTCAATTCGATTCAAAAATTCGGGCCGAAAAACCTTCTCGATCCGCTCGATGACTCTGCCCTTCATGCTTTCGTAGCTGGCATCATCGTCGGGCTTTTGAAAACCAAAAGCCGCCTCATTCTTAATCGCTTCTGCACCGGCGTTGGTGGTCATGATGAGAATCGTATTGCGGAAGTCGACGTTGCGACCGAAGCTGTCGGTGAGCCGGCCTTCCTCCATCACCTGCAGGAGCATGTTGAACACATCGGGATGTGCTTTTTCGATCTCGTCGAGCAACACGACGGAATACGGCCGGCGACGGATTTTCTCAGTGAGTTGGCCGCCTTCCTCAAAGCCGACGTATCCTGGAGGCGCGCCGACCAATCGGCTGACATTGTGCTTCTCCATGTATTCGCTCATGTCGATCTGAATGAGTGCTTCGGGGTTGCCGAACATGAACTGCGCAAGGGCCTTGGCGAGCAGCGTTTTGCCAACACCCGTGGGCCCGGCAAAGATGAAGCAGCCAGTCGGCCGCTTCGGATCCTTGAGCCCCGAACGGCTGCGACGCACCGCCTTGGACACGCTTTTGAGCGCCTCTTTTTGGCCGATGACATGGTGGTGCAGTTCCTCTTCCATAGCCATCAGTCGCTTGCTGTCTTCGGTCGTCATGCGAGTGAGCGGGATGCCTGTCATCTTCGATACCACTTCCGCTACCACCTCGTCGTCCACAATGCCGTCTGCTTCGCGAGATTTGTCGCGCCAGTCGCGAGTCATCGACTGCTTCTTTTTCTTGAGCTTGTCGGCCTGGTCGCGGAGGGCCGCGGCTTTCTCAAAATCTTGATTCGCGACCGCCTCCTCTTTTTCCTTGTTGAGACGATCGACATCGACATCGATGTCCTTGAGATCCGGTGGCTTCGTCATCGCCTTGAGACGCACACGGGCTCCGGCTTCGTCGATCACATCAATGGCTTTGTCGGGCAGGCAGCGGCCTGTGATGTAGCGGCTGGAAAGCTCAACGGCGCTTTCCAACGCACCGTCGGTGATTTGTACGCGGTGGTGGGCTTCGTAGCGATCGCGCAAGCCCTTTAAGATCTCTACGGCTTCAGCCTTGCTGGCAGGCTCGATCATGATGATCTGAAACCGACGGTCGAGCGCCGAATCCTTCTCGATGTATTTGCGGTATTCGTCCAGAGTGGTAGCCCCAATGCACTGAATCTCACCGCGGGCCAAGGCAGGCTTCAGCACGTTGGAAGCGTCGATGGCACCCTCGGCACCGCCGGCCCCAACAAGCGTGTGGAGTTCGTCGATAAAGAGGATCGTGTTCTTAGCCCGCCGCACCTCGTTCATGACAGCCTTGATGCGTTCCTCAAATTGGCCACGGTATTTCGTGCCAGCAACCATCATGGCAAGGTCGAGCACCACGATCCGCCTGTCGGCCAAGAGTTCGGGCACGTTGCCGTCGATCACTCGTTGCGCAAAGCCCTCTACGATTGCGGTTTTGCCGACACCCGCTTCCCCCAGCAGCACAGGATTGTTTTTCGTGCGGCGGCAGAGGATCTGAATCGCCCGCTCAATCTCCTTCTCGCGTCCAATCACTGGATCTAGCTTGCCCTGTCGGGCCAGTTCCGTGAGGTCGCGGCCGAAACTGTCGAGAGCCGGGGTCTTGCTCTTGCCTCCCTTGGGAGACGATTCGCCACCACCCCCGCCGGCACCAGCCGTCTGCCGGCCGCCCATGCCAGCCCGCTCGCCGCCCTCGTTTTCCATGCCGTGGCCCAACAGGTTGAGCACTTCTTCGCGGACATCTTCCAGCTTGAGCCCGAGGTTCATGAGTACCTGTGCAGCCACGCCCTCCTGCTCACGCAGCAGGCCCAGCAGAATGTGTTCGGTACCGACGTAGTTGTGGTTGAGATTTCTCGCCTCTTCCATCGAATACTCAATCACCTTCTTGGCCCGCGGGGTTTGTGGCAGCTTGCCCATCGTCACCATGTCGGGGCCGCTTTGCACCAGCTTTTCAACCTCCATCCGGATTTTCCGCAGATCGACATCGAGATTTTTAAGCACGTTGGCCGCAACGCCACTGCCTTCCTTGATAAGGCCCAGAAGCACATGCTCAGTGCCTATATATTCGTGGTTAAATCGCTGGGCCTCTTGGTTCGCCAGCTGCATTACTTTGCGAGCACGGTCTGTAAAACGCTCGTACATGGTTCTGCTTCCTTCCTGCTGTCGTATCGGAACTGTGCCGCCAAACCGGCTCAATCAACCCAAAGCCCAAAGAGGGGTGCCAATCCGGCAGACCCCTGCGGGCTAGAGTCTGTGAATGCAAACCTTACGCCAAAACTCTAATTTCTAAACACCCCGAAATTTTTCGCGGCATCTCCCGTGCGTGAATCAAAGGGCACGAGGATTTCGCAAGCCTTCCAGAGGATGCCAGAGTCAGAAATAGAGCCCGAGATAGATTCTAGGAGGGTCTTCCGCAGATGTCTTCCGGATGTTTTTTCAACCGGGAAAAGAACGTCCGTGGGCCTCTTTTTGACAAGGTTCGCGACGCGGTCACTCGCGGCCCGCTGATCTAGGCAGCAGCTTCGCCGGCGGGGGGCACGTTGTGCGCTGTCGAAAGCTGCAGAATGGTGGCCTCAGGATCCCCAGCAGAAGCCGCTTCGGGGGCATCCAGACGGACCAACTCGCGACCGATCGCCGACTTCCACGTAGCCCCGGAATCGCTGCGGGAGAGTTTTTCAAGTGCTTGCCTGGCCTCCCGATTTCGCCCGACGCGCCGCAGCAGCGTGGCAAGCAGGAGCTGCGCCTCGCCGTCGGTGGGCGACACAATCAGAAGGGCCCGAAGTTTTGTTTCTGCGAGGAGCCAGTCTCTCGCCAAATAGGCGTCGCGTGCGGCGATAAAAATTCCATCGTTGGCAGCGGTGTGGATTGTGGAAATGAGCGGTGGAAATGCCGCGAGCGCCGACACAGTGCCCACGACCCACACCCCCGCTGTCGCCGCCCAGAGCCCGAGAATGATTTCTAGGTCGAAGAGATCCGCCCAGATCCACGTTGCCAGGATCGCCACATCCAGCACCACGCCAAATGCTAGCGCAATCACAAGGCCCGCCACGTTGCCACGCAGCCAGAGCCAAGGCATGCCTGGCCAAAGAAGCGTTACATATCGTGCAGTTCTCACGCTTAAGTTCTCGGGTACGGTGAGGCAGGAGGCCCTGCGGCGATCGCCAGGAACTGAAACAGTCTGGGGCAGAGGTTTCATTAGGGGCGGCGGAGTGTAGGCGGGCCCACGGAATTCTCCAAGGCGTGTCCCTGTGTCCCTTTGAATGGAAAAGTGTGCGAAAAATTGGGTGAAAAAAGTCTGCCTCAGCCAGCCAGACGCTACAACAAGTGGATGGAAACAAGAGAATTCGAGCAATCTGGGGCGATCGCGGGAGCGTGGCGAGCCTTGGATGCATCGGCGAACCGTGCTGGCGAGGCCCTTCGGGTGGTGGAAGACGCGGTACGTTTTGTGCTTGAAGACAGGCATCTCACGCAGTTGGTCAAGCAGCTCCGACACGAACTGGCCGTCCTGCTGGCTGAGAACGATCTCCTGCCCCGCGTCTTTCTTCGAGATGCGTCGGGGGATGTTGGGGCCAACGTAGAAGCCGCTGCGGCGTTGCCTCGACTAACCCCTACGGATTTGATTGCTGCCAACGCAGCCCGCGGCGAACAGGCTCTGCGCAGCCTGCAGGAAAGCGTGTTGCTGCTAGCTCCACGTTTTGCATCGCGGTTTGAGAATTTGCGATACCGGCTTTACGCGATCGAACGCTCTGCAATCGGCGCGGCCCGCGCGGCCGACTGTTTGAGAGGAATCAACCTCTGCGTGCTTGTGGATGGGAGGTCTGATCCGTCGGCATTTGCGAGGCTGGTGGAGTCGCTTCTTGAAGTTGGAGTGCGGATGATCCAGATCCGGGACAAGAATCTCAACGCAGCGACGCTGGCTGCTCGCACGCGGCAGGCACTTGCGATCGCTCGGCATCGCCATGCGAAGTATGCCGAGCATGCCTCGTTGGCTGGGGGGGCGATTGTGCTGGTCAACGACCGCGCTGATGTAGCCGCTGCCCTCGGGGCAGACGGCGCGCACACTGGTGCGGATGACTTGCCGACGGTGCTCGTGCGTCGTGTGATCGGCCCGCAGCGACTCCTGGGCCGCACGGCGCACGACATCGCCGAAGCCCGTGCCGCGGTGATTGACGGGGCCGACTATCTCGGCGTTGGCCCTTGCTTTCCTTCCACCACAAAATCGTTCGACGCGTTTGCGCCTCCGGAATTTCTGAGCACCGTGGCCCGCGAGATCAGCCTGCCGATGTTTGCCATTGGTGGCATCACGCTCCAGCGGTTGGATGCGCTTGCGGCGATTGGGTTGACCCGAGTGGCGGTGGCCTCGGCGGTGACCGGCGCGGCCGATCCAGCTGCCGCTGCCGCCGCTTTGCTGGGGCACCTAGCGGGAGTGTCTGGCCGCTCTCCAAACGCCGTCGGGGGCCTGGAGCAGCCCATCCGAGCCCACGGTCGCGGATCTCCAAACCGTTGAAATCCAGACTGAAAACAGCGTTCAATAAGTTGTTCTGCTCGCCATCTGACTCAGATTCATCGACACGTTTTGCTCGCTTGACGCGAGAAACGCTCTGTTCGCATCGAATGATGTGTCTATAATTCACCGGTCTCAACCACATTTCTAAAAGAGGAAACTATGAAAAGTGTTCTAACGGGAACTATTTTGGTTGCTGCTGGATTGAGCTTCTTGCTGAGCGTTGGGCTCTGGTTTAACGGTGCGTCATGGGCAGGCAGTCCAGAAGACGCAAAACAATACGGACTCTTTGTCGGACTGTGGGTCCCATCGATCTTGGCATTGGGAACGCTTCTTAAAAAGTGATTGTTCATGGAATTCTTCATATTTTGTGCGGGACTGGTCGTCACGCTCATTGTGGCGTTCGGCATCCTCGTGGGCTGTGTGTTTGTCGGGAATGAAAGCGATTCATAGTGGAAAAAAAGCCATCGGCGAATGTGTCGCTGGCTCCCCGCAAAAAAATGTATCCGTGTCCTGCCGGCCATGAAGGGCCATGAAGCTAGTTCCCACGTCCAAAACCTACTGGGTTTGCTTCATGGCCTCCACGATTGCGCGGGCCATGTCGGCTTCGTCGCGGGAACGGTAGCCGGTCCAGACGGCCACAACGCGGGCATCGGTCCCGATGAGGTACGTAGTCGGATAGGCCTCGAATCCATACCCCTCGGCAAAGATCATCCGCACGAATCCATCGGGATCGGCCCAGGCGTCGAGGGAGATTTTTTCGTGCGAGAGAAAGGCCTGCGTGGTCGTGGCGATATCTTGAATCGGGTCTGGCCCGCCCGACCCGCACGAAATGGCCACCAACTGAAAGGCAGGCTGGGTCGCCAGTCGTCCGGCAATTCGCACGAGACTAGGCAGTTCGCGGCGGCATGGGCCGCACCATGTGCCCCAAAAGTTGAGAACTGTCACTTTCCCAGAAAACGTGGGTGGCTGCCTTGAGGCATCGGCGATCGACACAAGCGGCAGGTTGCCGACGGTGCGGCCGATGGCGGGATGCGTGGATAAAGGCCCGCCGCATCCGGAGGCCGTCGCAGTTGCGACTGCGGCCATCACGGGGAGATATCGCAGAAGCCAGACAGAGAGGATTTTAGAATGTATCAAGGGTATCATTGGAGTGAGCGTAGGTCCGAATATTTGTGAAGACCGCGGGATCGTTCGGCAGCAATCAGAACTGCGACGGATTCTGCTGGAGCGAGTGCGAGTCGGATCGTCTGGCCTAGAACCCGGTGCATCAGTGTACGAAGTTGAACTCAAGTTTTCGCTGGCTAGTTCAATGATCGAGCCGCGACTGGTCGCGCTCTCGGCGCGTTTTCGCGAGGCTGTTGACCAAGTAGACCGCTACTTTTCGCATCCATGCCGCGATTTTTCCAAGACAGACGAGGCCTTGAGGTTGCGCAAGGTGGGTGGGCATGTGGCGATCACATGGAAAGGCCCGCGGATCGACACTGCTACCAAGACACGCCGTGAAATCGAATTGGATTTACTGCCGCTGCCATCCACTACTTCCGGGGCTGGCGGGAGCGGAGCGGTCACCATTCAGCAATGGACAGAGTTACTTGAGTCGCTGGGATTTCGCCGCGTGCTGGAAGTGGCAAAACGGCGGCGACCGGTTCGTGTCACATGGCAGGGCACCGAGGTTGAGGTGGCCTTGGATAGCGTGGCCGGACTGGGCGAGTTTGTCGAGCTCGAGATTCTGGCGCAGCAGGGAGAAGTACCGCTGGCGATGGCCTGCCTTGAATCGCTCGCGCGCGAACTAGGCTGCCACAGCCCAGAGCGGCGCAGCTACCTCGAACTTTTGCTCCAAGCCAGCGTCGCCCGATAGCTCTCCGAAAGACACCGGAGGCTATCGGGCGTTCTGCTTGTGCTGCAAAAAAGTCAGCCGTTGTTCTGATTCAGTCGGCAATTTTCATGGGTCGAACGTCGCCAATCGCAGGCGCAAAGCCCATCTGGTCCAGAATGTCTCGCTGCAAGTCGATTCCAGGGGCCACTTCGATCAATTCCAGTCTGCCGTCGATGAGCCGAAAAACTGCTCGCTCAGTAATGTAAAGCACGTGTTGATTTTTCTGTCGGGCTTGTTGGCCGCTGAACGACATCTGATCCACTGCGTCAACATATTTACGGATGCGGCCTTCGCGAAGAATCGTGAGTTGGCCAGCATGCACCGCCACTTCGAGACCATCGGATGTCAACGTGCCACAGAACACAAGACGCTTAGCGTTTTGACTGATATTCACAAAGCCGCCAACGCCCGCGAGCCGTGAGCCAAACCGGGAGACATTGACGTTGCCAAAACGGTCAATTTGGGCAGCACCTAGGGCAGCGAAATCGAGCCCGCCGCCGTCGTAAAAATCAAACTGAGACGGCTGGTCGATGATGGCCTGCGGATGAACCGAAGCCCCAAAGCTCAGCCCACCTACAGGCATGCCGCCAATCGGGCCGCTTTCAACGGTGAGCGTAATCGACTCAAGCAGTCCTCGCTCTCCTGCAACCCTCGCGATCCCCTCGGGTATGCCAATCCCGAGGTTGGCAATCGCAGCGGGTTGTAACTCGTCGCATGCCCGTGCGGCGATGATGAGACGCACATCTGATGCCTGTCGCTGGAGACCGCTTGTATCGGCGACCAGACGGGGGCTGGCGATGGGGATGCCCAGAGCGCACAAGGGGTCTGGGGCATGTTTCCCACTGGGACGAGGCAAGTAGTACGATGCATTATCTCGTTCGGCAAACGTTTGGTCGTGTTCGCCCGGGCCGCTCACGACGACGCGATCCACGAGCACTCCCGGCACGCGCACTCGGCTCGGCGTGACGGGCTCATCCAACAATCGCTTGACCTGCGCGAGCACCTTCCCTCCGCAATTGTGAACAGCTTGCGCAATGGCGAGCACCTCCCCCACCACAGCCTCCTCGTCCATCACCAGATTGCCAAATGGATCGGCAGCCGTGGCGCGAATGATTCCGATGTGCACCGGAAAAGCCTTGTAAAGCAGCCACACCTTCCCGAGGAGTTCGACGCGTTGAATGAGTTCCTCTGGCGAGACATCGTTGAGTCGGCCGCCTCGCTGCGCGGGATCGATGAACGTGCCAAGCCCGACGTGCGTGATGCAACCCGGCCTGCCAGCGGCAATGTCTCGCAGCAACTGACAGATCACTCCCTGAGGGAAACAGTAGGCCTCAATCTTGTTGTCGATCGCCAGCCGTCCGATCTTCGGCACCAATCCCCAGTGGCCGCCAATGACTTTGCGAACAAGCCCCTCGTGCCCGAGGTGGTTGAGCCCGCGAGTATTTCCGTCGCCCTGCCCGGCGGCATAGACAAGCGTCAATCCTTGTGGCTGATTGTCGCGCAGAAAGCGACGTTCAATCGCCGCCGACAACGCTTCGGGGTGTGCTGCTCCAACAAAGCCGCTGCTCACAACGGTCATGCTATCGCCGATCAATGCAACCGCCTCGTCGGCCGAGCAGAGAAGCGACGTGATGCGTCTTGATTCCACACATGGTGTGTGCATGGTTGTTCCCTTCCCTCATGCAACCGCGACGGGTTGATGCCTCCCAAATCGGCAGCACGTAAGGCTAGCGGACGATCTTGTTTTCTGCGTCGAGCAGCGCAACGGCTGGCTTGTGTCGTGCGGATTCTTTTTCGTCGTACCAACCAAACGACATGATCGTGAGGCGATCGCCGGGCTTGCCGAGGTGGGCTGTGGCGCCGTTGAGTTCGATCACACCCGACCCTGGCGGGCCGTAGATCACATAGGTTTCAAACCGCTCGCCGTTGGAGAGATTGCCAACCAGAATTTTTTCATACGCCCGTAGCCCAACCCGCTCGGCGAGATCGGCTGCAATCGTGAGGCTTCCCTCATAATCGACGGAAGCTCCCGTGACAGCAGCTCGGTGAATCTTTGACTTGAGGAGGCAGGTGGTCATAGGGAGTTTCACTAGGGCAAACGGAAGCAGACGCAGACACGGGTGGAAGGTGCCAGAGCAGAAGCGATGGACGGCATCAAAGAAAAACCTCATGCTGGCATTGAATTCGAGCAGGACCGCTTTGTGAAATCGTAATCGCATGCCCGACAGTTGCAATGAGCAGAAGACTCCCGCGAAGAAGCGGAACACCCCGTCAAACCCGACGCACGCTTCGGGGGGGGCTGGCGCCAATCGCGAGGTTCGCAACACTGCCTGCCTCGAATTGTATCAGATCATTTTGCGGGTTGGCTGGATCTTCAAGACCGAAACGATCATCATGCCGGCGGTGCTGGATGCCGTCGTTGATTCGGGGCTCTTGCGAGGCCTACTGCCTGTGCTCAACCGGGGTGGGCAGAGCGTGCCGCCGCTCTTTGTTTCAGGCAGCCTAGCGAGACTGCCGTTGAAAAAGTGGTCGCTGGTTCGCACGAGTCTGGGGATGGCCGGATGCTTTGGCGTGCTGGCCGTGGCATGGTCGCCGCTGGAGGCAGCTAGGCCGGACCTGCTAGCGATTCTTTTTCTTGTGCTGTACGGTCTTTTTTCGGCCACAAACGGACTCAATCAATTGGGAGTGGCTGCATTGCAGGGCAAGCTCATCGCTCCCGGGCACCGAGGCCGTGCGATGGTGGTGAGCGTGTCGGTGGGGAGCGTGCTGGCGATCATCGCTGCGATTCTTTTTTTAGGGCGATGGCTGGAGGAGCCAGATGGCTTTCCGAAAATCTTTGCAGCGACTGCCGCGTTCTTTGCGATGGCTGCAATCGTGCCGATTTTTTTGGATGAGCCAACTGATGTGGCTCGTCAGCTTCACGCACCGCTCGTTGCGTCGCGTGGCTTCACGCACCGCATCTGGCGGAATGCCTGGCAGGGCATCTCTCTGTGGCGTCGTACGCTCGCAGCCGATCCAGCACTGCTGCGACTCTCGCTGGTGGCTGCCTGCTTCTCGGCAGTGCTCATGCTCTTTCCGCACTACCAGGCGTTTGCCCGCGACCAACTGGGGAGCCGGATTGGCAGCCTGCTCACGTGGGTTGTTGTGCAAAATGCGGCCACGGGTGCCGTGAGCCTCGTGGCCGGGCCGCTCTCTGATCGACGCGGCACACGGGTTGTGCTCGTATGGCTTGTGGCACTTTCGGCGACCACGCCGCTGGTCGTCACGCTGCTGTCGCTGTTGCCGCACGCGACTGCCGTGGAATGGTTTTGGATTGTCTACGTTCCGCTGGGGCTCAATCCCATTTCGCTCAAGCTGTTTACAAACTACGCCCTCGAGTTGGCGCCGCATGCCGCAGAGCACCCCCGCTATGTGAGCATCGTGGGGGCGGCGCTGGCATTGCCATTTATCCTGTCGCCGCTAGTGGGGCTGGCAGTGGACGGGATTGGGTTTGGACCGGTTTTTGTGGTTGGTTCCGCGGTGATTGTCGGCGGGGCCCTGATTGGCATCGGTCTTCCCGAGCCCCGGCATGGGAAGCCTGTTTAAAGCGGAGGGAACAATGGTCTCAAATACAGTTCAAACATGCAGGTTGCCACGACCCGTGTCGCAGGCGTATGCTTTGTAAATGTCTTGAGTGCCGGCACAATCAAACCGGCTGTGCCCATCGAAATCCAGGAGACTCGA
>Ga0114978_10001068_pt1 | contig 23134 bp, 27 predicted proteins | sample S_140212_EF_Meta_FD_87027 | JGI IMG/M metagenome (GOLD analysis project Ga0114978, IMG submission 87027) | Freshwater microbial communities from Lake Simoncouche, Canada to study carbon cycling - S_140212_EF_MetaG | ecosystem: Environmental > Aquatic > Freshwater > Lake | place: Lake...
AGCGTGAGATTGCCGAGGGAGTTCTGCCATTCATTATTCATCGCCGGCTTCCGTCCGGTATTTCCGAGTACTGGAGTGCTACCGAGCTCAAGATTATCCACACATAGTCTTTAGGGTATCGTCGCTGGGAGGGAATATGAGGAGGTGGTCGCGAACTTTAGGCTGGACGTAGAGGTCAGGGCGATCATGCTTGGCCGTTCCGTTACCGAACTGTAAATCAATGCTCTGGGTAGGGTCAAATCGCGCCAAGTCGCGGTTTTTCTCTTGGTACAGCCGGCGAGCGTCTGCCGTAGTGTACTTGAATAAATCCTTCATAACCAACACCGAAAGTGCCGCAAAAGCCAGAGCGGTATACAAATAGTTCTTGTAGAACAGTCCAAGCACGACCAGTAGCATCGCAACCGCCGATACTGGTCGAGACTTCATCAGTAACTCAAGTATTCCCAGCGGGACCTTGAATATAAGTACGAGTACTACTAACCCCACAACTCCTAGAGCAAAAACTGAATCGCTCATCCTTATTCTTTGTACAGAAAACGAATATACAGAAACTATGAAGAAGAATAACAAATGCTCATCCCAATTCGGTGCTGGACGTGTAATAATCCATGGCTCTCAAATCGGTACCTTATGTACCTTGAAAAGGTTAAGGAGTACCGCCGAGCCGAAGGCAAGCCTGACGAAATGGAGTACCTGACTGCGACTACTACCAAGACTGCTGAAGGAAAGGCCCTGGACGATGTCAAGATTACCAAGCAGTGTTGCCGGCGCCACGTTCTCTCGCATATTGATCTTGTCTAATATTCTGGACTACATACAAATGGCGACGTGTACGTTCGCACCGAAGGGTATGTCATATACCGAATTTCTCCGTAGCAAGAAGTCTACGGCCGTTAAAGTAATCAACACCAAACTACTTCAGGATGCCTCCGATATTACGACGCAGAGGCGTCTCGGAGCGTCCCGGGTTTTTGCCCTAAATAATTCCCAGACGAAGGGCGCCATCAATCACCCCATTGATTTTTCGCAAGAGCCTATCCGTCAGACGGTATCGGGCTATAAGGCCGCGGGAGGTAATAACGAGTTTGCTACGCGCAAGGTCGGTAGCGCCTCGGATTTTACGGCGTACGTTGGCGGCCAGGCGATCGGCAAGGAGGCACAAGCCGGAATGCCTGCGGCGCGTATTACGCAGACTCCTGCTATTAGACTGACGTCTCCTGCCGTATCCCAGAGCGCCTCGGATTTCACTCGAAAGACGCAGGGGTGCAAGGAGTCGTTGGGAGAACCGCACGCCGCCGCGACCGTCACTCCTCCAGTATTTGTGGACGACACCATTCGTAATTTGGGTAACCCAGTCCTATGTACTACCGGATCGGTTGCCAAGACGGGCGCGTGCGCAAACAGCATCACCAGTCGCCCAGCTAACCACGGCGTCAAGGCCCAGACTGCCTTCCCTGACACTCCTAACCGCCCATCGCAGGCCGGAGGACAGCTTGCTATTTTCGGTAACCTGGAGCCGGGCAAGGATGTTTCGGCGTACGGCGGCCGGAACGCCCCTGCTCACCTCAAGATCGATAAGCCCGTTCGGTCTATTCGTACTACCGCCGGAGCCAATCCTCGCTACAAGGCCGGTGCCGCCACCCCCCATATTCGCACGGTACCCGAGCATCACGGCAACGATCTCAAGGTCAATCCTATTCGCGTACCTACTAAGTACGTCAACGTGGCGCGGCAGCCTGATCAGAAGAAGATTAACAAACCCGCAAACACGTTTACTGTCAAGTAAATTTACAATACAATGCTGTATATCTGTACCAATATCCTACAATTCCAAGAGTTTTTGGACTTTTTCAGAACTCGTGGGACGTTCTTGGACCTTTCTAAAGTTCCCTCGTCTAAATTAGCCGAGGAATCTTTGTCTATTGTCAATCATCACTCCAACTCCGACTGCGCGGTGTTCTTGGGGTACTTGGAACCCGGATGGATGCTGGAAACGGGCCACCAAGTCCTGATGCGCAAACTCATTCGTGGGTTTCCCGTGGCAATGTTAACAAAGTACGTGGACAGCATCCCCTTTTCCTGGAAAAACGAAACTCATACCGTTTATACACAAGTTCCTTTAAATCACAATGAACGCGCCGAAACTGTCAACGATGGTAGTATTGTACAACACCAACCTCAAGTTCAACACCAACAAGATAATGTCGGATCTCCCCCTTGACCAGCACATCATCAAGATCGAGAAGCGCGGAGTTGCCCGGCGGGGCGAAAGCAAGCGGGATAAAATCAAGCGCCGGTCCAAGAAGACCGAACCTACCAGCACCACGGGATTCTGTCATAACTCAATTACCGTCGTTGTTCTAAATGACGGCGACGGGACTCTTCCCGAAAAGGAAATCACTATCAAGATCTTCCAGAACGGAGTGTTTCACTTGACGGGAATCTTGGATCCGCAGTACGATATTTGCTCAATGCGTATTCTTCTGGAAACTCTGTGGGCCAATCCCGATGTGATTATCGACTGTCCTCCAGCCTACGAAATCCTGCGTCGGCGCGTAGTCCTGATGAATTACACTACCCAGTTCACTACCCGCCCAACCGTTCCTCGCGAACTTATGTTCAATAATATCCGCTCCCTCGGCCGATCAGATATTGTTTGTGCCTACGATCCCGATGTGTACCCTGGCGTCAAGATTCGCATCGGTTCTAAAAATTGGACGGCGAAAGTATTTCGAACCGCAAAGATTATTCTGACCGGCATTACCAGTTCAGACGAAGTAGTTGAGTTCATTACGCAGCTTTCTGACCTGTTTGAGAAGGTGCTTCCGCCAGTGCCGATACCACAAATCCAGACAGTATAAGCTGGCCCACTGTCAGTCCAGTAAGTACCACCATCCATAAATATACAACGTAAGGAGAACTCAAGCTCTGCCACAGACCACTAAACACGGCGACTGCGCCGACGACGTACAGTATGATGCTTGCGACGCTTCCCGCGATGAGTCCGGCGGTGACGGCGTCCATGCTTTTTCTTTGTTTTAGACTTACCTTTTGTCTCGGACTGCGTACCGCTTCCAGGGTACAGATCTTCGGCTCCGCGCAGACGAAACCCGCCTTTGACCTGCATTGGCTGGGCAGAAGTTAATTTATCGTAGGACCCCGACGCCTTCAGTTGAGCCAGAGTTTCCACCATTGATTTAGAGACGCTGGTAGGATTCTGGCCCGAAATACTTCCGGCTGTAGGAATATTCACCGGCTGAACCGTGGCTCCACCCCGCACTTTCCTACGCGTGCGCCGGCGCGCCGACCCTTTCTGTCCAGCGCCCAGTGCCTCAAACGCAGCCGCGTGCGCCGCTTGGTCTCCCGCCGTTTTTGCCGCAGCTGCTTGGGCAATACTTCCAGAAATTTGCGGGAGGGGCGGAGGTTTCACCGGCGTAACGTCGGTCGGCTTCATTACGATTTGCCCAGTCCCCGTTGTGGTAGGCATATTAATGTATAGCACAGAAATAACACAAATGACGCTTTCAGCTACGCAGGTCCAAGCTCTTGTTCGCGATATGGACTATTCTATGCGTCGTCATAAGGGTCTGAAGACCACGAACCCCGCCGAGTTTCGTAATAAGGTCGTGGCCGAGAACCAGCAACTTTATAATGATATGCCTTCCATCTTTGAAATGCACTTTTCCGGAAAGCTGGACGGGACCTTCTTTGATATGCTGGCTTTGAAGCGTCGAGTAGAAAAGGGCGAACTTACCGACGACGAGGCTTCGCGCAAGATTGGTCAGCAGTTATTTGACCGGTACGTTAAGCCAGTTATTGGCGACGATGTTCCTCCTGAACAGCGCGGAGCTCCAGCTCCAGCACCCGCCCCGGTCGTCAAATCATATGCCGAGTACTATAAAGATAAAGATGGGAGCGGGATGTCCGACGATTAGACCGTGTAGCATCTACAAGAACCGAGGGCTCGTGACCACCTATTCGGTGTTTTACGGAGTGTGCCGAATTGGGTGCGGGTACAAAATACCAAATGTGAGAATAAGGTAATGTATGCTGGAAATAACTTTTTTTACCAGCAATTACAGTATTGTCCCCAGCGAAACGTTTCAAGTATTTCCAAGAAGAAGATGTTCGACAGTACGGTTTCCAACTACGATCCAGTTACGGGACGCAGTGTTCTACTCCAATTTTGTTCTCCCGTTAGTTCAATGGGAAGTATAGGTCCTACAGGAGCTACAGGAGCTCAAGGAGCTACTGGCCCAACTGGTAGCGTGTACAATCCCGCGGGCGTTTGGGTTTCGGGAACAGAATACCCCGTAAATACTCTTGTGGTGTCTCCTCTCGATAGAAATACTTACATAAGCATAACTATTCCCGTAGTTGTGAATACTATAACCGACCCTTCGGCAAATGGACCAGAATGGAAGCTTTTCGCGTCTCGGGGATATACCGGTCCGGAATTTTGGCCACTGGTAAGAATACAAGGAGGCTGTAGTGTAGATTCACCAACGAGCGCATCAATACTTCCTTTGCCAAACCCTTTACCTGACCCCCCTTTACCGCAATCAATAATCCAATCAGTAGACTCGTATTATGCCGGAACAGATGTAGTTCGTGCTAGGTGGAAGGTATCAAATTTTTTAGGAGATTATAATTATGTATGGATTGGATTGACTAACGGACTAACATTCGCGCAAAATGAAGGTGGATGGTGGTTTTTTACATTTAGTAAGGATAATGGACTCATAATACAGTATGATGTACAAAACAATAGCGTTAAATTTCCATATACCCTAGGCGAGACAGTATTTGAAATAACTATAACCAATGAGACTATTAGCTGGATAGTTGACGGTGTTACTATAAATAGCATACCAAACCCAGATACATTAAAAGTATACAAATTTCAGATTTTTGGATTAGAAGTTTTTGATGGAGAGTCAACATATGATAACATTGCAGTATATCCGTTACTTGGTAATCCTATAGGGTCTACTGGTCCTACTGGTCCTACCGGAGATACCGGCCCTACCGGTGATCCGGGTCTTACCGGCGATCCTGGCCCTACCGGTGATCCCGGCCCTACAGGAGATACCGGCCCTACGGGAGATAAGGGTGCTACTGGAGATATTGGGGCTCCTATATTACTACCTACGTCGGGAACATATACTGTTACACAACCCAGTTTAGTTATGGTTATGATGTCGGGAGGCGGGGGAGGTGGTTCAGCTGGTACGTACGATGGCGGTACTAGCCAATGGGTAGCTGGTGGAGGTGGGGGGTCTGGTCAATTAAAAGAGTACGATTTTGTCTTGCCCGCAAATACTACTATAACATATACTATTGGAGCGGGCGGGACCGGCGGTGCTTCCGGAAATGGTACCAATGGTGGAAATACCGTAATAACAACTGCGGCAGGAAACTTAACCACAGCGGGAGGAAGTGGCGCTGTAACAAGTACTGGCGGTACCGGTAATTGCGGAGGCGGAGGAGGATCGGTATACTCTGATACCGGTGCTGGCGGTACGGGAGAGTACCAGAATGGCGGATCATCAGTTGGTGGGGAAGGCGGTGCTGGTGGCGGTATTAATGGAGGTTCTGGCGGTAGTTCTGCGTTAATAGGCGGTGGTGGTGGTGGCGGTCCGGGTGGTGGAGGTGGTGGTGGACGTGCAGGCCAAGTAGAGACCACGGTTCAATACACATCGCCTACGAATACTCCAACACTTGTTTCGGGAGGGGCAACGTCTTCAACTGTTACCGTTACCGTTATTGGCGGTGGAGGTGGAGGCGACGGTTACGCTGGCGGAAACGGAGCGGTAGCTACGTATACGTTCACAGGTGTTACAATTAGTACGCAGATCATATACTTTGTAGGGTCAGGTGGAAACCAAGGCTTTGCGAACCCCAGCACTGGCGGATATAATTCGTATGTCACGATCGGAGCTACTACTATATTTGCGGGCGGAGGCGGTGGTGGTGGCGGTCTCAACAGCCGAAGTGGCGGCGATGGTAATGGCGAGTATCCTGGAATCGGTGGAGCTGTAGGGCAACCTGGTGGAAATGGAGATATATCTCCAGAAGCATCAGTTGGAGCTCGAATTGAGAGCTATGGTAATGGCGGCCCCGCTCGTGCATTTGGCGTTAATAATCTGAACGGAATCTCCGGAATTGTGACAATTACTATGACTGGCCCATCTGGAACTATTACCGCTGGTGGCGATGCGACTTGGTACGGAGCAGGTGGTGGTGGTGGCGCTGCGCAAAATGGAGGACAATCACCTCAGCCTGGAGGTGATGGCGCTGCTGGATATGTACTATTAACCATCCTGCCTCTGTAAAACACTTATAAATCTTCTATTTAGTGGTAATTTCCTTTCTTATAACAAATGCGGTTGTTCAGACTATTGATGACCTTATTTGCTATTCATTCCGGCGTGTCCCAACCTGGTGGAGGAACTTCCCCCCTTCCTTCTCCCAGCCGTACCGTTGGAGCAGTATCCCCCAGCAGTAGGCCCACGCCCATCCCTACACCTACGGCTACTCGATCTAGGGCTGGCGCTACACCTACACCTACGGCTACTCGCTCTAGGGCTGGTGTTACACCTACGGCTACGGCTACTCGCTCTAGGATCGGCGCGTCTCTTAGTTCATCGGGTACCACAACTGCTAGTCGTACTCGTGCTGTTTCTGGGACTGCTTCCGCCACTACTTCCGCCACACTTACTCGAACCCGATCTGCTATGGGAACTGCTACAGCAACAGCCACACGCACTCGTTCTGGAGCCGGATCAGTAACCGCCACGGCAACTGCCGCGGCAACTGCTACTACATCTCCGGGGTCTTCGGCGTCAGGAACCGGAACGCGAACTTTGACATCTACCGCAACCTCAACTCGTACTCTAGCTCCGTCCACATCTTCCTCGGCCGGCGGAACTCCTTCGGGAACTTCAACTTCCAGCTGGACTTCTAGTTACACGCCAACAGGGTCTGTAACTGGAACTCGTAGTTATACTGGAAGCCCGACGGGAACGCCCACTATGACTATCTTGAACGCCGGTGCGGCCGCCCCTCAGTCTTCAAATAACGCATCTACCAATATTGCTCTTGTTGGAATTATTGCCGGTTCTTCTGTAGCTGCCATTCTTGGCATATCCTTTGCGATAGCGTACAGTCGTCGTAACTCAAAAATTCAGGTTATGCGTTCGTCTCCTCACGATGAAGTTCACGAAAACCCCATTCGCGCTCCTCCACCCGAACGTCCGCGAAGTATGACCTTTCCACAAGAAGAACATAATACCATGACCAAGATGAACTTTCCAGTTTTAATTAATAATACGGCCCAACGTAACCCGTTCGCGGCCAAGGGAACAAGTATGAAGTTTCCTCCTACAATGATTCGGCCAGATTACCCCCTGCCTCCCCCGCCCGACGTTTAACTTGATTCCTCCGACAACCGCAGTCGGAGTTCCTCCATAATCTTGCCCAGTTTATTCAGCCCGCGCCATTTTGAGGCTGATCGGGCTTTGTCTGTATCCATTGACGTTCCAATACCCCAGTGAATATCGCGGGCGTCCGCGAATCCTATAGGTCGCTTACCAGTATCCAGCAACTTCGTACGAAGGTCTGGATGTTGAGTGAACTTGGCCCGTACCGCCGCACGCATAACCTCGTCCTTCTTCGCCTCCCAAGCCTCGTTCCGCGCCAGTTTCTTGATATACGCCTTCACCGCCTTGGCTGAAGGAGCTTTCATCAATTTGTCGTGAACGGTATCGTTCTTTGACTCCAAGGCTTCCATTGCCGAAACGTAGTGCGTGACCGTAGGGTACGTTACGCCCGCAATTTCCACGGGCTTCTTGGCATCATTGCTGAAGGCCATAAACTCCCCGCCAGTCTCGTCGCCCACATTGAACAGTACCGGCTCCAGTTCCTCTTCCTCCTTCTTCTTCAGTTTACGTTTGGATTTCTTGGTCTCTTCTACTGGAGGAACATCGGCCTTGGGTTCCGGCTCGCCCGGTAAAGGTTCCGGCTCTGGCTCCGGTTCCTTCTTCTTACCCGTGCGCTTGAACACGAACGTCCGGTTCATGAACGTATACGTCTGTTGCTCGTGCGTTAAGCTGATATTCTTCTGCGCCTCATAAAGCTCCGAGAACAGCTTGGATTCGGAGAGAGTGAAGCCGTACTCTCCAAAGATTTCCACGACTTTTCCGAAGGGAACAAGGTACTCTACCTTGGGCTTATCAAAACTCTCCAGAAACACCCGAATTCCCAGCCCGAACTCTTCCGTCCAGTTCTCCTTGTCGTCATACAGTTTCGTGAACTCTCCCGCCAACTGCTTCTCGGTCCCAAAGAGGTGAGTCTTCTTATTCATTAGTAGAGTGTACACCGCCTGTCCGTCCAAACAAGTTCCGAAGAAGGTGTCGGTACAGTACTGGTGAACGTTCTTGACAAACCCCCGGAACATTTCCTCCGTCTCGCAAGCGTAGTGTATCGCAAACTGACAACTGGCAAAATCAAACTCCTGTTTTCCGTGGAACTGTTCGAGGTACTCGGTAGGCGCCGTCTCGGTGCCCAGCACTATAGGCATATACTTATCCTCCTGCTCAAACAGCGGAAAGTAGTTAATGTCCCCTTCGAGAAACAGCGACGGAGGAAGGTAAGTGTGCGGGTTCTTCTTCTTGTCGTTCAGGTACCGTATGGCCGCACCCTGAATCTTTGACGTGATGTTGGCCAGTGAAATGTCCACTCCCACCACCCGCGACAAATGCGCCCGTTTCCAGCGCGGAAGATCACCTGCCCGCCCCATTCCCAGCTCAAGTAGCGATTTGTCCTTTTCCGTAGTGTGACGGTACAGTTCGTCTTTCACGCGGTTGTGGAAAGTGTACACGTCCTTGAACACTCGGTCACCTCTAACTAAATCGTCACGGTAGTAATCATCCTCAATTCCCTCAACGTCCGCCGTCATAAACCCCGCCAGCATTTCCTCGGAAATCGGGACGTGGATTGATGTCCAAATTGAGTCGGCGGTGGCGATATCATTACCGTACTGCGGTTGGCGGAGTGCGCGGTACTGATAAGTCTTGTCGTAACGCGTACGCAGAACTTCCCATCGGTGATTCCGGGTATCGTAGGCACACTCTATGATAGTATTACTCTCTATTCTGTTCCCGTACTTATCCACGGTCAAACCCTTATCGTTCAGCGGAATAGTGATTTGGTAAGCGTCCGGATTGCGAGGAGCTAGAGGTTGGAAGATGCTGGGAATACGGACATTAGTTTCCGCGAGTTTCTGGAGGCTTTCCGGCAAGGAAGGTTCAGAGTACTCTCCAGTCATGGTTTCGCGAGGATAAATCACGTTGTTGTCCAGCGGGGTACGGCTCACGTAAAGCTGGCCCTGCTTGGCCGGAACGTTCAGTACAGGGTCAAATCCTTCCTTATCATCAATCGTCACGAGGAAATCAATACTGTTCTGGTCCGCTGGTTTCCACTTGTATACTCGCGTCCAAGTCTTGCCCATCATATCCTTCGACGGCGCAAGTCCCGAATCACGTGGCGTGAATATAAGCCCATCACGCCCAAACTCGTACTCCGTATTCAGAACCGTCCGAATCGCCTCCTCCATCGTCGCCCCGTCTCCTGCCAGAAACTGTTTGGTCTCTACGCGCATAGGAATCAGCGAAGGAGCTACTGTGAACTGCGTCTTCAAGTCCTCAATGAACGCTTTGGCCACGCCCAGCCGAGTATTCAAACTCGTATCCTCGTCGGTCTTCATCAGAGGAAGTTCACGGACACTGCGGTTGCGGAAACGGTACACGTCAAAGATACAGAACAGGTTCTTGTCCAAGATATACTCTCCGTCCACGAAATCGCCGATATGCGAATCGTTAAGCGCAGTTATACCCGTCCACACTACATTTCGCGGCGTGATCTTGAGGACCTTACGGTCGCGAGAAACGTACAGTCCGGCACGCTCGCCGTCGGCTTTTACCGTGACCGTGTACCCTTTGGAAATATTGTGCGGAATGTCCCGGCTCAAGTGTCGCCGAACCATCGTTACCGGATTGTAGAAATCTATCTTCGAAGCCTCAAATTCGTGAGTGTACCTCCGAATATCCGATACCGGAAGCACGAAAGGAGTCTGGTAATACGACTGAAGTATCGTCATAATAACCTTTTCCAACTCGTGCGCCACACTCACCGACTCAAGCTTCGTCTCGCGATTCACGAACTCGATTTCCAGCTCGTACTTCGGCTGCTGTTTCAGTAAAGTTTTTAAACTCTGCTTGACATTAACGCCACGAGACTTGACCATTGAGAAATCTATACTGAACAACTCTGATGCCGATTTGTAAGAACGGCGGTGGACGAGCCGGACTTGAGCTTTCGGATCGTTAGGGTCGCCCTCCCAATCCTTACGTATCGGCGTCTCCATGCGCAAGGTGAACTTGGAAGTGGCTTCCGGTACATCCACCATATCCTTGCCTGTTCCCCGGTGGTACGGCTCCTTGCGCTCAACCGTCAAGGGAAGACCGCGAAATGAACCCGTAGAAACCAGCTTGAAGATATTTCCTGTCTCTTCTACGGCCACGCGAATATTGTCGGGGTACGAGAACCGCATCACGTGGGTCTCTACTACCGTTCCAATAGACAGACTCTGAATGGTCTTTATTAGACGATCGGCTACGTCCTTGGTTTGGATCTTATCAGAAAGCAGCTTACATTCTAACTCTGCCTTCTGGTCCTTTTTGGCTATGGTGATAAGCTCACCAATGGATCCAATAATCTCCTTCGAGATTATATCCATACTATATTATCTTTTTACTTGGACTTTAATCAGTCCATTTTTACTCGGGTATCATGCGTTCATACGTCTTCCTCGTCTTTTGGTCTTCATCCATACGCTTCTTCTGATCAAGGCAAAAAGTCACGTAATTCTGGATTTCCGTCAAGCAAGTATTGTCCAGTACGTTTGTTGACACCAAAATACCCTTCTCGGTCTTCGTGAACTCTCCGGTATACTTTTGAACAATATCAAAAATTTGGCGGTGCTCGTTGGATTCCAGCTTATCCAACTGATCCTTGAGCGTCTCCTTCTGCGTTCGCGAGAAACTGTTCATTTACTTATCTATGATTTTGACGTTTAAATTCACACCGGTGGAGGAGGGAGAGTGTCGGGGCCAGCGGCCGGGTCGGCGTTCTTACGTAGCCTACGCTTCTTCTTCTCCGGCTCGGAGATCGTTGGCATAATCACCACCTGCTTCTCGCCCTCCTCGGAAAACGTCGGAAGAACCAGTGTGGGTTCGGGCGTAGTCATTTGCGGTTCGGGGATTGAGCTGTCCGCCGTATGCAGAAGCTTGCCCACCACAATGATTTCCGTATCCTTCTGCTTGAACTGCGCACCCACCACCTCAAACTCTATATCCTGACCTTCCTCCACCTTGGCAAACTCTTCGCTTCCGAAGTACAGGTCGCGAGGAATCAGGACCTTGATGGGAGGAGTTTCGGCGTGGATGCCGACCTTCGACCGAACCGTGACCCGAGCCTTCAGTTTCTGGCCCGGGTGAGGTAAGCATACATCCGCCTGAAACTTAACGTCGTAATCAACTCCGCCCTTCGTGTAATTCACGCGGCCCAATGACCGGTCAATCAGCGTAATACTGTTGCGCTCAATAAACCCTTCAGTCGAACAAATTCCTTCGTAATTCATCTTGAGTTGAGCTAGAATTGATGATGGGAGATTGCTGTGGAGAAACTTGGCATCAATATGGACCTTCTTCTCCAGATCACGGCGTTCGAACAGAGGATCCATTTTGTTATTCATTCGGTTAGGAATAAATTATCGGTTTTTGACAGTAAAAAACCTTTCGGTTGTATTTTGATTGTAATTCACTTGCTAAACTGACTCGTCATCGGGGTCAGAAGCAGGGGTTGCCTGATCGTTTAGAACCAGGGTTCCGTTGAGGTAATCGCGAACATTGTCGGCGATACCCTTGATACGGTTGCCCGCCTCCTTCGAGCGCTGCCGGCCAACATCCACAATCTGCTTTAGATCCTTGGGTGTGAGGTCGGTATACGCCTCCTTTATGAAGGCCTTCCACTTCGTCTGGAATACAGCGAACTGCTCGATTGCGCGGTAGTCATAAATGATGCCACCAATGAACAGCTGAAACACGTCGGACTTGGTCTTCCGAGAGATGTTGTTCTCCGGATCTGCCGAGTCGAATGTCTCGAGGATACGCGAGAGATTAGAAATCTTCGCGTTAATATCAGTCTCGGTCACCTCAACAAACAACTTGGTGTGTAGAGGAAACTTCGTGTGAAAGTGCTGGTGCCCAAACAGAGCAGAAGCAACAATCTGAAACGCAAAGGTTACCTCGCGCTTCGTCTTTGTGTCGTTGAAAGTACTCTTCCAGACACGGCCCACAATATCCCTCAACGGGAACTCGTAGTCGGGCCGATTGATCATTCCCAGTGCCAGCTTTACCAGCGGGTAATGGTTGCGATTCATCATCATCTGTCCGTGTGTCAGCTTGACACCCTTATTCAGGTTCTCGTACAGGTCAGCAAACTGGTCATCGGTCGCGCCGGTTGTAACCATTAGGTTTACCTGGCACGACAGCCACTTGCTGTTGAGGTCGGCGTTAGCGCGAATCTCGTCGTAGTTGTACTCAACGCCATCAAGATTTACCTTGAACTGGTTGTGTACAAACTGGTGTAGCGTAGTGCTACGGTTACCGCCATCTACAATTTCATCATTGCAGATGGCGATAGTTGGAATTGGTGCATTGGTTAGCACGCTCTTGATGAGTCCAGTCTGGAATTCTAGATTCCACACGAAATCCCGATTGCAGTCGGCAATCTTGTAGGTACGACTCTCGTCATAACCTTGGGTATTCTTGCGACCTGCGAACTCTCCCAGAAAATCGGCGAGCGGGCGGGTAATGTAGAAAGTCCTCATTCTGTTAGTAGTCTATTTTGGCCTAAAACTTAACAAATCCGTTTTTAAGCTTGTAACTTCTCGCGCAGTTCCTTGTTCCCCTTCTCGTTCAAGACCTCGAACTCTTCCGGCGTAATCCAGTACAGTCCTTGCTTCCCCGCCACAATTGCGTCCCGAACCAAGAAGTTCAGGTATATACACCTATCCTTCTTGCCTTTAGCTCCCGCCGGAAACCCGTCTCCGCTCAACCATTTGGCGAAACTGTTAAGCGTTTCTTCCTTGAAGGAAGTACATGCCTGCCCGCCAATAGTCTTTGACCGACCCACGACTTCTACTTCTACCGATTTCGGGTTCAAATTGAAAATGATTTTATCGTCCTTCATTGACGCGAAAATATCGCTCTTCTGTCGAATGAATTTATCCTCCAGGTCCCGCCGCCAAGCCTTGTACTGGTCAAGTTGCTCGCCTACCGGAACTACCGCCTTCAAGTCCGAATCAAATATCCGGTTCAGGCCCAGAACGTATATGTCCCCGGTCTTCAGCGGTTTGGAGTAAGGTTTGTTCCACTCGCCCTTCAACAAGAAAGCGTACTTCTCCTGCTTGGTCAAAATAGCGTCCACGATATACCAATCCTGAATTTCCGTTGAGAATTTCTTCACGTACGCCGGAAGTTCGGCGCGTTTATGTTCCAACAAAGGAACCTCTACATCCTCGTCATCGTAAAACACGTCGGAAATATTAACTTCCTTGGAAGGCTGGGGGTTGAGTACCCGCTCCAGCATCGTCTGGTTTTCGTCCGTAGAATACGCCACGAAATCGCCCTTGGTTTCTAAATACCCATCCCCAACCTTCAGGGGAGTATCCACCGCGTTCTGAATGAGGTACATAACAATACTGGGCTCGTACTCTTTCAAGGAGGGCTGTTTCACTAGATCCTTCAACGACCAAATTGGTTTTTGTTTGAACATTTTTATCAGCTTGTCGAACACTTCGTCGCGAACATCCAAAATTGAAGACAGCGGTCGTTCGTGTTTCGTGTCCGGCTCCGATGGATCTAACTTACACACTATTCCGGAAATCTTGTCCTCAAACGTCGGCGCAAACATCTCGGCCAAAGACAGTTTGATTTCCTTCTTATCCTGCGCCCGTAATTGCGGAACCTTTTCGTTACGCCAATCGTCCGGTAAACTGTTCACGGAATTTTGGAGGTCGCAATCCATTGCCGATTCCATTACCACGCGCTTGACTTTCGCGATCTTGTGGGCCTTGGATTCAATGAAGTAGCGGTAAACGTACTCGTCAAACGTTTCCTGCTTTCCCTTGGGGTACCGACACACGTGTAAGTAAACCGTACAATTCTGATCTTGAAAATCAAGAAGAGAATGAGAACATGTACGCATTCCGCGACCCAGTACCTGTTCTATCCTGCTCATATTGTACCATGGATCAAGTACGTGGATCTGGCGGACGTACCGGAAATCTACACCTTCAGAAACTTTCGGCGAAGCTATGACCACCCTGATATCCGACCCGTTGATATTAGACTTGTCTCGAAGACGGTCCAGCGATCGCCGAATGTCGGTCTCCGACGTATCGGAAGTGAATAGCACGTACTTCCCCTTTGATCCCCGCTTGATTTCGTCCGAAGTAGTCTTCAGTAACTTGCGCCCAATCGCCGATTCGTACCCGTGTTCCTCCAAACACATCGCGAATAACTGGGCCCCTGATTCTACCAAGTTAGAAAACACGAACACCACCCCTTCGGAATCTTTCAGAATACGTGTAATTAAGCCAAACTTTGAGCTGTACAGCGCAACCTTGGACGGTGCCAAGAACTTTTCGCCCTTGTAACTGTACTCTTCTCCAGTCTTATCAAACGTCTCGCGGAACGTCTTGCCGTCAGGAAAAGCACACGTCGTTAAAGATCCTTCGGACGTAATCAAAGAACTTGATGAAAGTTTCTTGATTTGGCGCTCTTGGTTAGGATGAACGTACGATTTCGTCAGTTTCAAGTACTTCCTCGGACTTTTAATCGCATTTCCGTCCACATCCTTTTCCCGATCAATTTCGGCCATGATGTTTTCTGGCGGGGGTAAGCGGAACGGGAACGTGAAAGGGTTCTCGCCCTTAATGAACGAAACGTAGTCTTGGCACAAACGCCGAAACTCCTGCTCCTTTCCCTCTTTAAAAGTTCCGGTATCCGTAAAAATATCCGAAGGTTTTATTCCCTTGTTGCTCGCTATACGCTTCTCGTTCCACAGAAACAGGTTGAAGTAGTATACTATCTCGTCGTACTTATCGTACATCGGCGTGGCCGTCAACAGAACCAGCGTGATTCCGTTAGCCGTCTGGAGAATCCGCTCCATCGCCATCCCGATATTCTTGGACGCCGTGGTTTCCGTCGTTTCGCGAAGGTTGTGCGCCTCGTCCACAATTATCAACCGATTATCAAACGTCTCGTGAATCCAAGCGTTGACTTCCGATGTTGAGCGTTTAGCCGTCTCGTTCTCCACGATGTTTCCGAACGCGTCATAGCCCACAAACTCGTAAAACTCCGAAATGATGCGCGAAGCCCGCGCCGCCAGTTTATTGCGACTCGCGCGGTCAGAGTACCTCAAAGTCTCGTTGCTGGAGCGCTCCAGCATTTCAAGATACCGCCGACCCGTACACTGCTGGGACAGAATCCCTCCGTCCGGATCTACGCGCGACACGTCGAAAATTTGGCTCTTGAAATTCTCCTGAATTGAGGGGTTGGCCAGTACCAGAACCCGCTTGTCCTGAAACTCCGGCCGGATAATGTACTCTTCCGCTATCTGAATAGCCGAACACGTCTTTCCCGCTCCCGTTCCGTGAACCATCAGCAGACTGCGTGTAGGAGAATCCGGACTCAATACTCGTCGTAAGAACCGCTGGACCGGCTGAAGCTTGAATTCCTGTGAGGCTCTGGAACATTGCTGTTCGCGCATAAGTTTCAGCGACTCTAAACTTGCGGGCGGTAGAGTTTGCGCCTGGGTTTCCGCAAGTTCAGGTAACTTCGTGTTTACCATTACTATATTCACTGAAAAACGAATCTCAAATACTACTCATACAAACCCTAAAATGGCCTTTGAATTTATGTCTTTTGATGATTTAGATTTTCTAATCAAACGAGACTGGTTTCATTCTACCCAAGATATCCACGATTTGCTGGCGTATGCCGACGATAATACGTTCTGGCAACTTTACCAGAACCGAACAGCTTACCCCCAGCGCTCCCGCGAAGTCATTGCTCCGCTGGATTACATCCACGATAAACCCCTGTTCAAGTTCACCATTCGCGATCTTACCGACGGAGATATTCAGAATATGAACCAAGAAATCCGCAAGTCCGTTCGCGAACTGATGAATTACGAGTGGGAGAAGTACATGAAAACAATGCCTCCCCGTCCCCGGGAGTCAATTGATGACCAAATTGAGGCCAAGCGCATCGAAATTGAAGCTATTGTTGAGGAGCTTCGCGATTACAAGGAAGTTCGCAAGTGCGGAGACCGCAAGAAGCTGGAGGAGTTTGATCGCCGGATCAAGGAGAAGTGGGCAGAAGAGGCCGTGCTCCAGAACGAGAAATCAAAAATGGAAACGAGATGGCGAGAGCGTGAGAGGGTTAAGTTCGAGGCCGAAGGATATAATGGACACTAGGTGCCAGTTCTGTAAGCGCAAGTCCCACGTTCTCATTGAATGTAAATGTGGGTCAAAGGTTTGCCTGAAGTGTAAGATTCCGGAGACGCACAGCTGTACGTTCGACTTCCGGTTGAGCGCGCAGTACAAGCTCGCCATCAATAATCCGACAATTATCGCAAAGAAACTTGAACAGATATAAGTATAATGGAACTACTGGACCTAATTTCTGCCGTTCTGGTGGTTGATTTTGCGACGATAGTCCTCTCCAAATTTTTCAATATGGGGAAGTCACTGGATAAATGGTACGCCAAGTTCGGAATGACCGCTGTTCTTTCCGATGGTTTAGTTATTATTCTGGGTATCCAGATTGCTATGTTTATATGGCCAAAGGTTGGAGTTGTGTATACTGCTATTCTTGCCGTATGGATTCAGATTATTCACGATATTCTTTTCTACTTTTTGGTCATTGAGACGGTACCTCGGGGTCATAACCAGATGATTGATCTGTTTAAGGAGTATGCTGCCGAGAACTCGTGGAAGATTGTGGTGTATGACTCGGCAATGATTTCCGGAACGGTTTTCTTGGCCAATTACCTCCACCAGTTCAACACATCCGCAGTCTCGTTCGTAGGATTGTTGGCAACTTACGCTTTAACGTACATTGTCTATACTAAATAATAATGCCATCGCGAATTTGTAAGTTTCTCGCCGACCTTACTCCCGAAAAGCGCGCCCAGTGTTTGGGGAATGTTCGGCAGTATATCACTAACGACGACCTAGTTAATCTCCTCCAGAACTTTGATGTTAATAATCCCAAGAAGAATTCGCGAATGGCCAATCAGTTTTCGGCATTTCTTGAAGTTCCTGGTCTCCAGCGTCAAGTTACCGACTGGATTTGTTCCGCACAATAACTACAAATGGGCGGTGGCATTTTCGGAACGCCTCTTTACTTGAATCCCAAATGCCTTGTGTTCTCGGCATTTGTTCTGGCCGTATGGTTTCTACCCCATCCTAAATTCTGGCAGCACCGGGTTGTGCTGGGATTCATCCTGGCCTCGTTGTCCTACGTTCTTATGGCGTGGTATGATTTGATCTTTGATTGTAACGACCGTCTGCGCCCCACCGTTCTGGGCTGGCTCACCGGCTGGGCTAAACCTGCCCACTATTCCCAGGAGTACGAGAAACTTCCCCTCAAGTATAAAAAAATAGTTAGAAATGTGGACATTGCTGTCCTAGTTGTTTTAGTTGTCTTGGCGTTCAGTCCATATGTTTTATAGACTTCATCGCCCGAACCCGCCGCTTCGCCTCTTTATAGCGAGAGCGTGCATTATCAAGATCTAGGGTATGGTGCTGGTCGTAATACGACAGCGAATACGCCACATCACTGATCTCCTCGTCGGTCAGACGACCAGCGGGGAGAACAGCCTTTAGCGCACCAGCAACCCATGTGCGATCCTGTCCGAAGAAACCTTCAAAGAACCTCATAAGATTCTGATTGTCGGTATACTTTCCAAGGAACTCATCGAGGTTCGGGTAGTGATTACCGTGCCATGTAGACATCTTGTTGTTGACTTAATAAAAATTGGATTTATTCAATCCGTTTTTATTTTGAACTCTTCAGTTCTTACTTGCCTTGCTCGGCCTCCATCTGGCGCTCGTTTTCCTCCGCCATCATCTGGCGATTGTACCCCTCCTCTTCGTCGTCGGGGATAAGCATCTCTGGAAGCTCTTCTAGCTCCTTCTCAATTCGGCGATCGAACGCCCGAGTGATACATGCGTAACACATGACCACTTGAGTATTTATGACCGACAGGACGCGCATACACAGTACGCGCTTCTTGCATCCAGTACACTGGCGAATATTGATGGCGTTAGAGTTCATCTTGGCTTCTATCCTTCCAAATTTCATAAAAATGATTCCGTTTTATATACAATGTCCAGCGGAGCTATTCCTCCTCCCTTACCTACCACTCAACCAACGGACGGAACCCAGCCACCGGCAACCGGAATACCCCTGCCCGCAATCACGGCCGCCCAGGGAGCGTACATTGCCCTCGGCATCCTGGTAACCTTCCTTCCGGCATTTTTGTACTGCTACGGTGCCGCCAAACTTTCGTTTGCCAAGTACCAGTCCTACGGATGGTCAATTTTGGCCTTCTTCTTTGCGTTCCTGTATTACCCATTCTACGCTTGGGTTCTCAATACCCCTTCCGGAGTCGTAGGTGGACGCCGTTAATTCTCCTTTCAAGAATAAGGATGTTCCTTCCACAAGAAATCAAGGATAAGATTCCCGATGATATTGTGGGCGTTATTGAGAGCTTCCTACCCAAACGGTCAAAAAGAAGAAAAATATACAAACAATCCATTCAACGTGAAATTGAAAAGCTACAGAAGCTCAAGTTGAAAGGTATGAACGATATGTTCCTCAAAGAATTTGGCGATTTAGTTATTGATTGAACGAAAAATGTTTCCCTTCACTCTCGTTAACCCAGAATAGCTCCTTCCATCGCTATCCCGTGTGTAGACCTCCTAATCCGCTATTGCTAGTTTCATCGCGTTCTACCCCGTTTGGTCTCCCTGTGCCCCTCTTTCCCGCACAGGGTTTGTGTATACCTTCCTCAAATTTGTTTGTATACTCCAGAAACATAGGACCGCCATCCTATGGAGGCCGTCGCCCCGAGATACCACTGCCTTATCAAAAATAAATCCGTTTTTACAATGGACGTCTGTGCTTGGTGCTGGAAACTGTTTGACGATGATGAACTAGTTAATGGCATATGCTTTTGGTGCCTGTATAAAAAACGCCCCTCGGAAACAAGTGGATGGAAGTTGTCAAGCTTCAACGATGGATTCGCAAGAAACAGGCGCGTAAATTGAGAATACGGACGGATTTACAACCTATCCCGTCGGCTTTCGTCTACGTGTGTCCCCGGTACCGAGAAGGCGCTCGCTTCTGTTTCCGAATAGGAAAGAAAACCCATAAGTGGAACTGGCCATGGCCGGAATATCTCGGCATTCCCACCCGAAGTACAATCAATGAATGGTTTGATGAAATGGAAGAATGGAGAGATGATACTCTGAACATTGTAGACAGTCAGTATTTGGAAGAGTGTATCCGCAAAATGATACGCTATCTTTAAAAACGGAAACTGTTTGTACACTGAAGAGAGATGTATCAAATAAACACCATGGTTTCCTGCGAGAATTGCGGAAGCACGAACGTTCTAACCGGCAATGGCGTGGCCAAGTGCAAGAGTTGCGGAAAGAGGATGTTGATAGAGAGGATTGTTATGTTCTTTGGTACCATTATGTGCTAAACAACTGATGAATGAATGAATATGTTTATTACGGGGCGATGGCCCCATTTTTTACTTACATATACAAACAGTAGGCATTCAATGGAAAGTGTCTTCCCCAAGAGAGAAGGTATTGATTATTCTGCCCTTAAGCTCACCGAAGAAGGAAAGTACAGCATTACCCGTCGTCGTGACGCCGACCATATTTTGAGCATCGTATCTTCTGTCGTCAAGAACATTTCCCAAAAGTCGTTGACCGATGCCACCGCTTGTGTCGGTGGAGATACTATAAACTTTGCCCTCAATTTCCGTGAAGTTCATTCCATAGAGTACGTCCGAGACAACTTTGATGCCCTCAAGAACAACGTTGAAGTTTATAACCTGGCCAATGTTCATCTTCACTACGGAGATTGTACCAAGGTTTACAACTGGGCCAGCGATGTTCTGTACATTGACCCTCCGTGGGGAGGACCTAATTACCGTAATCTTGATTCCGTCGAACTGTTTCTGGGTTCTACCCGCCTCGATGTGTGGCTAGAAGACGTGTTGAGCGGGCCGTACCGTCCATCATACGTGTTTCTCAAAGTTCCTGCTAACTATAACTCATCGCCTCTCCAGTTCCTCCCGAATACAAAAAGACTCATCTTCTTCAGGGTACGGTCTTTTTTGTTAGTTTGTGTTGAAGTATACTGATTCACACCCTTTCAGTTAAAAATTTGGGCTGGATTTTCATCCTAACCCGTTATAGTGTTCAGTCGCTCGTCGGGGTCCTGTACTCAAACTCCTCCCCGCACTTCCGACACACCCCCCACTGCCACTGGATTCTCTTCGTAATCCAGCCGTATAGAGCTTTCACCTGCTTCTCAATGAAGCTGTCCCCGAGGATAACCCAATTGGATTCTCCGCAGGTACATCCTTTGCCGGTAGGTTTGTCTGACATCTCTTGATGTCTCGTTGTACTTCTTGTACTGGCCTAAACGATTTCGTTTTCCAAAGGAATGAAGCATTCTTCAACCTTCTTGTCCCACATAAACTTGACACCAGTCCATTCAAAGGTAATGATGTCACCGATGTGAGGCTGATATTGGTAGTACGCAACCACCGCCACCAGCACCCTCAAATCTCGCTCATTGAGGAACGGACGAATGAAGGCGTGTGCCGTCTTGTATCCGTGTTTCCGCCGAGTCACATACTCGTCCCAGAAGTTCTCGCGCTTAATGCTGATAACCTTGGTAGCGCGAATCATTTCTTCCGTTTGCTGGTCGTAACTTAACGAATCTAATTTCGTTTTACATTGAAAAACCCTTTCGGGCAAGTTTGGTGAGAGTATTAGGCCGAGTAATCTGTCTCTATCCAGCAGTGGATTAGTCCACCATACTGGGCAGTCAGCTTCACAGCCTCCTTCTCCGCATCCATCCTTGAAATGTTCTGATTACCCCTTCCGGTGTATCCAGTGCGAAGGTAGTAGTAGCATGCTTGGTACATCCTCTTCATCTCTCGCGTTGGTTGTTGGTGAATACTACTAACCAAATCCATTTTTATTTAAATAAAAACGGAAATCCCAATAATAATGTGTCTCTGTATAAATGGACGATGGCGTGAAGCTGTTTCATGGAGATTGTATTGACGTAATGAAAGGCCTCGAAGATGAATCTATTGATATGATTCTTACCGATCTTCCGTATGGTATGACCAAAAACGCCTGGGATGTCGTGATTCCTTTCGAACAGCTATGGGAACAGTATTCGCGAATCATCAAGAAGAATGGTGCAATCGTTCTATTTGCAAACAATCCGTTTGGTGCTTTACTCATAGCGAGTAATCTAAAAATGTACAGGTACTCTCTCGTGTGGGAAAAAAATAAGTTCAGCGATTTCTTGAATGCCAAACGCAAGCCCATGAAGATACATGAAGATATGCACGTCTTCTATAAACGTCAACCAGTCTACAATGCCCAAAAGACGAAGGGCGAGCCGTACGAACGCTGGAATACACAAAAAGCAGTTGATTCACAGACAAATTATGGTAATCATAAAGAGAATCATGTGATTAATACCGAAGGTACACGTCTACCTACCACTGTCCTTCGGTTCAATCGAATTGAGAGGCCCCAACATCCTACCCAAAAGCCCGTAGACCTTCTTGAATGGCTCGTCAAGACATATACCAATGAAGGGGCTGTTGTTCTTGACTCGTGTATGGGTGCCGGTTCTACTGGCCTAGCGTGTAAAAATGTTAAGCGCCAGTTTATTGGAATTGAGATTGAAGAGGAGTATTTCAAGATTAGTCAAGTAAGGTGCGGAGTTGCTGAACAAACGAAGACAGATGTTCCTGCTGAATAGTTTTAGCAAACTCTTTCTTGTATATAGGTTTCGACGAGCTTCGCTTGCCATTACACATATAGAATATGCCATCACATGAGTTATCGTAGTCTACATCAGTAAACGCTACCGCTTCATCGCTAATACTGTTTTCAAGAGCAAACACATAGGCCTTAATATGTGGATAACGTTTTTTCATTCGTTTGAAATCACTGCATGCCCTGACATAGTAACACGAATCAAGGTATGCTTTACATTCTACTATCGCGACAAGTCTATTATCAAAATATAGATGCCTATCAACCTGATGTTCCTGCGAATACTCTCTTCCGTTCGATACAATCGTAATTCGTTGCTTATCAGATGTACCAACACGGCAGTCAAAATTTAAAGATTTGCCTATAATATCCATAATACCTTCAACTGTATTACCACGTCCGGAACGTATCTTCCCGCCAGTCTCGTTCTCTAACTTATCAGTGTTCGTATTGTAGTATTGGACAACGGCCTCGTACAGTTCACTCATTTTTAAATAAAAAATACTCACAAACCCGATTCCGTTTTGAACAGAGTAAAAAATTCGTCCGTACTCCTTACGCGACGGGTTATTTTCGATTCCAAACGGATTTTTACGGTATCACTTCCGGGCTATTTTAGTCGCCAACTCTTAAGGAAGTGCTTTGCGCCCTCCCCACTTCTCCTCTCTTTTGGCCGAAACGAATCCGTTTTTATCGGCACCCTAATTCGTAAGTACCCCTATAATTCTCTGACGATTCTCGTGAAGAAGAAAGTGGTGTAGGAAAAAGGCCAAGATAATCTGGAAACGTTGAGTTTGGGGGGTGTATAAGGGTATAAGTGGGTCATGTGTGGGCCTCGTAGGACCTTAAACTGCGACCACTATGGAATTTTTGGGGGGTGGGTAGAAAGTG
>Ga0114978_10001070_pt1 | contig 23123 bp, 13 predicted proteins | sample S_140212_EF_Meta_FD_87027 | JGI IMG/M metagenome (GOLD analysis project Ga0114978, IMG submission 87027) | Freshwater microbial communities from Lake Simoncouche, Canada to study carbon cycling - S_140212_EF_MetaG | ecosystem: Environmental > Aquatic > Freshwater > Lake | place: Lake...
AACTGGTGCGATTGGTGTTACTGGACCAACTGGTGCGATTGGTGTTACTGGACCAACTGGTGCAGCAAGTGATAAATACTTAAGTTGTACTCCAAATATAAGTAATATTATATTTGTTAATCGGAGTGGAAATACATATATAAATTTAACAGTTGAAACACAATTATCATATATTATGGGTAATAGTGTTATAGTTATTGATATTAATAATCCAAATAATTATTTAGAAGGAATAGTTTCTTCTTATGATTCAAATACTGGTTTAATTGCAATTATAGTTGTTAAACAGTTTGGTCTATTTGGAATTAATACTTATTATAATATTAATTTACAAGGACTTCAAGGATTTACTGGTTCTATTGGTGCAACTGGTCTAATTGGTGCAACTGGTCCAATTGGTGCAACTGGTCCAATTGGTGCAACTGGTTTTACTGGTGCTACGGGCCATCAAGGAGATAGATATTTAAGTTGTACACCAATAGCACAATCAATAGTTTTACTTGAGGATCCACCAAATTTAAATATATTATTAACAGTTGAAGGAAACTTATCATATATTACTGGAAATACTGTTATGATTACTGAAGTTGGTCGTTCTGAAAATTATCTAGAAGGTATTGTTATTAGTTATAATAATATAACTGGATTAATTCATATTAATATAAAAAATTGTAATGGAGACTTTGGACATAATTCATATTATAATATTAATTTACAAGGACTACAAGGACTAAAAGGAAATGATAATATTTTACAAGAAATTAATGGTCAAAGTATTAATAATCTATTAAGATTTTTTATTAAAGAACATTGTTCTAGACCACGTAATGGGTTACATCCTATTAATCAACAAGCACATCCAATTAATAAATGTGCTTTAGATTGTCCTTGTCTATATGGATCAAGTGAATCTATTGAATCTTTATCTAGTGAACCAGTTCAACATTCATTTATAACTGCTGGTATAAATCAAGTTGGATCTCCAATTCCAAATCGTGTTCCACCACCAAATTTAGCTCCAAGACCTAGTGCTGCATCATTATATGGTGCACGCACTACTAATTCATTAAAAATAGATTCTATTTTATATGATTTCTTTAAGGATGATTTTTTTATGTAGGTGTGAAGTACTTAACATCGACACTTCACTTTACTAATTTATATTACTAATTTATATTACTAATTTATATTACTAATTTATATTACTAATTTATATTAATGAACTATTATCAAAATTATTTAGATTTACTTAATAAAAAAAATATTATTGGTGGTAGTATTGGCGAGCATGAAAGACGTAACTTTAGAAATGTAGGTTCTTGGATGCATTATCCTTTAACTTGGAATTTACAAAATAATCAATTTTATAGATGGCCTTTAATATTAAAACTAATAAAATTACCACCAGATACAATTAAAAGAATAATTGGTGATGACGATATGTATATTAATTTTTTAAACTGTATACTTGTATCAATTGGTAGTGTACCAACAATACCAGCTCTACCTGCAAAATCAAAACAAGTAGATATTCAAAAGATACTATTAGAATACACTTCTGAATATAATAAACATTTAGTTGATAGATTTCAACATTATAGTTTAGTACAAGAAGATATAATATATGTAAGAAATTTAATAAATTATTTTTTAGAGACACATAAAAAAATTAAAGATCTACTTGCTCTAAATCCTCAACAAGATGAAGAAAATGCAAAAAAAATTGAAGCACAATTAAATATATGCAGAGATTATTATTATGAATGGAGGCAAAATATAAATATATTTTATGGTATATATAAATATAATGGATTAATAGCTAGAACTGAAGATGAAAAACCAAAATTTGTAGAACCTGCAAACTTTAAAGTTGATGATAATAAAAATTGTTTTAAAGTAATATATAGTAAGAAAACAGAAATTAATACTGCATATAAATTATTACATGAAAAATCTATAATATCATACTTAAAGATACGTCAAGATGCAGATCAAAATGGATATAATCAACGTTTTAATATATACGTAGAACCTGTTGAAAATAGATTAACACAACCACAAAGTATGTATTTAACTGGTCCTAATCCAAATAGTAAAGTATATTTTTATAAAATGAATAAAACTGGACCAAATGGTGATGTAACTATAAAACACATTGGTGAACCTGGTCTTGCTGGTCCAACAGGTATATACTCAAATTTAATACTTGGACCAAATGCAGCAAATCCAGTAGAACAGGAAGATAATGATGTTGCATTTATAAGTAAATATGATTATGGATATTTATATGGTCCTTTTTCAAGGATATTCACACCAAGAATACCTAATCCAAAAATTGCCGAAGAATGTATAGAAATAATAAATAAAATTGAAGCAAATGAATCTGTATTTGTGTTAGGATATGGTGCTTCCGGAGCTGGTAAAACAAGCGCTTTAATTTATAATAAAAAAGGTAAAGATGATAATGATAAACAGGGCGTACTACTACAAATTTTAAAATCTGATAAATTTAAAAAATATAAAGATATTGTAATATCTGTACATGAATTATATTCAACAGATGGATCTGGTACAAAAATGAGTAGAGAATATAATAATATAAAATTTCATAGAAATGATAGAGATCTTAAATTTTATATTGCAGATGATACTCCAGAGATACCTGATATAGAAAAAGTTTATACTGAAAATGTTAGAACTCAATTAAGTAAAGATGAAATAGAAAGAAGAAAAGCTGAAATAAAAGAAAAGTATGATAAAGATAAAGATGGTAATGATGTACCTTCAACAAATCCAAATTCATCTCGCCATTTTGCATATTTAGAAGCATTAGATGGAATTCAAGATATTGTTTGGAATAATTCAATATATAAGTGGAAGATTACAAAAGGACCTAATCCAGTTTTTACTGGAGATGATAGTATAGATGATAATATTAAGAACTTAACAGAAAAAATTAATAGTATTGGGGATAGTAAGGATAAATCTATAGAAAAAGCAAATTACGAAGTATTATTAAAAGAATTTCAAGATAAAAAAAGAACTGGAAAAGGAATCTATGATCCTAGATTAATTTGTAAAACATCATATACTAGCTCAAAATTGATTGCACCAGAAGATGAACAAGAATGTATTCTTGATGATAGAACTAATAATAAACCAGTCAAAGTAAATGAACTTGGTGATCTCATTTTAACTTTAGTTGATAGAATTCGTATGGTAAATCCTACAACAAATAATAAACAAAGTTCTAGATCACATGTTTTAATTTATGTTAAATTACCATTTGCAACAGGAAATGTTATTGATATGAGCCAATCAAAATATTTAATTTTTGGTGATCTAGCAGGTGTAGAAAATAAATTTACTTGTAAATCAAGAATTACTCAAGATCAATTTTTACATTTAGATGTAATTGATAGAGTAACTGGTAAGGAACTACCAGATCAAAAAGGCATTCCACATTATACTGTTAATACAAAGATTAAACATACAAATCTACCAATTGATCCTAAGGCTACTGCTTATTATAATTTTATTGGATATGATATTAAAACTAAAGAACTTAGTAACGATCAAATATATAAAGATAGAATACAAATGTTACAACGTTTTTCAGGTGTTTATGCAATTTTAGATACACCTCATGGCACTTATCCATTATTTCTAAGAAATACATTTAAAACTTCAGTTGATCCCAAATTTATTGAGTTTCAGCGTATTTATGGTACAGGACCATTTAATTCAAAAGGAATGTTAGATGCGAAAACTCCAGAAGATATAACAATCCAACTATGGAATCTAATAAAAAGTCGGGATGATAAAAAAATTGATCGTGATGATTACACTTCAGTAGTAAAATTTAATAATGACTCGGAAACACAGAGCTTTATGAGAGATTACAATATTTGGAAAACAAGAACAAATACATCTACAACTGGATTTACATTTGATAACATTGCATTAAAAATTCAAGAGACTCCTAAAGAAGATAAAAATATACCACCAGGTTTAATCGATGCTATTAAAAAATATTATTCAGAATTATACAAGGATGAAGAAATATATAGAAAAAATTATATAGATACTCCAAATGAATATTTATTTGGTAAATTTGAAAATGGTGCAAATAGTGGTAAAGGATTAATAGATCAAATTAATCGCAATATTAAATTACTTGATGAAAGTGGTGTTGAGGCACTATGTAATGAAAGAATGAGTGAAGGTATTTTTATTAATAATGCATTGATGGGTATGTCTAAAAATATATCTGATATTATACAAAGATTAAACAATAGTAGTGATGGAGATCCTGGATTATTAAAAAATATTCCACTAGTTAAAGAACCTTGTTTTAAATACTTTTGTAATCAAGACCATGAAACATGTTTTAGCCAAGTTAAGAGAGATACAAATGAAGATAATAATGATAATAGTATTGTTAATGATATCAGAAGTATGATTGATAAACCAAACTCATCTTTAAATATAAATAAATTAGGTATTATAATATTTGCAGTACTAAATATTAATAAAGATGCAAATGATCCAGTAAAAATGCCTTATACTGATCTCAATGGATTAAAAGATATACGTGATGATTATATAACATATAAATTTTATAATCAAGAAAATAGTCTTGAGATTAGAAAAATACAAATTAAAGCTATAATTGATATATTTAAGGGTGATGCTTCAAAACCTACTACTGATGCAAAACATCCTAATAACAGTATATCAAATATATTAACATTATTTAAAGATAGTGTTGGAGATTCCTTACATAGTAAAGCTCATAGTATTTACGATAAGATAATTGAGAATTATGAAACTGTTATTAATCCATATTTCTTTAAAAATTTAGTAGAATTAATAGACACAATTGATATAATAAACTCATTAAGTGTTATTGGTACTATGAATTTCTTAAATTCTGTTAAAAATATTTATAGTACAGATAATACATGTAATTTAATTAATGTTGACAATCAAGGAAAATTAGAACCAGGAAATGAACCAATCGAACTTTATAAAAATGTTATGTTTGATGAAACATTAAGTTCATTTATAACTAGACAAAATAAATTTAATGAAAATGGAATATTAGATCTTACTGATATAAAATTTAATGGACCTGTAATAGAACCTGAAAAAGTAAATAAAGCTGTTAGAAATGCAATAATTACATCAGAATCACCGTCTCCTATACAAATATCTATTCCTGCTCCACGTGCATCTTCTAGTGCACTACCTCCTTCTCCTGTTGCATCTCCCAAAAAAAAAGGAGGGAATATGAATAAAAAAGAATCTTTAAAAAATGAATATAAAGAACTAAAGAAAATATATAAACAAATGAAGAACCAACAAGATATCTAATTAACTTTTATAAATAATATTTAATATTTATTTATAAATATTTTAAATAGTTTAAATATGTTAAATTTAAATCATTAATATATTCTTTATAGATATGATTATTGGAATTGATTTAGGTACAAATAATGTTTGTTTATCATATTTTTTTAATAATGAATTACGAATTATTACTGATTTACAAGGTAATTCATTCATTAAATCATTAATTGCAATTAATGATTCTCTTATAATTAGTGGAAATGATGTTCTAAATATAAATGATAAAGAATGGGTTATCATTAGAAATTTAAAAAGATTAATTGGAATGAGTGAAGAAAAAATTTTAGTACACAATAAAGATTATACTATAGTAGAATTAACTTCTTTTTTATTAACCAAAGTGAAAAAAATTATAGAAACACATTTAATCCAAAATAACTTCTCTTTAGAATATCAAATTGTTTTAACTGTACCTGCATACTTTAATGAAAAACAAAGACAGTCTACAAAAGATGCTTTTTCTTTATGTGGTATGAAATTATTAAGAATCATAAATGAACCTACGTCTGCATGTATTACTTATTATCATTATCATAGGAACTTTGATAAAAATGTTTTAGTAGTTGATATTGGTGCAGGTACAACAGATATATCTATACTAACTGCTTCTAAAGACGAAGATAATATGGATATATATGAAGTTATTGCAACAAGTGGTGATAATCTATTAGGTGGAGAAGACATTAATAATTTATTGTTTGAATACTATAATAAAACAAACGAAAAGACCGAAGATAGTATCAAACAGATCGAAAGGATAAAACATGAATTATCAGATCAAATTATATCAACAGATTTAACTATTGAAAAATATGAAAAGATATTAGAACCATTAAAAGACCGCCTTTTACAACCAATCGAAAAGGTAATTAGAATCGCTCAATTAAATAAAGAAGATATAAATAATGTTATTTTAATTGGAGGAACCAGTAAAGTACCTTATTTTAAAAAATTAGTTGAATCTTATTTTAATCAATCATTCGAATATATTATTAATCCATTAACTGCTGTATCATTTGGTGCTGCATTATATGGATTCAAATTAACGAATCATCAATTAATTCTAATGGATATTGTACCATTATCATTAGGTATTGAAACAGTTGGAAGTCAATTTATTCCCATAATAGAGAGAGGTACAAATATTCCAGTATCAAAGACAAAACAATTTACTACAGAAGCTGATAATCAAACTGAAGTTATAATAAAAATATATCAAGGAGAAAGTCAATTTATCCATGAAAATTTCTTAATTGGAGAATTTATTTTAAAAGATATTCCAAAACAACCACGTAATGTACCAGTTATAAATGTAAATATTTCAATTGATTTAAATGGATTAATTAATATTATTGCTACAGATAGAAAGAACTTTGCAACATCTAATTTAATTATTGAAAATAAGTCAAAATTAAGTAATGAAGAATTAGATAGAATTATGGAAAATAAAAAATCAAATGATAAACTATATGATGACTATGTAAATTTAATTGATAATTTTTACTTATTTAGAAATTATTATGAGAAGATTAATTATAATACAAATATTAATTGTGTTAATAAAATGACAGAAGAAGAAAAATTAGAGATTACAAATGAAATTAATGATATAAATCAATATATATGTAGTATTGTAAATAAATTTGAATATAAATTAAAATTGGATATTAATAAATATTGTGATAATTTAATTGATATTAAAGAAAACGACATTAAGAGATTAGTTGAATTAATTAAATTAAAAAATGAAGAACTTAAAACAAAATATGATATACTAATAATAACTTATGCAAACGATGAGGAATTATTAAATAATGCAGTTGATAAAAATGCAGATATAACCAATATTGAAGATGAATTTAAAAATATATCAATAATTGTTGAAAGAGATTATGAAACTGAATTTTATAATTTAATTGACCAAATACATGTAAATATGGAAGAGTTTGAACTTAAAGACACATTAAAGCTAGAATTAATTGAATATATATCTGAGTTAATTTCGAATGATGATATATTTAAGACTAAAATTGATATACTAAATGCATACGTTGATAGATTAGTAGAGACATTTAAATAATCTTATATGTAACATTAATTTATGCTAATCTATAGCCTTTATTTTAATAATACATATTATAATATTTATAATATGTATATTTATAATATGTATATATATAATATTTAATATATAATTATTATTATAATGAATATAAAAGAATATAAAAATTACATATTAAAGCGCGATTATGAAATATATGTTAAAATGTTAAGCAGATTGAGATCTCATTTACATCAACTGGCAAAAAATAATAATATTTCATTAAATGATAAAAATGTATACTTAAATGAATTATTTGAAATACTTAAAAAATTAAATGCAATATATAATGCTTCTATAATTGAATCAGATTTAATTGATAATTTAGAGAATAATACAAATTTAATGAAATTGTATGATGCTAAAAAATTTGAATTATTATTTTCTCAGATATCAAGATTAAAAATATTACCAGAATACAAAAATAAGATGATTGCATCATCAAAGATTCATGAGCCATTATATGAAATTGTACAACCTTTAAAAATATTAATAAATAACATAGGTATGGATAGCATAAAAGAAATTATTTCATTATATTCTTCAAATAAAATATATAGAGATAATAATAAGTTAATTGACTTCTATGATAAGATATTTTTTCCAATAAGTATTTCTGAGGTAAGAATAATAGAAAGAGAAAAAATACAAGATAACTTTGATTTATCAAATCAAGATATTTTTGTTAAGAAAAATAAAGGATCTAAAGATGATTTAGTCGACAATGTATTTGATTTATATATCTATAATATTACACATTATGTTGTAATTAAAGGTAATTTTATAAATGATGATATTAATATATATTTTAAAACATCTCAGATAACAAATTTAGGATTATATAATAAACGTAAACATATTGAATCAATAATTGATGCCTTAGATGAAAGTGAAAGTAAAACCTTTAAAAAGAATGTATTAAAGTATTCTAGATTAAGTGATATCATTACTTTATCAATTAGTGAGTACATTAAATACCTAGAAGAATTATACTTTAAATATTTGAATTTAAATAACAAAACTATTAATAATATATTAAAAGAATTCATTGAAAAACAAAATAACGCATGTGATATTTATCATATTATACGTATATTACTACTAGGAGATGATAATTCAATTAATCTTGCAGGTATGATATTTAATTTATTAAAAGACAAGAAATCATTACAAAATATATGTGATTCTATATATGATAATTTACCCTTTATGAGTCAATTAAGATTAAAGAAAATCAATATGACATTAAAAGATGAGTCAAAAGTAAGTTTTACTGCAAATGATACAGATTATAAAAAGCAAATAATTCATTCAAAGTATATGCCAGAAAGTATAAAACAATTAGCATTAGAAAAAGTTGCTGAAATGAAATTAAATAATAATGATTACTATAAACAATTAATGTATGTTAAAACAATTATAAATTTCCCTTGGCCAAATCAAGATGATGGTAACTTCTTTAAAAATAAATTATTAACACAATCATTAAGTACATACATAAATGATCTAGAAACAAAAATGAATAACTTGACATTTGGTCACAAAAAAGTTAAAGAACAATTAATCTTACAAGTCTCTAAATGGATTTCAAACCCCGAGGGTAAAGGATCATCAATTGCATTATATGGTCCTCCTGGTGTTGGTAAAACATTATTAGCAAAATCAATTGGAGATGTATTAGATATTCCATTTATACAAATTACATTGGGTGGACAAAACGATGGAGAATTATTACATGGTCATGGATATACATATTCTGGATCTCAACCAGGATTAATAGTAAGAAAGATGGCAGAAATTGGAAAAAATAGATGCATATTATATTTTGATGAATTAGATAAATCTTGTGCAAAACATGGTGGTTCTACAAATGAGATATCATCAATCTTAATTCACTTAACGGATCCAAATATGAATAAATCATTTCAAGATAGATTTTTCCAAGGTGTTGATTTTCCATTAGATAACTGTATTATAATGGCAAGTTTTAACGATCGTAAATTAGTTGATCCAATTTTATTAGATAGATTTATAGATATTGAAGTAAAAGCATATTCTATATATGATAAAATAGAAATAATAAATAGATTTATGACCCCAGAATTAGTAAAATCAATAGGATTTAAAACAAAATTAGAGATTTCAAATGAAAATTTAAAGAAAACAATTGTTGATTTCACAATGGAAGCTGGTGTTAGAGATATTAAAAGAAAAATAGAATTAATCATAATGAAGTTAAATAAAGAATATATGTTATCTAGATATCCAGATACTGTTAAATTAGAATATGATCAAATTATAAAATTATTAGATGAGAAACCTATGCAAATTACAAAAGTACATGAAGATCCTGAAGTAGGAATTATAAATGGATTATATGCAACTTCTAGTGGAGTTGGTGGTATTGTACCAATCCAAATTAAAAATAACTATTCAGCTGATTCATCTTTTTCATTTAAATTAACAGGATCTCTTGGAGATGTAATGAAAGAAAGTATCCAATGTGCATTTACGGTTGCAGTAAATTATATAAATGATAATAAATTAGTTGAAGATATTCAAAAGGAATTAAAAGAAAAATTTACAAATGGATTCCATATTCATGCACCTCATTGTTCAACACCAAAGGATGGACCAAGTGCTGGTGCAGTTTTTACTGTTGGATTTATTTCAAAATTATTAAATAAGAAAATTAGAAATACAGTTGCAATGACTGGTGAAGTTGATTTATTAGGAAATATTACAAAGATTGGTGGATTAGATCATAAATTAATTGGTGCAAAGATGGCAGGTGTAACACTTGTTTTAATATCAAAAGAAAATGAAGACGACATTGATGATATTAAGAAAGAATTTAAAGATTTATTTGATGAAACATTCAAATATAAAATTGTAAATAAAATTAAAGATGTAATAGATGATTTTATCATTTAGGAATAATAATTAATATATTAATTTAATAAAATTAATAAATTAAGTTTTTTTTAGTCTTACAGACTGTCATCTGTATCTATTTGTGTGTTAGAGTCTGTTCCATTATCTGAACCACCCCCTACACATCCCTTTCCACCTCCAAAAGTAGATCCAACCACAATATCATCATTGCCGTCTGAACGAAGTACAACCTTATTAATGATTTTTACACTAATGATATGATCAAGATCTGGATGATACATAATTACATCCGGATCAGTACTACAACGAGGACGCTTTGGAATTAGATTATAACTAATCATAGTCTTATGAAGCTTTTGTGCCCATGACTTTCGATTAGAAAACTTGTCGATACTAAATACCTTCGCATTAATACCTGCACTTACTAGATGACTGTAAAGTTCAATTATAAACGCATCATCTGGGCACATCTTATTATTTCCATGAAGAAAAAAGAAAATGATATCATCTGGTATCTCAACTGACGGAACACGCTTTTTCAGACGACGTACATCAGATACCTTCGCAACAATAATCGGCCGTAGATTCATTGTTGCACAATCTGCAAAATAATTTGTAAGATACTTATGTTTCTTACGTTTGTCATTAATTGCATTCTCGCCATCAAGGATTGCAAAACCTTTTGAAGTGTTCATTGTGGCAAGCCATTTGCTAATCTCCTGAAAATCAAGTGTATTAGACATTTATATATGTATATATACTCTTCTATGTGTAATCTGATTGTAGTATTTTTTTCAATTTTTTATGAAAATTGGAGTAAATATACAATCAGAAAACAACTTTTATTAGAATTGGGCTTTAGACTAATTTCATAAAAATTGAAACTATCTATTTATATACCATATTACAATATAGTATATAAGATGTTATCAAATAAAAATTTATTTAGTTTACTTGATGACGATACTGACGATTCAGATAATGAAACAAACAATAATATGATGATTAATACTAATTTAAATTCATCAATGGATATAGAATCAAGTCCATGCGATGATCAAATGTATGAACCAAATTGTAACAATGATTGTAACAAAGATATTGATATAATTAAAAGAAATAACATAATAGTCGAGAATGATATAATTAATCAGATTATTAATTATATTAATAAGAATAATAACTATATACATTGTCCAATAGAAATTATTGATGGGGAAAATCTTATAGGTGGTCCCGCGATTCATCGTCCAAGCAAGGTCAAGAGAATTTTTTCAAAATGTTTGGAAACTCGAAAGACTATTATCCTTGTAGTAAAAAAAAGTGGAGGTGTCAAACGATTTAAAAATTATACCGGTATAGATGTACCAGAATCATTTATTTTTATATCTTTACACGCAGATAATGGAACATGTCCAGACGATGGATTCATTTTAGAATTAGCTCATAAATATCAAAATGTACAAGTTGTAACAGATGATGAATATATGAATCGATTTGCATTTAATTATGGGGATATTTATAAAGGTACTCGTTTAACAACTAATATTGGAATAGAAGGAAGGTATTTTCCAAATATTAATATTATTAATAGATCTTGTATACGTAAGAAGAATATTAATAATAAAAAGATATCTAATTAAATAAAAATTGAATTAATTATTTTATATAATCTTATTCCTAAAATGTATATACATCTAAATGAATACAAATCCTATTCATTTGCTTCCTTACTTTAAGGTACAAAATTTCTTCATTGTTGAACTTGACGAACATGTAAATCCTGGTGATGAACCACCGCAAATGCCTCAATTGAAACAATTTATTAGTCCACACGGTCATATCAAATCTGGAACATCAATTGAAGTTGATCCAGATAAGAAAGTAGAATTATGCTCTGAAGTATATAATCTTCAACATATTAATGACATCCATTATGAGCCTAAAAGTTTCTTTGATTGTCTAATTAATTTTTCTCAAAATAATCCGGGAAATATTTATATGGTTCGATATGTACTAACATATTATAATCATGACCATATTAACTCATATACAAATGTATTGAGTGTATGTAATGGACTTCTACAAGATAAAATTATTGGCTAATCAATTGGTCAATTTTTAGTTAATTATTTTATTTAGTAAAAAATATTTTTTATTAATAAAGTTAGAATGAACAAAAATAAGAATATATTTTACGATACTTTATTAAATATCTTAATTTCAATCATTATATCTATTATAGTTTTTGGAATATATGTTGAAGTAAATCCAAAGATGACAAATATATGGTTTAGATTAAATAGTGATGGAATAAAAGAAATACGATTCAGTAATTTATTTGAATTAATGAAAGGACCATTAAAATATGATTTTTATTGGTATCCACAATATTTTGATATTAATTATTTTATTTATTTAGGAATAACATTTATAATTGTTCATGTTATAAATTAAATATTTAAGACTATATATTAAACATTAAAAAGTTTAGGAATACTTGAGATGCCTTGCATATCTAATACTTTCACATACTTACTAAAGTTCATTAATATATTCAATAGATATTTATATTTATTATTATATTCCAAAGATATATTTTTACATGTAAGTTTTGATTTATAAAATTCATTCGAAGATAAATTTAATATTGACTCTGTCATTTTATTACTGATTATTATATATTCATATTCTAATATTTTCTTATATGTTTTTGTAATTGTTACATCACTAATTCCAAATAATTTTGATATTAATTTTTTATCTATTTCTAATTCTCCAACTTTTAAAGCAATCATTAGTGATGCACTTGCAATAGATGGTTGTTGATGACCACTTGCAATATCTAATCTTGAGATATTTATAGATATTTGTTTTGCATGATCTAATATTTCAGTAGGTATTTTTAGTTTTATTCCAAATCTATCAATATAATTTATTGCTAGATTACTTTTATTAACATTCATATATTTATAATTATCAATTAGATTATCATATTTACGATTTCCTTTTGTAACTTGTTTTACAGTTAATAAGAATATATCCGCAATTTCTTTTGCAGTTCTAGGCAATCCTTGATTTTTTGCTCCATTATATACACATGCTGCTATTAAACTTTTACGATTTAATCCACGGATTATAATTGGTTTTCCTTTTGGACATTTTATATCACTAATATGTTTGTATAATATTTTTGCATTATCTATAACTGATTTTACAACACCGGCTTTATCACATTTAGAATCAATATATTGAAATACTTCATACAAACTTCTTTCCTTGTACGGCATTTGACTCCAATCATGTACCATTTTAATTTTATCATATTTATGACTCTTAATATTTGTACCTAATGATGATTGGGGGAAAAAATAACTTGTAGCATTTCCACATCTATCATTCTCTCCGCTGCCATCTTCTCCATTAATCCATTCAGGATTTTTATCTAATGTAAATCCTCTTACACAACCACAATCTTGACATACTGATGCACCTTTTATATCAGTAATTACATTCGAACCTTTGCAATCATTACAAAAATTAGAATCATAAATTTCAATGGATATATTTTTGTTAGATATAGAATCAAATTCTTTCCATATTGCGTCTTCAAAATTTATTTCATTCATTTATATAAATTTTATTTCAATATAAAAATATGTTTTTTAATCAATTTTTTTTAAATATTTTTTAAGAAAAATATTTAAAAAAGAATTAGGTGAGCGATAGCGAGTTCAATTTTTTAAAATCTCCTTTAGAAAATTGGCTAAATAGAATTAATTAATTTATTTATTTTGACTAATCGAATTATTTATTTGTACACTTTTATCACCTTTATTTAATTCATTGCATACTTTAATAGCCTTTTTATGTATCTCTTTTTTTATCCTTGTACTTTTTTTTAAAAAAGACTCATATATTAATTTATCTAAATCAACTAAATCTTCTTGTTCCTTTGTAGTTTCTTGTGTTTTGAAAAAACTTAGCATAACTTATTATAAATTATATTAACTTAGAAAAAATATAAAATTTAATTAAAATTTAACAAAAAATTGAATTGTTAAATTATTTAATATAAAGATAATTATATAATAGAAAAAATGAGTCAGGAAGTTAATGATGAAAATATATTCGCACTAATAGATTTATTATTAAAAGGCGACTTGTACAAATCAAACAGGGATTCATTTGCTCAGTTTATTGAAGAAATTATTTATAAGGAACTATCAGATGGTCAGAACATCTTTAGTGAAAAGTATAAAAATAATAAATTATATCGTAATAAATTCAGATTTAGAAATATAGGGTTAAAACCACCAATTAATGAAAATAATGATGAACCAATGTTTCCAGAACATGCTAGGATTAAAAATTTAGATTATCAATCTAAATTAGTAGCAGATGTAGAACAAATATTAGAAATTGTTGACTTAGAAACTACTGAAATAACAACTAAAGTTGTAGCAATTGAAAAAGAAACACCTGTTGCAAAGATTCCTATTATGGTTAAATCAAAATACTGTATTACTAATATTCGTAAAGATTTACCACATACTGAATGTCCGTATGATGGTATTGGTTATTTCATCATTAAAGGGGGTGAAAAAGTTGTCTTACCTCATGAAAGAATTTGTGAAAATAAACCTCTTGTATATACTAAGAAGGATCCAACTTTTAGAGATGGAATCATTTATCAAATACAAATTAATTCTAAAGGTAATGATATTTTAGGGATGATCAATGTTTTTACACTACAACTAAAGAAAGATGATTCAATTGTATGTTTAACAAATCAATTTGCTGAAATACCATTATTTGTCTTAATGAGAGCTCTTGGTATAACTTCTGATTACGATATAATTAAATATATTGTATATGATATTAACGATTATGATATGGTAAACATGTTACGTTATTCATTAGATAAATCATTATCAGAGATAAAAGATATTAAGGGTAATAATAAAGTTGTACGTACACAAGAAGATGCGATTGAATACTTAGCAACAAAATTAAAAGCCAGTAAACGATATTCAGAAACGGATGAATCTATTAGAGAACAACAAAAGAAGATGCATGTAGTAAAAATATTAGAAACTGAATTTTTACCTCATATGGGTAAGAATATTACAACTAAATCAACTTATGTTGGCTACATGTGTAATAAATTACTAAATTGTGTATTGAAGAGAACTGAACCAGATGATAGAGATAGTTATGTGAATAAGCGTATCGATCATATTGGTCCTCTACTAGGTATGTTATTCAAACAACATTACAAAAAGATGTTAAATGACTGTGCAAAATTCTTCAATAAGAAAAATGTAAATGACGAAGCACCAATAAATGTTATTTCACAAATTAAACCAAATATTATTGAGAACGGTTTAAAGGCTGGACTAGCTACAGGAACATGGGGTCCTAAGAAGAAAGGTATTGCTCAATTACTACAGAGAATTTCTTATGTACAAACAAATGCATACTTCAGAAGATTTTTAACTCCATCTGTAGATTCATCCAATAGTAAGATTATATCAGTTCGTAATACAGATAATTATCAAATATTCTTTGTCTGTCCAAATGCTACACCAGAAGGACAAAAGATTGGTTTAGTAAAAGAATTAGCTCTTTCTGCAAATATATCATTAATGTTATATTCTCATATACCAATTATTAAAGATATATTAAATGATAAATTAGATAATTTACAAGATGTTGAACCAATTAAACTAAAACAATATGTTAAAGTATTTTTAAATGGTGAATGGCTTGGAGTAACTAATAAACCTTTTGAAATAAAAGAATTATTAGAAGGTAGCAAACGTAAACAAAGTATTCATTCAAGTGTAGGCATATCTTTTGATATTAATAAACTAGAAATAAATATTTATTGTGAAGGAGGGCGCTTATATAGACCATTATTAAAAGTTAGAAATAATAAACTAGTATTAACACACAAAATGTTAGAAGAGGCAAAAGAAATGAAAACTTGGGAGGAATTCATATCAAAGCATCCAGATGTTATAGAATATGTCGACTTAGAATCAACTGATTCATTAATGATTTCAACTGAGATCAGTAAATTAGATGAAGAAAAACGAAAGGATTCTATAATTATAAAAGATGCAAATCCTCATGGTAATACATTAAACAGATACAATGATACAGTATATGTTAAATATACTCACTGTGAAATGCATCCAATGTTAATGTTAAGTTCAATTGCCTCATTAGAACCATTTGCAGAACATACTAATGCTACAAAGAATTTAGTATATTACTCACATATTCGTCAATCTATGGGTATTTATGCAACTAATTATAGACATAGAAGTGATATTAGTTTTGTATTATATCACCCTCAAAGACCAATTGTAACATGTAAATCTGTAAATTATTTAAATACTGTTCACGTACCTTACACCGAGAATGTAGTTATTGCAATTGCTTCTTATAGTGGTTTCAATCAAGAAGATAGTATGATTATTAATAAAACTGCAGTTGACAGAGGTTTGTATAAAGCTACTGGGTTTAAGAAATATAAAGTAAGTCTTGAAAAGAATCCTGCAACATCACAAGATGAAGTATTCATGAAGCCTGATCCTACTAAGACAACTGGTATGAAAGACGGTAATTATGATAAATTAAACGACAAAGGATTTGCACCAGAAGAAACAACAATTGTAAACGGTGATGTAATTATTGGTAAAGTAAGTCCAATTCAACAAAATGCCAACAATAAGGTATTTAAAGATGAGAGTGAAATCTACAAATCTAATTGCACTGGTGTAGTTGATAAAGTATGGAGTGGTATATATGATAATGAAGGTTATGAAATGTATAACATGAGAGTTAGATCTGAGAGAATTCCAGGTATTGGTGATAAGTATGCATCTCGTTATGGTCAAAAGGCTACAACAGGTGCATTATTACCAGCAGAAGATATGCCTTATACTAAATCAGGAATGATTCCAGATTTAATTATTAATCCTTGTTGCTTACCAACCCGTCAAACAGTTGGTCAATTGATCGAAATGTTTACTGGTAAAGTAGGTGCAATTAAAGGAAAGTTTATAGATGGTACTCCATTTAAGAAAGTAGGATTAGAAGAATTGAATGAAGTATTAATAGAAAATGGATTCGGTGAGTATGCGGAAGAAGAAATGTATTGCGGGTACACGGGCTTAAAAATGAAATGTAAGATCTTTATTGGAGTTTCAGCTTATGCAAGATTGAAGCACTTAGTTAAAGATAAGATACATGGTCGCGCAAGAGGGCCAGCACAAATTTTGACACGTCAACCACCTGAAGGACGTTCAAGAGACGGTGGCTTAAGGTTTGGAGAGATGGAGTGTTGGTCTATGACATCACACGGAGCTTCTATATTCTTAAGAGAAAGATTATTTAATACTTCAGATGGTTATCAAGTACATGTATGTAATACATGTGGTCTAATAGCAACTAAAGTAATAGATAAGGACATTCATATCTGTACTGCATGTAAAAACAATACAGATACTTCTCTTGTAGAAATTCCATATGCTACAAAACTCTTGTTTCAAGAGTTAATGGCAATCAATATATTACCCAGAATAAAAGTAAAAGAAAATGAATATATTGATGGTGTTTAAGTCTATTGATAGAATTATTTAAGTTAAGATAAACTAAGTTAAGTTACTAAAAGATTTATTTATAAGAAATTTATTTTATTATATATTATATAATAAAATGTCTAGTCCCGATGTTGTATTAATATTGATAGACCCAAGTGCAAATATCTTAACGTATCCCGATGGTACTAATTATACATTTGTTACTACAACTTTAACAATACCTGATTATCCATGGGATAAAAATACTGACGAGGCTGCAAAAAATGCATCTTTAAGAACTCTTAGAGATAGATTTGGTTTTATAATAAACAGATCTAGATTATATGATGCAAGTTTAGTAAATAGTTTAGGTGCTAAAACATTTGTTTATATTTATAAAATTGACGTCAACGAAAGGGCACGTTTAGCATCTATACCAACAGTAGTATTTTCATCAATAAATACATTACCTCCAAATTTAAATATTTTATCTGCTACCGTTGCAAATAGTTTAACAGCTAATTTTAATTTAATTAGAGATGCACCAAGTCCTGCAAATATCTTTCAAATTAATTATCCTTCAAATATTGTAATATATAAACCAGCATTCCAGATACCAGTACTAATACCATATATTGTATATATTAAAAGTGGAAATCAATCATTTCAAAATATTCATAAACAAGATGAACACATACGAGATGCCCCTATAGTACAAAGAACACCCGGAACCAAAAAGTCAAATTCTCCAAAGGTTCCTAGATCTATAATTAATGTATCATTATTATCATCTACCGAATCATCTAAAGCACCAAAAGAATATAAGCCAGAATTAGAATCAGTAAAGAAACATTCACCAAAGAGAAATTCACCAAGGAGAAATTCACCTGGAAAAATACCATCTCCTAAAAAAAATAAATCTAAAAGAAATCGTAATAAGAAGAAGGGCGGATACTATTTAAGTTACATTAAATACAAAATTAAATATCTTGAGTTAAAAAAGAAATTACTAAATGAAGAAATAAATAATATAATTTATTAATAAATAATTTATTATTATATACATACAAATAAAATATGCCATATGAAATAAAAAAAGTAAGTAGTCCTAAAAATTCATTTAAGGTTTGTAAACAGGATGATATGAAAACATGTTTTTCTAAACGTGGATTACCATATAAAAATGCTCTAGGACAGATGAGAGCTATCATTATATCCGAAAAAGGGTTAACTCGTAAAACTAGTAAGGAAACAACCAAAAAAACTAGTAAGAGAACAACCAAAAAAACTAGTAAGAAAACTAGTAAATCAACAAATAAACCAACAAAAAGAACAACAAAAAAATAAAATTATAGATCCCATTTAATTTCTTTATTAAATAGTTTCTCATATTCATCATCTAGTTTATCAAATATACCACTACCAAAGAATCCACGATATGCACTTAATGGAGATGGATGTATACCTTTTATTATAACATGTTTTTTATTATCTATAAATTTTCTTTTTGATTGAGCATTATTACCTAAAAGTAGAAAAATTATATGATCCGTTTTATCTGATATATCTTTAATTAATTTATCAGTATAATCTGACCAAATATTTTGATGAGAGTTTGATTTACCTTCAAAGACACTCAATGAAGTATTTAATAATAAGAATTGATTATTTTTTACCCATAGCGTTAAATCACCTGTCTTTACACTTTCAATTCCCAACTCTTTATAAATATTTTTTAAACTTGGTGGTAATGAACAACCTTTAGGTACTGAAAATGATAATCCCATTGCTTGTTCACAACCTATATATGGATCTTGACCAAGTAAAATGATTTTAGTATCTTTTAATTCAAAATATTTAAATGCTTGAAAGATTCTATTTTCTGTTGGTAAAATTATAGAACTGTTTTTAGAATTAAGAGTTTTTATAATTTTATCTAATTCTGGATTATTTAATAAGGGTATCCAACTTTTTTTTATTCCTTTTAGTAAATCTTCTTTATTAAACATATTATATTTAATATATAATATTTTTAATTTTAATTTATAATTAAACAGTCAAATCATTTATATATCTAATTCATAGAGTTTATCTTCTAATCTAGGTTTAATAATTATTGTTGGAGGATCTAATGCAATTTGTTTCATAATTGATTTTGCAAGTGGTTTTATATCTTTATCTCTCATTACATCCTTTACATCCTTAACCAATCTAAGTCCACGTCTTGCTAGTCTTACTTGATCTTCTTTTGATACCGGGAATGATTTTGCTAAAGTTTTAATTGCTTGTCTTATGAAAGGTTTTGCTTTTGGAGTTGTTCCAGTTTTTGGAGTCAATTTTTTGACAATAGATTGTGATACTTCTGAATCAATGGAATATACAGAGCTTGAAATAGAACTTCTTGATTTTACAGATGATTCTCTATTAATTTTTAATTCATCAATACATTCATTTGAAGGATATTGAGAATATGATGTAAATGAGGAAATTCCACAAAATCCATTTTTACATACTTGATCTTTCGTATTGTTATCTAAATATGATAACTCTTCAAAGCCATCTCCATTTTGAATATTAAATATTTTTAAATTATTAAAAGCTTCATTTATTCCATAATTAGACGAATCATTGATTTCAATTGTATTATTAAAACCTTCAATAGAATGATTATTATATCTTTCTAATGTTTTAATAATATCATTAATATTATAGAATTCTTCTAAGAAACTTTGATTATTTTCAAAATGTTCAATTTTAGTTTCAGATGATAATGAATTATCATAATTACTAAAATGTTCTACATTATAATATTCAATCATATGAGATATATCTGTAAATCTTTCACCCTCTTTCTTTCTAGGTTTCATTGAAACATTGAATGGTACATCTCCAACTCCACGATTATATGATTCGCGAGTGCATCCTACACCAAAATCAGTTGATCCAGGTGGACATTCTTGAGAACATAATCCTAAAGATTTCATACTAGATCCGGGTGGACATCTACGATAACATAATCCAGAAACATTAAATAAATCTTCTGAACACTTCATTGAATTTCCGGATCCTCTCCCATATGATTGTTTTGTATAAGGATTTATATTTCTCCAACATACTGGACCATTTCCAACATACCCACGTCTACATTTGGGATAGCATAATAAACCAACCAAGTCTTCATCTGGTCTACATATTGGATCTCTTCCTCTAAGTTCTGGGCCACTACAATTAGTACGTGCACACCCCCAGCATACTCCTGGCCATGATCGAGAGCAACATCCGTCCCATCGTGTATTACAACTTAAGTCTTTCCAGCATGTTACGGGATCAGTTCTAAATCCTCCAGGACATGGTGTTCTATCAGGAACTCTACCAGCACCTCTTCCATATGATGTCTTTTCACATCTTATGCCAGTATCAACAGTTCCTTCTTTACATCTTTCCCAACATACTGGTCCAACGCCATCATATCCTGGTCTGCAAGCAGGATAACATAAAGCACCGTTTTTGTCTTCACCAGGACCACATCTATCTGGAATAGTACCTGTATTAGTTGTAATTTTTTTAGTAATGGATGTAATAGTATGACCTTGACCATTGTTTTCAAAATCAGGATATTGTTTCCAGCATATCATCGCACCATCACTCTTAAATGATGTATTACAACGAGGATAACATAATCCGGAAGTATTTTCTGGTTTATGTTCTGGGCATCCTTGTTTAATACATAATTTATTGCCTATTAAATCAAAAATTTCTCCTAAACCGGGCATCATGTCAATTACTTTTTTAGCCCATGATGGTATACTATTTAAATCAAAATCACCGGGATTACATTTTCCAAAGTCATCTTCATCTAGTTTTAGAGTTTTTTCCAGTATTATTGCAATTATTGCGATAATAAATGCAGCAGGACCTTTCATTAAACTCTTCATTTTTGAAGCTGCTTTTGCTGCTTTTGCTGCAGCTTTCGCAGCTTTTTCAGCTTTCTGAATTTGTTTAACATCTTGATCACTTAGATTTAATCCAACCGCAGAACCTACTGCCTTATATGCACCATTAGTTAATTCTGTTTTCTTTTGCATTAAGTCTTTTACAGAACTTATAATCTCTTTTTTATCACCAGATCTTAAGGCATCAATTGCTTTTTTAGCAGATTCTTTTGTTTCACCGATTTTATTAATTTCATATTGAATTTGAGGTTTGTCTTGAAGATAATTTGTAACTTTATTTGCGGATTTATATGAATTTAATCTTATATTATCAGCAATTTTTTGAGCATCACTGATTGTATTATTTGCTTTATTTAATTCATTATTTGCAATTAATATGCGCCCTTGAATTAGTGCTCTTTGTAAAGGGTCTTTAGTATTATTTAATTGAATATTTAAATTAATAATATTTCTTTGTACTTCATCTCTTTTCATTTGAGCAACTTCAACTAATGTACTAGTTTCAGTTACTGAAGATGAAGCAATCGCATTTTCTCTTAAAATAGAAGCTGCTTTCGCTGCTTCTAATGCATCCTTAATAGCTTTATTAGCTGCTACCTTATCTGCAATATCCTTACTATTTTTAGCTTCTTGGCGTAACCTTTCAGCTTCATCTCTTAAAAAGTTAGCATTTATTTGTGCATCATTTGCTTTATTATGTTTAACTGCATTAGATGCTTTTTGTTTTATTCTACTAATTAATTTTCTACCAGTTTCAGACTTTGCAAAGACAGTTACTAAAGTTTTTGCAGCTCCCATTGGAGTTGTTGATGCCATTGCCATTCTTAAACGATCATAGTTTTTATCAGAAATTGTAATTCCTAATTTTGCAGCTGTACCTACAATGAGTTTTTTTTCTAAAGCTGCTTTAGCTTTATTAAGTTTATTTACATCTGCAATTAATCCTTTTATATTACCACGTTTAATATTTCCAAATGCACTTTTAACTGAATCTTTTGCATCAACTAATTCAGGTGTTGATATAATTTTATTTTTAATATCATTTGTTTTATTAACTATATTCTTTAATGTACGATTATTCTCTAATTTTTCATTTACTTTTCTATTACTTTCTGATGATAATCTAATTTTTTCTTCTAGATGTAATTTTACATAGCTTAATGTTTC
>Ga0114978_10001071_pt1 | contig 23115 bp, 7 predicted proteins | sample S_140212_EF_Meta_FD_87027 | JGI IMG/M metagenome (GOLD analysis project Ga0114978, IMG submission 87027) | Freshwater microbial communities from Lake Simoncouche, Canada to study carbon cycling - S_140212_EF_MetaG | ecosystem: Environmental > Aquatic > Freshwater > Lake | place: Lake...
GCAGATCCTGATAAAATCCCAATCCTAGACAAATACCAGAGGGTCGTATTCGCACTGATTGAATCTGTTAAACAGATTCGAAATTATTTTAACTACACGGTTCCTTTTAATAACAGAAGAGTTTTCTAAAGATGGCAAATTTACACCTAAGGTTTTTTGACAAGCAAGGAGACCCTCTAAATTTCGCATATGTTGGGCCGACCGGATCTGTTAATCTAGATACCAGCTATTTATACTATTCCACAAATACCGGATCTTCTCCAGCGGAGGGATATATTTCTTTTGCGGATATCGACAATGGCCTAGTCTATCTAAATACAACTGATCGAACTAGAGGAAATCTCATTCCGTGGGCTCAAGAGGTTCTCAACGACATCATAGAAGGAGCAACCATTAGAGTTAATCTAGCGGTCTATCCTGCCAGCGATCTAAGTTTTAGGGTCACAAATGTTGGAATCTCGGGATCCGTCATTACCCTGACCGTGGATAAGATCCTTGGGTCCACCATCATTTCAAACCAAAACGATATAAATTTATCGACCGAATACACAAATTTACCAGGAGGGTATTTTTATGGCGAGATATATTTTGACCCGATCTCTGCTGGACTCTACGAAAACCAACAGATCTTTATCGTCCAGGAGTTTGTCGTTGGATCTACCGGTGAACTTGGTTACCCCCACACTAGTGCAACCGGGCCAACTGCAGGAAATCAGTTGTGGAGAACCAGATGGGCTAACGACACATACGGAAACACAGACGTTTCCGAGATCATCTTCACCTATCAGATTGTTCAGAACGACCCGGACATTTCAGGGGATCCGTCAATTATTAACTATCAGAATATTGCAATTCCTGTTGGAGGAACCTCAGCCGATTTTTATTCTATTGCTTATCCCGGGTATGTCCAAACACCTTCAGTAGATTCCTCTGCCCTTTCCATCAATGTTGCTCTAAATGCTCCTGATGTTGCGGCGGAAGTCTATGAGAGAAGACTTGTTGTTGAGGATATAACATCGGGAACACCAGAGAAGATTGTAGAAATTTTATTCTATGGGCAGATCGTAGGAGAAGATTCCCGTCTGGACGTCCTGACCGCAAACTTAGGCCGGGCATTCTACCAGATAGATTCTACTATCCTTAGAGGGCACGATCCATACGAACCTCTACCCAACTGGATAGAGATTAACGAGAAGAGAAAGGAGCTAATGATTGCTGGGGAGGAAATTTTCCCATACATTGGAGCATATAAAGGACTAATTGGAGCACTCCAGCTCTTTGGGTACCAAGATCTAAGAATTAAGGAATACTGGCTGAATCTAAATTATCAGAAGATAAAGGTTAGTCCCCTGTTAGAAAATCAAATGTTTTTGAACAAGTACGACCAGAGTTTCATGGTCAATCAATCTATCCAGATTGCAGATGTTCTAGACAACGAAAACAGCGGAAAGTATAGGCTTGAACAGACATACGGCCCGGATTCTGATGGAAATTATGTTCTAAACGTTTCGGGGGAAGACACCTTAATTCCAAGTAAAACTTACAAGAAGACTTCTCTGTTTGGACTTTATTATGACCTGAATAAGTCGACTGCTCTGGAGGATGAATATGGATACCCAATTACCGAGGAAGCCTTTATCTTTAGCCAAGAGGAAATCCTGGTAAAACTATTTGCTCTAAAGCAGAGACTTAAGTTGACATATCTTCCATTGAATGCAAGAATTGTCGATATTACCGGAGAAGGAGTTTATTTTGAAGTCTATAACACTAGATCGTGGACTGACACGATGGAGAGGAACGACATTGATTCTGGATTTAATCTGGACATCAAAGCAAATCCTCCTCAGGGATACATTGAAGATTTAAGAGCTTTTGGAATTAGAACATACCCTAATTCTATTCAAGCTCCTATGAACTACTATGATGTTATTAACTATAACGTCAGCATCGTAGGTCCTACCGGGAATGCATTTACTTTTTCTGGAGCTACCGGGCAAACTGACACATTCCAAAGTGTTCCTGGGTACAATCCAGTCATCATTCTAGAAAAAGGCAAGACGTATAACTTTACTGTCGTTACGACAGGATATGATTTCTATCTTACTACCCAGTCATCGTTGGCTCAAGTTGATCCTTTAGGTGTTACTAACAATGGTGCAACAGGAGGAACTGGTGGCCCAGTTACAATCAATGTCAATCCTCAGGAGCAGACCGTAATTTACTACTATTCCAGCGTAAATCCGGGTAATCTTAATGGATCTATTACGATAGTAAATTCTCCAAACTCAGACCTAGGAAACGTTTCCCTCCCTCTTACTAATCTGCAGAACTACACGGCAGATCAGAATTCAGCGATGCTGGACTCGATTGCTAATTTCTACTATCTGAAAGAGAACGGAAAAATAAAATCTTTAGGAGATGGAACGTCAGATCCTGTCGACTATATTGAGCCTGCAACGGGTCTTCCTTATCAAAATCCAATCGGAATGCCAGTAGTCCTAGAGACTATCTTGGACATTTGGGTTTGGGATGAAATGGGGGTTAGTTGGAATTCTTTAAAACTACCTGATTTTAAAATTGGGGATCTGGTTAATGTTAAAACCTATCAAGACCCCTCTGGTCCTTTCTATGGACCAACTGGACCAACCGGAACTACTGGTGGAGTTGGCGCACAGATCATAGGAACAACCGGATCTTACACAGATCAAATTTACCAGGTTAGACTTTCGTCGGATCTTTCTACAACCTATTTAACGGCAAACCTTCTAACTTCTACAATCCAGGATCTACAGCTTCTGAACTGGGAAAATATAGATTTTTCCACCTACAACGAGGTTGAATGGATTATAGAAAAAACTGCAACCCAGCCAGGAACACCATACTACTTCCAGAAGAGAGGGTATATCATGGACTACTATAGGTTGGCCCATTTTCTCCCTTACGTTGGAGAATATATGGTCACCTGCAATGTCTACGACTCGTTTAACTTCAAGAACAATATCATCAAGAATTCCCTTGTCAAGGTGGATCCAATTCAGCTTGAAATTGATGCATGGACTAGATATAGGCAGAATGAATACTATTCCTGGAACCAGACGATCAGAGACTGGGATTCCTACGAGTCTATCTGGGAATATCCAGCAGAAGGAAAAACTTACAGCGAATTGACCGCAAATCTCCCACCAGAGATCCTTCAGCTTTCGACCTACGGAAACAATGTTCAGGGAACTGCAGACATGCTGGTAAAAGTTCCAATCTCTCCACAGGGAGCTTCTGGTAATATAGTTCTTCAGCAGAATTTTTACACTATTGAAAAGGCATATTCACTCTGGATTCCCTCCCTTCCGGGAAGTCCTACTAGTAATCAGTATGGATTTGTTCAAGTAATAACTAGTCAGACCCATGGATTTGTTGAGGGATCTATTATCTTCATCACCGGATCATCACCACAGATAAACGGAGCTTGGGAGGTAACTATTCTTCCTGGAGCAACTGGGAATTCTTTCCAGATACCAATCGTTCTCGAACCGGGGAGTGGAATAGTTTCAGGAAGTACCGGTTATATCCCGGGAGCAACCGCTACTTATGTGAATCCATCTTATTGGACTAATCAGGAAGTTACCGGGGGTGGAGAAATTGATATCCTAGTGAATGGAAGATCTGTAGGAGCAACCTCCGCAGGAGCAAGCCTACAGTCTACAGTCAACTCGATAGTTCAAGTGGTAAATTCTGTTTATACCCAGCCGGACTATCTTGCTGGATGTACCGGCCCTAATTCTATTCCTGCAACACTTAATATCCTAGCAAATACAGATTCAGGAAACATCGGAAATGGAGACGTCCTAACTGCGGTTGTGACTGGATCCCTACAGGTTATTTCTGCTAGCCCTTCTCTTTCTGGAGGGGCAACCTCAGGGAGCCAGTATATTTCTTGGAACGAAAACTACGGAAGTTTCCCTGACGAGAATTTAAGATATTGGGGATATACCAATCTAAATTGGGATTCGATACCAACCTCAACTTGGGAGGAAGCATATGCTCACGGATGGTATGATTTTGAGTATGAGAACGGGTGGCTTGGAGGATTTGAAATCCACAGCATCAAGGTTGGAGACAACATTAAAGTTAGCACAGGAAACGAGACTTATCCTTTCCCCGTCGGAGTTACTTTTTCTGCAACCGGATCTGTTAGCCCTTCTGGATACCTGACTCTAGCATCAGCAGTATCTGAGTTGAACAGTTCAACAGAACCTCACATTTCTAATTTCCACTATCAGGTCTATCCGTATGGAGCAGGAAATCTTTCTGCTGGGACTGGACCGATCGAGACCTCTTTTACCTTCTTTGGAGCAACTGCAGGGGGATATTCTTCCCCGCCAACTGTTCCTGGAGCACCACCACCGTTGATAGTTTCCTTCACATATGCAACTGGACCTTAATTTAATTTTTGAATAGATGGCAGAGAGTTTACAAATATACCAATACCAGTCCGTAAATTTTACAGACACCAGCTCAGGAGCAGCACCTTTGACTAGATCCTGGTCTTTTTCCGGCGGATCTCCTTCTGCTGGAACTGGAATCACTGCAGCAGTTTTCTATAACGTCCCCGGAGACTATACAGTTTCCCTGACTGAAACCGATTCTTACGGAACGACCTCTACTTTAATAAAAAGTGATTTGATCCAGGTCTCTCCGACCACATTGGCGGCGGGAATCTCTGGTCCTTCCCCTTCTTCTGTAAAGATGAACGAGGGATATAGTCTTCAAGACTCCACGGTCGGAACCCCGTTCCCACCAACCTCTTGGACTTGGACTCTTCCTTATGGAAGATCCGCAACCACACAAAATGTTGGGGTTACCGGATATGCAGACTGGAACACTTTAACCGGAGGATATACAGGGGCTCCTGGATCTTCTTATACCGCAAATATTTCCCTTTCTGTTTCGAACGCATATCTTTCAAGTTCTGCATCTACTGCTGTCTCTGTCCAGAAGTTAGGACCTTCCGAACAGCTCTACCTCAATGCAACCGGACCTTCCAGTCCTAATTTTGTAACTGGACTTTCCGGAGGAATTGTTACCAACGGAGGAATTCCAGTACCTGTAAGTTTCTTTAATTATTCATCTTCTGATTTAATTGTTAGATTAGATTATAGATTGAGAGGTTCTTCTAATAGAAAAAATCTATACTTTCACTCAGACACCGAGACCGCTACTGTGACCATGCGTACCGGACTGTGGAGCTCCATGTACGATGATGTCATTGGTGGATTCTTGATGGTTCAAGGGCAAATTTATTCTCTGTATTCATCTCTAACCCCGAACGATGCCATAAATCTTGGATTCTATATTACAGAGGATCAGACTGCAGAATTCTTTCTTGGTGATTCCAGTGGACTCCTTTTAAATCTATACACCAACTATAACTACAGTGCTAGTCTTCTCAATTATCTGGTGAATAATCCATATAAGATTGCACACAGTGGAAATCTTCAGTATTCAAACGCTTTTACTTTCCCCACACCAATGTCTTTTGTAGGAACCGGTGGTGGATCTAATTTTAATCCTGTGGTTTATTCTTCTGCTTACCTTCAGAACCTTAATCTTCCATCCTTCCCAACCCCAGCCAATCCTGTTTACCAGATCTATGTTTCTGTGACGATGGGGGGAATTCCTTATGGGGCTACTGCTTCTATTGGAACTATTGGAGCTACTGGAAATGACCCTCTAACTTCAGGAAATCCGAACGGTGGATTCTACACTGCTCAGGACACTGTTAACGGATCTGGATTTGTTAGCTTTCTTAATTCCGCTATCAATACCTCTATTCCAGGCGGAACCGGCAGCATTCAATTTTCGGCTAGTCCAATTTTCTCTTGCGCATGGTCGGGTACAACTGGGGCTGGATATAGTCCATCCGATTACTACGGAGTGGCTCTTCTCATCAAGAATGCAACGACAGTTCAATTAGTTAGCATCTCTGATAATTCTTCCACCATCAACGGATATTATAGCGCTAATATGCCTCCGTTAACAACCCCGATTGCACCCTTTACAGCTAACTACGGAAACAGTCAAGGATCCCTAGAAACTTGTTCGGGATTATTTTCAACTCCCCTGTCTATAACACCAGGAATTATCTATAACCCGATGAATTTTGGGGGAAGCATCGCAACTTAAGAATAAATAAAACTAAATGGCAAGTACAACAGGATATATCAACGGAGCAGCACTAGACGGATTCAACAATGTTTGGGCAGTAGGAAGGGACCTAACTAAATTTGATGGATCTACTTGGAGCTACTACGACTCCACCAATTCAGCTGTTCCCAGCAATATTCCATATTATCTAGATACCAGAAGCATCTCTATAGATGAGGACTCTGTAAAGTGGGTCGGATGTGCATACACTCCTTCTCTACCAACCCCTCTAGTCTTTAGTGCAGTTGGGCCTTTTGCTGCAACCGGTGCCAGCTGGACAGCCTTAGAAGTAACTGGAGCTACCGGACAGTCTCTGGACGTTCCCACAATTTATGCTTCTCCCTTTGGTGAGCAAGTTCTTGCCTTTGTTTCTCCTTTGAACGGCGGAGCTGGAACTGGACCAGCAGGAGTTTATGGTGTTACTGGTGGAAGTCTCTACGTTTTCGATAAGACCTATCTTACCTGGACAGAACCTGCAGGGGGATTTACCTGGCCACACATCTATGACATTAAAGCTAAGGGAATTAAAGGTGTTACTTTTGACTACTATCTAGCGACCCAATATGGTGTCTATATTATTCCTGATGGAACCTTGAGACTCTCAACTTTAGAAGGAGGAGAGACCTACATTGACCAAGCTCAGATTTGGAACAGCAAGAACACTTCTCTTCCTTCTGATGTTATCTATTCTCTAGATTTTGATGAAAATGGAAATCTCTGGATAGGAACAGATGCTGGATTAGTCTACTGGGATCAAAATAAATTCTACGTCTGGGATACGACCAACCTTCCGTCTCTTGCAAACAACCAGATCACCTCCGTCCAGAGCAGACCTAACGGATATGTTTTCTTTGCAGCGGGAAATCCGAACACCACCTCTGGAACTGGTCTTTACCTGTTTAACGGGGACACACTAACAGTCTATAATACTTCGAACTCAAGTCTTCCTTCTGACGACGTTATCTCCATCATGCTCACCGAGATCAAATCTGTCAACGGAGGTCTGAAGATTTACCCTAATGATATTTTTGTTGCATCCGGAAACTATGTCGGTTTATTTGATTATGTTCTTCCTCACGTCTATGCATCTTCTAAATATGCAGGGACTACTGGATGGAACTTTGTCTACTATACTCCAACAACCGAGGAGCTTTCGACCGATGAGGCGGAACTTCCTAAGGCAAATAAATACAGCTGGACCTACCCATCTTGGAGAACTTACCAGAACGACTATCTTCAGTATAAGCACCCGGGATTAGATCCAAGAAACCTATTCTTAGAAGCAAATTTAAAGGCTATCGCAGACGGAAGAGCTGGAGAGCAGAACTATTGGAACCTGAGCGAAATCCCAGATTTTAATTCTATCCAGCTAACTCAGTCTCTTCAAAACTCTTCTTGGGTTGATGGAGTTACTGGCGGAGTTACAAAAACAACATCCGTCTCCTATATAGACGGCAAATACGCAATAGGGGGGTATACTAGTTTAGACACGGTCTACTTTGGTATGAGAAACAATTTAGATCCACTAACTTTGACAAATCCCAACCCCACCCTTTCCAGCTACGCAAGATCTGGACAGAAGGTAGGATATGTTGCTTACTACAATCAAGCAGGTCAGGTACAGGATGTTCTCCCTATCAGAGGGTATGAAACTGAAGTTTGGGATATCCAGACCTCTGTCGATCAAAAAACACTCTATGTGCTTGGAGCATATAATGGATATATTGAATCTGGCAAGCTAGTTTGGTCTTCTACCTATCCTGGTTCTGCCGGCATGACAGGAGGACCTACTGGAGGACCAATTGGATTCTCAAATATCCAAACCCCAGGAATCACGGGAAGCCCTTATTTATACCCTTGGATCTACGATGGAACTCAAACTATTCCAGCAACAGGACCGTATATTCCAGCAACAGGACCAATCGACACTTCAGCTCAAGGGATTTTCTTGATGGAGATAGAGAAGAACATAGGAAGCCAAACCTCCTATGGAGGTGTAGATTTTGGATCTACCGGAGATTTCCAATCATCTTACCGACTTAAGAAGTTTAGATCCTTCCCTGCAGCAAGCTCAACTTATAATCCAAATTCTTCCTCCTCTTCAATAGACACCCAATTCTACGAGAAGACCCTTTCTATGTCGGTTTCTAACTACGAAGTTGATGTCGTTGGAACTCTAAAGGGTGGTATTTCAACTTACAGCGACGGATGGCAGAGAAATCTCGATAATCCTTCTACCTCGGAGTTTCTATTCTCCTCTTGGAATTCTTCTTCTTACCTCAAGTCCGGATTCTGGATTTCCCTCGGGACTGAGTTTGAGCTCCTTAAATCTAAGGTTAGTTCTGGAACAGGAGGAAACGTCATCTTCAACTCTGTCCAGAAAGATCAGGGAACATTAACCTATCTAATTACTGGAACGTCGGACGCTTACGCATTTAACTTTCTTGGATCTGGAATAACAGGAGGAACTACCGGTTCTACTGGACCGTTGTATATGATAGCAAACTATGCTGGCGGACTATCTTCTTATAATTTCATCGAGACTAATTCTGCCCCAATTGATCCTGAGCAAGGAATCGATTCAGGTTACAGAAATGGAAAATACTACTGGGCTACCTTCTATTCAGGAACTGCTTCTTTTGGGTCCTATACGGCTTCAGAAAATCCAGACTACACTGGATATAGCGTTTTAACTGCCGAGTTAACCCCTTCCGAGTCGACACTTAAGTTGCACAGCAATAAGGTTCTACCCGTTGATCTGAATATTACGTCCATCGGTCTAGATGATATAGATGTTGGAAAAGCAGGCCAGAAGTACTACTCAATATTCACTGAGGGAGGAACGTCAGCAAACTACATCTGGAAGGTCAGCCCAAGCGGAGGACTTGACGGATCAATTGGAGTCTCCGGAACTGGCCACATGAGACTTGGACTAGACCTTGAAGACAACCTTCTGGTTGGTGGATATAGAATAGGGACTACCGGCCCTACTGCACTTCCGATTAATTCTTCTACCGCTAATACATCCTTCACTGCATTTATTCCTCAGTATTTACCAGGGACCGGAATCGATCTAGGAGACATTATTTCTAGGGCAGGATCTGGATCTTGGACATGGGCAGACGTCCATGAAGCATATGGAGATTTAGTAGTTCCGATGCTTTCCACCGTCTTCTTCAGCAACTATGCCTCTCAAATTTTTGGCAAGCAGAATAATCAGTGGATTCTAACCGACGAGACGAGCAAGACTACTATACTAGACGTTAAATCTATTCCTTACTTTATTTACACCTTTACTGAGGTTGGATATTATTCTATCCAAAATATAGTTCAGGATGCAGCCGGAAATGTTTATCAAATTTCTAAGCCAGCTTTTATTAAGGTTGTCAACCAGTCTATTCCAGCTGCTTCTGATCCTAATCCGGAGTTTGTCAATTCTGTCGACTATGGATACCCTCCATTAACTCCACTTGACGGGAATGTTTCTTACAGGCTGAGCCAGGATCTAATCCATCAACAAGGGCAGATCCTAAAATCAATGGAAGAACCTTTTGGTTCTGGATTAATTTTAAGGGACGATCCTTACGGCACCTTTAGCGGTAATTAGGACTCGTACTCCCTGTAAATTTCTAGGATTTGAGGAACAATCTTGTTCCTGTGATTCTTCAGTAGAGTGATTACTTTTACCCCTTCAACTCTAGATTCTAGAGTTTTGAAGAAATCTATTCCGGACTCTTTTTTAGTCTTTAAATCGATCTGAGACGTGTCCCCACAGAATATCATCTTTGAGTTGATTCCAAGTCTTCCAACGATCATCTCGGTCTGCCTGTGGCTGACGTTTTGACACTCGTCGACAATAACGACCGAATCGATAAAAGTTCTTCCCCTAACAAACGAGAAAGGAAGAATTTCGATAGACTGGTTTTCTACCATCTTATCGATGTGCTCCTTGTTGTACAACATATACAAGTTTGCGTAGATTGGAGCTAGCCACGGATCCATCTTGGCCTTCATGTCTCCAGGAAGAAATCCAATCGGGTCTGCTGCCTCAACGACAGGTCTCGTGATGATGATTTTTTCTATCTGCCTGGTAAAGTATAGATCCAGAGCTACTTGACAAGCAAGTAGGGTTTTTCCTGATCCAGCTTGGCCCCTCAGAAGAGTAACCGTGTTTTTAAGAATTTCGGACTTTGCTGCCTTTTGCTCATCGTTTAAAGACATTGCAAACTTGATTTCCCCTTTGGGTCTTCTTTTGTCCGTGTTCCTTGTTTTTTCACTCAGTATGTTTTGGTCCATGTTTTATAACTCTCTCTATATATTTACTAAGTTCCCAGAATAATAATTTTTAGTCTCGTTTCAACCATTGATATATAAGAAAGATAAAATATACTAGTAGAAAACAAATAAATCAAAAAAATGGCAACAGTAACCACAACAACAATTTTAGGATCTGATTCTATATCAGCTTCGAGAATAACCATCAATTCTAACTTCTTAATTCTAGACAACTGGATTAATGGGTATGTTAGCACTTTTGGGATTGATACCGTCAACGGTATCATAAATATTTCTTCGGCCACTACCGGGTCTATTTCCGCTAAAACCGGATATTTTGACCAGATTCAGGTGCCTTCGACCGGGACTTTCACCGCAAGAATTCTAGCAAGTGGAGCAGGATCTTTCTCTGACGTTAGCACGGCTACATTCACATCTAGCGGACTTACGACTATATCAGGATCTCTGGTTCAAAATGGAATTTCTGCCTTCGGTGCTACTGCTTCTTTTAATACTACGGTAAATCTAAACGGAAGGACCACGACAGGAATAGCAGGAAGCGTTGCCAGCTCAAATACAACTTATTTTAGTGGAGCTACTGCGGGAACTACCTTCCCAGCTTCTGATACACTAGGAGGTGGAGGGTATGTGACTTCAATTGATTTACCTTATTCAATTACCGGTCTGGAGGATGTTATCTATGCAAACTGCGGGCCCACTGGATTCTATATGTCAGTTGTTGGTGGAAGTGGGGGAACAGCAGCAAACATCACACCGGGTTACAGAATTAGAATTGTCAATACAAGTGGAACCACTGGGTACATTTACACAGGGGTTCAAGGATCATCTACTACTTATTATACAGGATTCAACACCAGTACTTCCTACGGAAACTATGCAACCGGTGGAATTGTGGTTGCTCCAAACAGCCAATACCAGGCTTCTCTACACCTTCAGTGGGAACCTAGAATTGCACAAGGTCAGACAACTCAAGCAGGATCTTGGGTAGTTCTTTCTGGAATAAACGTAACAGTTTAAAATTAAAAAAAGCTATACATGGCTACAACCCCTTTTATAAGACCCCTTCAGGTACAGGGTGGAACATTCTATTCCTTCTCTTCGTCTGCTGAGGATTTGTCTTTCACCTTCAACAATTCGATCAACAAGTTTAAGTTTTCTAAATTTGCTCTTCTGAATATTCCCCCGATCAACAACTCAGACATCTACGGGAATACACTAAAGCTAAATGCTCCTGACAGTGCATTCCTAGATTATGCTACCTACAATGGGAACGGGCAAATCATCACTACTAACCAGAATATAAATTTTTCCCAGAGCTTTCAGAGCTACTGTTTAAATTTAGAATCTACCATCCTAAGTTCTACCGACTACAACTCTGACATCAAACAGACCGTAGCAGAGAGGGTATTCTTCAAGTGGATGAAGGAAATTGGCGGAATTAGATACCAGCAGGCTAGTTCTACCCAGGTTTCTCCTTTGTTAAATCAGACAAATATTACTCCGGTGGATGGTCTCCCGGTGAACCAGATTAGATGGGTCGAAGGAGATCCAGCTGCTGGAACTACCGGATCTTACGGGCTAACTGGTGCAACATACAATAGAGTTGTTCAATATATTGGAAATCTAGACATCGTTAACTCAGTAAAGAACAATAATAATACATATTCTGAAGTCTACGTCTATGTTCCAACTAAAGATGGAAACACCCCAACTGTGTTATTTAAAAACAATCTGGATGTAAATTATCCTCAGGACTATGCTTGGACTAATAACCCAGCGGATCCTTTAAATGACGACTATCTGCAGGGGAGAGCTTACGACGAATTGAACCCAAGCGGACTTACTAATCTAGCAATCTTTGATGATGCAGTGATCGGTGCTCCAACTGCTTCTTATGTAGACACTGCTACTGCAGGTTCAACTGGATCGGGAAACTGGTATGTTCCTAGAGCTACTGCAACTACTTATTTTACAGATAAACTCTTTTACAATCCCACTTCATGGATCCTGACCAAGACTTATTCAGGTGCAACCCAGACCTACGTAAGAAGTCAATTAGACTCAGTAGGAATTGATTTCGATCCAGATTCTTACCAACAAATCGTTTCTGATCCTTCTATCTCCACGATAGAAGAATTCAACTCGACTTCTGCGGCAGAGGATTTTGACTTTAACTGTGTTCTGATTTATTATGATGTTTATGATCCTGCAAATCCAATCGATTCTGCTACTAATTTGTATGGAGTTCTTTTCTTGGACGATGTTCAGACTTCAGGTGCTAGCATCTACTCGATCCCAGTACTCAAGAAATACAAGCCAAACATTGTTACCAAATTAAACGGTAACTCTTATGGTTTTAAAATCAATCTTAAATTTGACGTAGATATAGATCAGACCGGTGTAGAACAGGCAATCAACGACTACTCTCCTTTCTCCCTGTCCATGTTTATGGACTCGATGAACGTTCTACAGGACGCAAGCTCTACTCTAAATAACACAGCATCTATTTATGCAAGCTTAGAACAGAGAGTTTCAAGTTTAGAGAATCTAACCCTCACCTCAGACACTGTATTTAATCTGAATCAGAGGATCAACTCTCTAGAGAATGCATTTGCAGCCAATCAAGCAATCTTCAATAACACTCAGGCAATCATGGGTCTGATCAATCAGAACTATGAACTGATTAGAGCATTGATTAACGGCCAAACTAGTGTTGAGATCTCTTATAATCTAGACCTAGTAAAGCAGGGACCTGGTATTATAGTTGATCGAAGCATCCCAAATCAGCTGATTATTGCCAACGACAACCAAGACTACAACATCGGAGTCGAAGGAGGAACAGTTACCCTTTCTACCACTTCCAACAATGTTATTGAACTTAGACCCTACGGAAATTACACCAAGCACGTCAATAACGGAATTCCTATTACACTCACTTCAGATCTGGTAGTTAGATTAAATGACACCAACATCAAATGGAGAAGAGGTCAGGTCTATAGATTCTCTTTTGGAGACCAAATCTACCCTGGGGACTATAACGTTTCCTTCCTAACCGATGCAACCGGAGCTTATCCGATATCTGCTCCTTCTGGTGTTCCTTACGGAACCCTGATCGTTTCTTTGACCAACGGAGAATTTGCAGCTAAGGACTATATGCCAGTAATAGATATAGTTTGTATCAATTCTGAAAACTTAACCTTCCAGGTCGATATGATAGGTAGTAGCTTGACAAATAACTCTTAAAATTGCAAAGTAAAAAATGTATACACAAAATTCGATAAGTTCGCTAGTAGCCCAGTTTCTAAGACTTCAAAAGAACGCCTTGGAGATTATCAATGGACTAAATCAGGTTGCAACCTCAACCAACGATACTGTTGAAATTCAGCTCCTTGACGAGTTTGGGTTTCCGACTACATCTAGTATTCCTGCTTATGGATATTTGAGAAGCCAAATTCAGAGGCTAGATAGCAACATAGAAGCTCTGGCAGGTTTGGGTCAGAATTTCTCGACCATCAAGAATCCGGACGGAACTTTCTCACAGATTTACAAGGTAGAACCTCTGAGGGATCCTTTGCCTCTAGTTGGTCTTCCAGTTCCTAGTACTTTTGCAACTAAAGACAACTGGTTTTACGAGAGCTTTCTTTCCCCTCTTCTCTACATCAACGTGGACGTTACTGGACAAATTCCGGACGCTGCTGATAGAATCTTATTGAAGAGAATTATAGCAAATACAACAACAGACGCTCAGAAGATTTATTTTGACCAGAATTTAAAAGGAAGAAATGACATCACCGAGTCTCAGTTTATCAATGACTTAACTCAGGCGGGGATAGGTTATTTCACGGATGAAGATACAATCCCACTTCCACTTAGATCTTTAAGATACGTTGGGAATTTTAGCGTGCTTAGCATCTTCGACGACATCGTTTCCACAACGGATGCAAACAATCAGACCGTTCAGGAGACAAGAAGAAACTACAGACTAAATAGCTTAAATTACACCGACACGAGTTCCAATATTCTAAATGGAAAAACACTAGCAGTTAACGACTCCCTTCTGACCATAGACGGATCTATGTACCAGATAGTTTCTGTTAATGTAGATCAAACTACGGTTCAGTTAAAGAGGACATCGGGATATCAGCCAGTTCAGATCGGTCCGGATACCCTTTCTTTTTCTAGCGGACAGCTTGGAACTAGATACATCCAGGTGAATGTTGGCTACAACGAAAGACAGGGAATTTTCTTTAAGAAGATTGACGACAACTACAATATTGTTTCGACCACTTGGTCCACCGGAATAACATTATTTAGTAACGAGCTGAGTATAAACACAACAGCAGGAGTTCAAACGCTGGAGCAGTTTTACCTTAATTCTGTTGCTGACATAGGGCAAGTTTTACTTAGTGCTGCAAAAGAAAAGAAAGTTCCTGCATTTGACGGGCTTGTTCCTAATACTCCCGTTTTAGCCGATACAAACTTTAAGGTTGTTCAGATTAACACCCAGCTAACAGCGGGCACTTCGGTTCAGACACTAAACGAAAAAGTTGCAGCAAAAACTTCCCTGCAGTCTGAAATTAACCAGCTGGACGTTGCAATTGCAAATGCTAAGGCTAGAGCAAATTCGGTTTCGGTTGTTACCACGTCGACTACCCAGACTATAGACGCTTCTAGCTCCTTTATTAGCCCAGACAGCACATTAGCTCAGGTTGATAGTTTAACTAGTCAGAGGGTTCAGAAGCAACAACTTCTTTCTTCTCTGGTTCAGGATATCACCACTCTAAGTCAAACAACTCCCGGAATCTACGAGGCTCCAAAATATAGAGTTAGAGGATTCTGGCCTATTCCTGAGCCTGTGGTTAGCCCGAAGACAGGACCTCAGCAGGTAATTCAGTTTTCTGTTCAGTATAGATATTTGAGTGATTCTGGATCTGCTAATCCGATTCAACAGGTTGATTTCGTCGATAACAATGGGCAAACCAAAACTGGTGCATTTAGCAACTGGAATGAAATTCTGACCGAAATCAGGAAGAAGGTGTTCGATCCCAATACAGGAACCTACGTTTGGGCTCCGGAATTAACTGCAGATGCAGATGCCCCAAATATCAATCAGCTGGATATTGCTATTACCAGGGGTGAAAGAGTTGAGATTAGAATTAGATCTATCTCTGAAGCTGGATGGCCAGAAAATCCTCAGAAGTCCGATTATTCTACTCCTGTCGTGATTTCTTTCCCTGCAGACTTAACAGTTCAGTCCCAAGCTTCTAACGTCAATAATAACTTGACAGACGCAGCTGTTCTAGCAGTTCAACAGGATCTTCAGTCTAGAGGAGTTGATGGTCTTTTAAGTAGACAATTTACCTACGGGTCTAAGATCTATTATCTAGATGCTGCTTCGGTTGCAAGTGGATTCGTTAGCACTAACGGGCAGCCTTTGGATCTATTCCAAAAGATAAGCGAACTTCAAGATCAGCTAAATTCTCTCCAAGCAGCTGTTGAGAAATCAGTTGGAACCCTGGAAGTTTATATTGTTTTCTCCGATGGATCTACTAAAAAGATGTCAGGAGGTTCTACCTTTGAACTTTCCCCGGTGGTCTATAATCAGATCTTCCCAAATCCAACCACGTCAGATGCAGGAAAGATTTCCTCCACCATCTACTCAATTCAGATTGTAAATTCTTCAGCTGGTCTACTTGAACTTTCGAGTTCACTCCCTGGCGGACTAAGCACCCTTGCTGGATCTAGCAGCACCTATTCCCTACCAAATGGGTATATTGAGAATTTAAGATATGGTGAAATTTCGATCTCAATCACCTCGTTGAATCCTTCTAGCATTAGACCAGTTGGATCCCCTGTAGCTACGATCAATTCTTTCCAGCTTCTTGAACAGGCACCACCTTATATGTCAGCAAACGAAAATGGCCAGTTCATCTATCCAAGATGGAAGAGTGTTGGCCTGGATTCGTCTTATTATACAGCAGCAGTAACCCCTTCTGGATCTTATACCTACCAAGGTGATTCTAGTGGAAATCCTCTGAACGGAAGTGCAGTTCTTCCTTTTGTACCTTCTACCACCACCCCAACTTACCCCAACGGAGGAATAAACGGATCAGTGTGGAATGGCGGATTGACCGGAGCTACTGGGGCATATACCGGCCTAGGGAATGGTTATCTTGCAGAGTTTTGTATTAGCAAAAATCACCCTGCTCTTGCAAACGGTGACCCAAGCTCTGCTACCTCGGTGTTTACCCAGCTGGTTAAACCTGATTTTTCTAACGGAACTGTAGTTTACCCTTACTTTAGACATTCGGATTATTTCTACGTGGATACAACATCTACTAATTTTGCTACACAGCTGGGATATTCTGTAGTTACCTCTACCTTTGCAACTGGTCCAACTGCATCCAGATCTGATGCAATGTACCCGAATAAACTTGGATATACCCAAAATGACCAGTATTTGATCGGGAAATACACTTGCGGAGCCTATCTTTTCTTAGGACCACCTACCGCTTCTCTGATCCAAGTTGAAGGATCAACTGCACTAGCAAGTAGATATGTTCAGCAAGGGGTTGCAAATGCAATTAATGTTCCCCTGATCTTCCAATTTAGAGCAACAGATGCTCTGGGTTATATCGGAGGTTATAGGCTTGCTGGAAATCCGAGCAACATCGTTTATCAGAAAAAAATAGGAATAGATATACAAGTTAGAAATAGCGCACCCTTCTCGTTTGACCTAGTAGCTACTGGGTCCTATAAGCAGGCAACCCTCTCGGGATATGGACTAGGTGGATCAAGCACCCAGACTGGACAGCTAGGAAATAGCGGAGCATTCTAATCCTGAAAGGAGTTTTATAAAATGGCGACAGAACAACTATTTGACTACAATAGTTCCTTTGGGGTACTTCGAACAAATCCTAAGTTAACTGGGAATCTAAAATTAACAGTAGATTCTACCGGAGGAATGTGGTTCAATTCGATGGATGTAAATCCGACATTGAGCCTGCAGAAGTATAAAAAGTTCAGCATTACAGGGAAAAATACCTATGCTAAAGATGTTTACAACTTCTTCGACGAGGGAAAAACTCCCACCGATGTGGTTTTTCAAGTTGGTAATTTTACTAACGGTGCTAGTCAGCCAGCAGACAACTTTAGCTCCCAGTATGATTTTTTCTATGGTTCCGGTGCTTCTACCCTCATCGATAGAAACTATACCGAGAATTTTAGATACTTTCAACCTCTTTGGATTAGGGATAACCTTCCTGAATTCTTTGTTATTTTTAAAGTTCCTCAGCCTTTAAGCTATCCTTATCCAACTAATGTTTCTACTGTTTCTGACGGAATTCAGTATAAGGTCATAGCTAGCCCTAATTCGACTATCCCATTTATAATTAAATACTGGAACAATCAAACCAGTAAATTTATTGAGTATGCAGACGGAGAATTTTTCTACGGGAACAGCATCTACAATACATACACGGTGGTTCAAGGATCTGGGGTAGTGACAGAAATGAACGAATTGAAGTACCTCGACGAAGTCAACAACGTCGAAGATTTTTTTAATACTAAAATTCTCCCTAATGCTCAGGTAATTTCTACCTTCGATCTTAGATCAAATACTCCGATTGGGTCTTACATTAGGTCTCTAGCAAACAACCCTGGATTCAGCGATAACCCTATCGATATTTCTTTCCAGGCAAATACCTTCTCCTATTTCAACGGGGTCAGCATTAAAGAGGGTGTGTTAACCCAGCAGGGAGAACTGCTGAACAGTTATTTCACCTCCACTGCATCTAGTTCTCAGATAGACTTTGAAGAATACATTACCGATGGATTTTCTAGAAATGGGATAATCTGCCCTAATCTACTGAATTTAGAATTCTTATTCAATGACCCAGATTCAGATCTCTATACCATTAATAGATATATGGGATTCTATGTTTCTAGAAACGATCTTGGTGAATTTAGATTAAATGGTCAGTATTTTTACGACAATAGAAACGACTCGGATAATTTGAACCTTCCTAAGCCGTCTAGGAATAACCTGGGATACTACTACAATGCAAATCCCGCATATCAGAGCAGCACAGGTGGAGTTAGACTCTACTACGAAGGAGCTTCTGGCTGGATGCCTGGATCCGAAGACGTCAATGTTAAAGATCCTCAAAAACTCTATTATATTACTGATAAATTAGATAGATTTTATAGTCTGTCTAGATACGAGAACTACGTTCAGAATGCCACTTATCCAGACGGTGCATGGCTAAACAACACACCAGACTATCTAAAATTTGGTCCTTATTATCCAAATAATCAACAAATTTACAAGGCATATTCGGTTTTAGTTTCTGGATCCCAATACGGATACACTAACGTTCTAACTGTTGGGGATCATGGATTTGAGGATGGATCTTTTGTAACCATCACTGGATCCAGTCCTCAAATCAATGGACCTTGGAGAATTACTATCCCTTCGGGTGCTACCGGAAAATCTTTTCAGATTCCTGCTGTTTTATCTGCTGGAACTGGGATAGTTACTGGAAGTACCGGATATGTTCCTGGATCTACTGTTAACTACGTCGACCCTACAGTTTATCCTTCTCAAGGTGCTTCTGGAGGATTAGTTCAAGGAACTACTGGATCTACTGTTTATCACACCGGATCCTTAGTAATTGGAGACACCAAGGTCGATCTTCTAGATTTTACTGGTCCAGATCAAAAGATTGGATCCTATCTAGGAAAAATCGACGGGCAGAAAGGAAGAGCTTATATGAACGTCACTTTCCAGCAGTCCCTCGACCTCTCTAATCCTGTTACCTTCAAAATCTTCTGGCCTAATGGATCTAGAGGAGACCTAAATAACAAATATGATTTGGTCACCTCTGGGGACTATGCTGGAACTCTAAGCGGGTGGACATCGGGATCGTATTATTCTACAGGGGACGATTTCTACTTTAATTGGACGCAGGGAACAACCACTCAGATAGCAAAGGCATTTACCGGAGCAGTTTCCGACATCTCTACTGTTGTTTGGGATGCTGCAACTTCAACATCAGCTTCTAATTCAAGCTCTGACGCTATCATCAGGATTAAGAACCCAGGTTCAAACCAGAACATCCAATATTCAATTAGCGTCTTTTCTGATTATCCAACTTTTGAGTCTAACTACCAGGGGACTTGGGACAATACCTCTGCATATTCAGTAGGAAACATTGTTACTTATAACAATAGTTATTACAAAGCATCCACAGCGGTTGCTCAAAATAACTTCAATACTAACTTACCTCCCCCACAGTCCAGTTCCTGGACACTGTATTATCCCTTTGAATACCCGGGATATGTTAGCATAGGAGGGGTTGATGCATCCCAAATTTCTTACGTCCAAAATTTTGTAGGGGGGACTAACTATATTAAAAATAGGGTTGCTTTTTCCGCTGCAGAATCAGGAAACGTTATCCCCGGTAACTGGATTCAAGTCCAGTCCGGAAAGGGAATAACCGGAGGAATGTCTCAGATCTCATCTGTAACTAGATATGTTGATTCCCCGATTTATGACAATGATCCTTTGGCTGTGACTGGAACTGTGACAGGATTTAAAGGCTACCAGGAGTATCTAGTTGCTAATCTTTCCGACAGCAGTGCTATTATAGAACTTGGATCTAATTCCAGTTTTAATGTCTTTAGTATGGCTAAGCTCTATTCCGGGGTTTTCACTTTCTATGACCTTAAAACTATAGATTTTGACTTCTGGTCTTCTTCTTATGGGATAACACCAACCCCCGAATACCATAGATATTTCCAGCTAACTCCGAGTCAGTCAGGTCAGATTAAAGTTGGTGTTAAGTATTATGTTAGACAGGGGCAGATTAGGGTAGAAAGAGGAACTATCAACGAAAGAGTGGTTAATCCGGGACAGGTCTTTATTGGTCTATCCTCTACCTCATTTGAAGACCTTCTTCTGAACGGTCAAAGTGCTATAGTTCTTCCTGCGGTATTTACAAGAATGGGATATGTTAATTCCGTCCTTTCTTCTAATCCCTATAACTACGGAGGGTCTGTTCAGTCTGAGCAGGATCTAAATTCTTTCAATGGGTTCTACGGAATCCAGAGCTTGTTCCCAGAGCAGATAGTCGATGAGAACATCAAAGAGACGTTATTTGAGTACGGAAAGCTAGACACCGAATACCAGTACCTGGAAGAGAATTATACCGTTACAAGGGCAAACAAGTCTAGAATAGTTCCCTACATCAACAAGTGGGTCTATAACGGCGGAACGGACGCCAGAGGAAATGCATACAGACTAAACGTCAATCCTGCATTTACTCCTACCAATTTCTCACCAGGATTCCAACAGGACACCCCAAATCCTCAATACCTTACTCACGAGTGGATGTTGTTAGAGGGTGTTCCGAGAGAATATCCAGCATCTTCCATCTCTTCCCAGTACAACTATCTTCCATATAAGATAGACCTAGATAAGATTAGGAATGCTTCTCCTTCAGAATCTGGCTATTTCGATTCTTATTTTACCGTCGATCCGATCGACTACCCAGGCATTTACTATGACAAGGCTGATCAGGTAAAAGAATTCTTTACTCCCTTTAAATACAACAGTGTAACTGGATTTTACGATACCATTTTTAGAGGAGTTAAAATTTCCCTTAAGAGAAGAAGTACTCTTCCAAATCCGCAGAGCGACTTAGATAAATTCGTTCCTAATTTTAGAGGATTCCAAGATTATAAATTTGCCTCTATTTTAAGAGTTGTCCCTGAGGACTCGTCTAAGATACAGGCCCCAGTTAGGTATGAGGTGATAGAGAACATCGTTCAAAAGTGCATTCTGTTTGTTACCTACGTGGTAGTGAAAGATTACCGTGCTCTTCCTTTGGATTATACCGGAACAACAGGGGGAGATCCTTATTTGGATTATCTGCTGATGTATTCACTTAGCGGGAAAAAGAAAGAAACTGCTCTAGGACAAGCAGCTCTTCCTCCAACCGGACTCACCGGTGCAGCTGGACCAACCGGATCTCCGCTATATGAGATTGACAGCATTAAATTGAGTGCTGCTTTAGATCTTTCCTATTCTTCTTTGAGCCAATGTAATCCGTCCTCGAATGGGCAGATCTACATCATTCCAAATCCAGATTACGACACAGATTTGAGGGAGGAAATTAACCTCTACTATCCAGCTGGTGCTACCTCTATTTTAGGTGCTACTGGGGCTTCTGGTTCTTTCACTGCAATTGCTGGTTCTACTGGTACATCTCAATACCCGTGGCCGACCGGTAGATCTCAGAACTTGGTCAATTTTGGACCAACTAACGCTACGAACTACTACTTCGATATTCCATTCTCCCCCTCTTATCCAGGACCTACCCTAGATATTCCCCTTGCTTCTCAGGGAGCATACAAGAATAAACCGGTAACCCAGATCTCTGGAGGGGAAAATTACTTCGACTTTATCATGAAGAGAATTTCTCTTTCTTACATAGCAGATAGAGTTAATACCAACAGTCCTTACGTCACTTATATTACCTACGACTACAGCACCCCTACTGGGCAGACAATTGCTACTGATAATTATTTTGAACTTGATTTCGTCCAGCCAACTGCAATTAGCAAGACTAACGGGCTTGCCCCGATAAAGAGCTACACTGGACCCCAAACCCTAGGGCAAAATCAGCCGACCAGCTACGAAATCGTCAATGGAGGAATTTCATTGGCTTCTGACATTCTGAGATATGCTGGAGGATATGAGCCTCTGTTTGATAAGGTCATCATGTTCAAGAACGATAAGATTGACACCATTGCGGGAGCAACCGGATTTGATCTTTCCTATAGAAATTGTACATTTGCCCCCGAGAAGACCGGATTTGGTCAGATTCAAAATCTGAGCTACACTAAAGTTTCTCTGGGCCAAAACATCCTTAGCCAGTCTCAAAATTTGCCCCAAGGGCCAGTTTATCCTCTGATTGGACAGACCCCAATAGCTCTGAAGGATTTTTCTATCTTCCTTTCTTCTTGGGATCCTGGCTACTATAACCTCTACACTAATTCCACAACACAAACACCTGTTGCTGGAACCAGATCGATGGCTGAGTACAGCACTTTCATGGGATCTAAAATGATGCAGACCCCAGGACAAGTAACTACCTATACATTTATCACACTTGAAATTTCTAGAACTACTGGAACAGTAGATCCTCAGATTATAAATCTACAGGCTCAGTCTGCAACTGCTGCTATCCAATCTATGACACCTGCAACGTCCAACACCGGAATAGGTCAGCTTGGACCAGCCCTTTCTGGAGTCGATCTTTCTAAATTAGACGAAAGCATCTATCCTGGTATAGAGGTATTCTGGCAGTATAACTCGGTGACCAGCAAAGTCTCTGGTGTTATTCGACTAGATAGAATTATCAGAAGATACCTTCTTAATTCCGGAATCAGCTCGGTCTTCACTGAGAACATCATTACCGAATATGGATTTGGCAACCCTAATAACATCCAAGACGATGTAAGGGCCTACATAGAGCAGAACGTTATTCCAATCTACGAGGGAAAACAAATTGAACTTCTGGTGTTGAAAAAGGGTAAACCCCTCTCTTCAACTCA
>Ga0114978_10001072_pt1 | contig 23112 bp, 27 predicted proteins | sample S_140212_EF_Meta_FD_87027 | JGI IMG/M metagenome (GOLD analysis project Ga0114978, IMG submission 87027) | Freshwater microbial communities from Lake Simoncouche, Canada to study carbon cycling - S_140212_EF_MetaG | ecosystem: Environmental > Aquatic > Freshwater > Lake | place: Lake...
GCAGGATGGCGCGCTCGATAACGAGCAGACCAAGATGTATACGTCATTGCTGGATCAGCAGCTCGCGCAGCACATGGCTGCGCGTGGCACCGGCCTTTCGGAAGTGATGGCGCGCCAGTTGAGCGCGAACGCGGCTGCTTCGCCTGTCGCGGCTGACGGCGCCGCTGCCGCGCTGCCGGTCGATCTCTATTACGCGACGAGCGCGCACGAAGTCGTAGCACCTGAAATCGCGCCCCGGTTGTCGGCTTCGACGCTCGATTTTGCCAAGCTTGCGAGCTTGCGCGCGACCGAAGCCGCGCGCGTCAACGCGACGAAAGCCAAAACGCTGCCGGTTGTGACCCCGTCCGTCGACACCGGCGCGGCGTCGGCGCCGGCCAGCGACAAGACGTCGTCCACGCCGCTGGCGAAGACCAGAGAATTCGTCCAACGCGTGTGGCAGCACGCGCTCGATGCCGCGAAGGCGATCGGCATCAAGCCGCAGTTCATGGTCGGCCAGGCCGCGCTCGAGACCGGATGGGGGCAGCACGAGATCCGCAACGCGAACGGCACCACCACGCACAATCTGTTCGGCGTCAAGGCGAGCAAGGACTGGACCGGACCGGTGGTGGAAAAATCCACCACCGAGTACGTGAACGGTGTCGCGCAAAAGACGACGGCAAAATTCCGCGTTTACTCGTCTTACGCGGAAAGCTTCCAGGACTATGCAAAGTTGCTGAACAACAACCCGCGTTTTTCCGGCGTGGTGAGCAACGGCAAGAACGCGGAGGGTTTTGCGCATGGCCTGCAGAAGGCGGGTTATGCGACCGATCCCGCGTATGCCAGCAAGCTGATGCGCCTCATCAACGGGCCGTCGTTGAAGCAAGCCGCGATTGACATGCCGGCGAAGGTGGCCGCGGCGAAAATCGACATCAAGGCCTGACCGGCTGAGGACGCCAGGCGATCACCATGAGCAGCGGCATCTACAACATCGGAATTACGGGACTGAACGCCGCGCAGGCGGGTTTGCTCACGACCGGCCACAACATCACCAACGCCAACACGGCGGGCTATCACCGCCAGAACATACAGCAAAGTGCAGCGACGCCGCTTTTGACCGGCAGCGGTTTTCTCGGCCAGGGCGTGCAGGTCGACACGGTGCTGCGTTCGTACAGCCAGTTTCTCGATTCCCAGCTCGGGCAATCGCAGGCGCAGGCGAGTTTCTTTTCTACGTATCACACGCAATTAAGCCAGATCGACAACGTCGTCGCCGATACGTCGGCCGGCGTGTCGCCCGCATTGCAGGAGTTTTTCGCGGCGGCGCATGCGGTGGCCACCAATCCGGCTGACGTGCCCTCGCGCCAGTCGCTGGTGTCGGCGGGCGCCGCGCTGACGTCGCGCTTTAATTCCCTCGCGTCGCGCTTCGATGAGCTGCGCAGCGGCATCAATTCGCAATTGACCAGCACGGTCGGCGAAATCAATTCGTACGCGCAGCAACTGGGCGCGCTCAACGGCCGCATCATCCTCGCGCAGCAGAACCCGAACCAGCCGCCGAACGATCTGTTCGATCAGCGCGACGCCGTCGTCGCCAAGCTCAACGAACTGGTCGGTGCGACCGCCACGCCGCAAAGCGACGGCAGCATCAACGTTTTTATCGGCAACGGCCAGAATCTGGTGGTGGGGCGGCAGGTCATGACGCTGGCCGTCGCGCCCGCCGTCGACGATCCGCAGCGCCTCGAAATCGGCTACAACGTGGGCGGCAGCACGGTGCTGCTGAACCAGACCAATTTGCAAAGCGGCGTGATCGGCGGTTTGCTCGCGTTTCGCGCCAACGATCTCGATGCCGCGCAGAACGCGCTGGGACGCGTAGCCGTGGGGCTCGCGCAAACGTTCAACGACCAGCACCGGCTGGGGCAGGATCTGAACGGCGCGCTGGGCGGCAATTTCTTTGCGGCGCCATCGCCGGTCGTCATCGCGCAATCGACCAACGCGCCCGGCTCGACGGTCACCGCGAGCATCGCCAGCGCCGGCGCGTTGACCACGAGCGACTACCGGCTTTCCTATAACGCGGGCGTCTATTCCGTGACGCGCCTGTCCGACAACACGGTCACGAATTTCGCGGGCCTGCCGCAGACGGTTGACGGCGTCACGATTACGCTCTCGGCAGGCGTGCTGTCGAACGGCGACAGCTTCCTGATCGAGCCGACGCGCAACGCGGCACGCGCGATCGGGATGGCTATCACCGATGCCGCAAAAGTGGCGGCGGCAGCACCGATACGCACATTGGCCGCCGGCGCGAATACCGGCTCCGGCACCGTAGCCGCGGGCACGGTCAACGCGCCGCCGCCGCCGAATGCCAACTTGCAGAACGCAGTGACCATTACGTTCACAGGCGCCGGCACGTTCAACGTGACGGGCGCCGGCACGGGCAATCCTGTCGGTGTCGCGTATACAGCGGGCGGCAATGTCACGTACAACGGCTGGACCATACAGATCAACGGCAGTCCGGCGGCAGGCGACGTGTTCACCGTGTCGACTAACAGCGGCGGCGTCGCGGACGGCCGCAATGCTTTGCTGCTGACGGGTCTGCAAACGCAGAACTCGCTGGCGGCAGGCACCACCACTTTGCAGGGCGCTTACAGTCAGATGGTAAGCATGATCGGCACCAAGACCCAGCAGATCGATGTTGCGTCGCATGCGCAAAACACGCTCGTCGATCAGGCGACCCAGGCGCAGCAGTCGCTGTCGGGCGTCAATCTCGACGAGGAGGCGGCCAATCTGCTGCGCTATCAGCAGGCATACCAGGCTTCGGGCAAGGTGATACAGATCGCCTCGACGCTTTTTCAGACCATCCTCGATCTGGGCAGATAAGGAACCGTCATGCGCATCAGCACCAACATGATTTACGACATGGGCGTGGCGAGCATGCAGCAAAGCCGCAGCAGCCAGGTCAAGCTGCAGGAACAACTTGGCAGCGGCAAGCGCATCCTGACGCCGTCCGACGACCCGGTCGCCGCGTCGACTGCGCTTGACGTCAAGCAATCGCAGGCGCTCAACGCGCAGTTGAAGACCAACGGCGACAGCGCAAAATCGCAACTTGGACTCGAGGACAGCGCGCTGTCGGATGCGAGCTCGCTGCTGCTCGACGTCAAGACGCTGGCGGTGTATGCGGGCAATCCCACACTCACCAACAGCGACCGCGCAAGCATTGCGACCGAACTTTCCAGCCGTTACCATGAACTGCTGGGCCTCGCCAATCGCAGCAACGGCAACGGCCAGTTTCTGTTTTCGGGATTTCAGGGCGCGACCCAGCCGTTCTCCGAGACATCGCCGGGCAACGTCGTTTACGCGGGCGACACCGGCCAGCGCCTGACGCAGATCGGCACCACGCGCACGATACCGGTCAGCGATTCGGGCGACGCGATTTTCCGAGCGGTCAAGAACGGCAACGGCACCTTCGCGACCGCGGGCGGCGCCGGCAACACTGGCGGCGGCACCATAGACAGCGGTGTGGTCACCGATCCGTCGAAGTGGAACATTGCCGGCAATGCGAAAGATTTCACGATCAAGTTCGACGTCAACAACGGCTTCACACCGCCGGTGACGACTTACGACATCGTCGACAACGTCAACAACAAATCCCTGTTGACCGGCGCGGCACCGGCCGCCGGCCCGTACTTGCGTAGCTACACCGCCGGCGGCACGATCAGCCTCGCCACGCAAAGTCCTCCCGACACCAATCCCGCGCCTTTTGACTACGGCGCGACGGTCACGGTGACTGCGGCGCCCGCGAGCGGTGACACGTTTACGGTCAAGGCGAGCACCAACCAGGACGTATTCTCGATGCTGCAGGGCCTGATCTCGGCCCTGAAAGCCGGCACCAGCGGCACGCCGGCGACAACGGCGGTGTATCAGAACGCGCTCAACTCGGCGATGTCGGGGCTCGACAACGCATTCAACAACGTGCTCAAGGTGCGCGCCGACGTCGGTGCGCGGCTGAAGGAAGTCGACACCGCCCAAAGCACGAGCGACGATCTGTCGCTGCAGTACAGCAAGACGCTTACGGGGCTCGAAGATCTGGACTACGCGAAAGCCATCAGCGATCTGAATTTGCAGCAGGTCTACCTGCAGGCGGCGCAGCAGTCGTTCCTGAAGGTCACTTCGCTCAACCTGTTCGATATCCTGCGATGAGCGCCCGGCACTGGGTTCGGGTTTTCTGCGTGTGCGCGACTGTATTGGCCAGCGGCTGCATCGGTATCGACGGCATGAGCTCGCGCGGTGTCGTCATTCCGAACGAAGCGCTCACCCTGAGCCGCTCGGTCGCGATTCCGTTTGAATCCATCATCGCGGGCGCCGCGCTCTATATGATCATCGACCCGCTGGCGCCCAACTGGCAGATCGAGGAAACCAGGCTCGAGCCCGGACGCTACCGGATCGCGATGACCAAAAAGCGCTTCACCACCGGCGGCGACGGCGAAGCCGCGCAAATCTTCTACCGCCGCGCCGCGCAGATCGCGAACGAGCAGGGCGGCAGCACCTACCGTGTCGTCGAGTATTCCGAAGGCGTGGAATCGAACGTGCTGATCGCGCAGCGCGTCGCGCAGGGCGTGGTGGTGGTTGTTAAGTAGTTTTGCGGGAGCGCCCGCTCGATAGCGGAGGTGGCGTCGGTTTTACGGAGCCAAAACGCTGCCATTAAGCTCAATGAACTTGCGCGTCCGGAAACGGGCGCCCAAGGTGTGCTCTTCGTCTCACGCAACGGTGTAGCCAAGCTCCACGGTAAGTGAGCCGTCCAACGGGGTGACGGCGACGTAGATAAGCTTGGCGTGAGGCCAAACCCCGTTTGGCGTTGCGATTTCAGGGAAAGACTCTTCCATCGGCTCAAGCTCGCCCGCAGCTACCGCTTCTGAGTACGGGCTGTAGTGTTCGAATAATTCCTTCTCTATCGTTGTGCGCCACGACGCGAATTACGCCGGCACCTCTTTTGCTATCGCGAGTGCTTGTGCATCCGGTTCAGTTTTTGTGCCGGACAGCACCAGCGCAACACTCTCACCGTCCGCAAGAGCAAGCGACCCGCGCCAATGCCCGCGCGAGCGTTTCAACTCTCCGATTTGCGGGTCGTTAAATGTTGATGATTTGAATAAGCCGAACATTTGCAATTTCCTCCCGGATGAGCAACGAGCGCTGTTCTTGCACGCGTCTTACTGGACCGTGTTGTTAAGCGCCAACCTTTACATAGGTACGTGGCTTCAGTGTCGTCAGCGTCTGTTCTAGCCTGGGAACCAGCGGGAGCAAGGCGGGAAGCTCGTTCGAACGCGCGTCCAGCACAACTACGGACAAAGCCAGATTGGAAAGATTTTGTTGATACGGGAGATTTTTGTCGACGGTTATGAAGGCGTCAAAGCTGGATGCGGCCAGCGCCAACAGATCGCCGTTTTTGATGCCGCCCCAGCCCATCTCGACGACAGTCTTCACTTCGTGGTTCGGCAGGGCCTGCCGAAGGCGCGCCGGAACTGATTCGTCAAGCAACAGGCGCATCAGCGAATATCCGCTCCCTTGCGGCCTCGAGTACGGAAATAGCGGTTTCCCGAGGCACGGACGGAAAGTCTTCCAGAAAATCTTCGAGAGACGAGCTGCCCTCTAGGTAATCGAAAAGGTTCTGAACAGGCACCCGAGTACCCGTGAAGCAGAGCGCTCCACTCATGATTTCGGCATTCCGGCTGACTAACGATTTGTCCATGGCGACCTCCGATACCGGAGTTTACTCCTGTCTTCGCGCATCTACACTCGGGGTATAACGTAACGCAAGTGCAATTCCATTCTCCACCGGGCGGCGGAAGTCCTGCAGGCATCGTGCTAGTGCGACGCCACTTTCAGCATCGCCTGCAGGCCCTGCTCGAACAGGCGCTCGAAGCCGGGGACCATGTAAGGCAGGACGAGCAGCAGGGCGATGAAGCCGACGCCGAGGGTGATGGGGAAGCCGATGGCGAAGATGTTGAGCTGCGGCGAGGCGCGCGTGAGGACGGCCAGTGCCGAGTTGGTGATGAGCAGCACTGCTATCAAAGGCAGCGACAATTGGACCGCGGCCTGGATGATCATGCTGCCCCATTGCACCAGCGCCAGCGAGCCGGCGGCGAGTGAAAGTGTTGCTTCAGGCGGCACGTTTTGGAACGATTCGACGAGCGTTGCAATCATCAAGAGGTGGCCGTTGACCGACAGGAATACGAGCGTCGCCAGCAGTCCCAGGAACTGGCCGACAACCGGCACTTGCGCGCTTGATTGCGGATCGTAGAACTGCGCAAAGCCCAGGCCCATCTGCAGCCCGATCATATCGCCGGCCATGTTGACGGCGGCGAATACGACCCGTATCGCAAGACCCATGCCGATGCCGATCAGGATTTCGCGCGCGAGCAGCAGCATGCCGTAGGCCGAGCCGGGCGACACATCCGGCGGCGCGGACAGCGTGGGTGCGACCAGCATCGTTAATAGAACGCCGAGCCCGATTTTCGCGGTGAGCGGAAATTGCTGGTTGCCGAGGACGGGCGCGCTCGCAATCAGCGCGAGGATGCGCGTGAGTGGCCACACGATGAGCATGAGCCACGCGTCGAGTTGCGCCGAGGTAACAGTGATCATGCGCTCTCGCGGGTGGGTCGGCGGCGCACCGAGCGACTAACCGATGACGCTTGGTATGCTGGTAAACAGCCGCCGCACGTAATCGACAAGCACCGTGGTCATCCACGGGCCTGCCACCACCAGCGTGAAAAACACGCCCAGCAATTTGGGGATGAACGACAGCGTCATTTCGTTGATTTGCGTCGCGGCCTGGAACACGCTGATCAACAGACCAATGGCCAGCGCCGCCAGCAGCACGGGCGCGGAAACCAGCAACATGGTCAGCAGCGCCTGCTGGCCGAGAGACATGACGGATTCTGGCGTCATGGCTGCGCCGAGAGGCGAGAGGCGAGAGGCGAGAGGCGGTGGCCGCACCCGGTGCGTTCAGTCGTTTTACATCTCGAGCTTTTCATGGAGTGCACCATCAAACCGCGAAACTCTGCGCGAGCGAACCGATGAGCAACGCCCAGCCGTCGACCAGCACAAAAATCATGAGCTTGAACGGCAGCGACACCATCGCCGGCGACACCATCATCATGCCCATGGACATCAGCACGCTGGCGACTACCATGTCGATGATGAGGAAAGGTATCAGCACGATGAAGCCGATCTGGAATGCAGTCTTGAGTTCGCTGGTGACGAAGGCCGGCAGCAGCACTTTCATCGGTACTTGCTTGATGTCCGCGAGCTTGTGGTCGGCGAGTTTCAGGAACAGCGCGAGATCGCCTTCACGCGTCTGCTTCAGCATGAAGCCGCGTAGCGGCACGCTGCCCTGCTCGAGAGCCTGCGTGAGGTTGATCTTGTTTTCGGCGAACGGCTGGTAGGCCTCGGCGTATACCTTGTCGAGCACCGGCGACATCACGAACAGCGTGAGGAACAGCGCAAGCCCGATCAGCACCTGGTTGGGCGGCGAAGTCGGTGTGCCGAGCGCCTGGCGCAAAAGTGAAAGCACGATGATGATGCGCGTGAAGCCGGTCATCATCAGCAATACCGCGGGCAAAAAGGTGAGCGAGGTCAGCAGCAGCAGCGTCTGGATGCTCAAGCTGTAAGTCTGGCCGCCGCCGGGCGCAGGTGTGCTGGTGAGGGCGGGCAGTCCCTGCGCCGCCGCCGGCAATGCCAGCGCGCACAGGACGATAGCGAGCCACGCGAAATTTTTGGAAAAGACGTTCGTGCTGAGGTATCGAAGCATGAACGGGCGCATCCACGAGACTGTCCTTTTCACGCGTCTATACATCAGCGCGAACGGATTCTTAAGCGAGCTTCTACCGTGCATGGCGTTTATCCATCATTTTTTTCAGCCACTGCGCGAAAGGTGGCATTGCGTCGGTTGGCGCGGGCGCATTGGCGATTTCATCGGGGCGCGGCATCTGGTGCAGCGAATTGACGCTGCCGGGTGCGACACCCAGCACGAGCCAGGTCATACCGACTTCGACCACCACCACGCGTTCACGCTGGCCGACTGTGGCGCCGGCCACCACACGCAGCACGCTCGAAGCACCGTAAGTTTTCGGCGCGAGTCGTTTCAGCAACCATGCGGTGCCCGCGATGACTGCGAGCACGACGGCGAGGCCGAGGACGAGGCTCAACAATTGTCCGGTCACTGCACCCGATGCAGCAGAGGTTGTTTGTTCCGCCAACGCGAGGCGGCTTGCGCTGGTCGCAATGGCAGAGTACGCGATTTGTCTGAACGAGACGCTCATCGCTTGAGCTTACGCAGCCGCTCGGACGGCGTGATGATGTCGGTCAAGCGGATGCCGAACTTGTCGTTGACCACCACGACTTCGCCCTGCGCAATCAGGCAGCCGTTGACCAGCACGTCCATCGGTTCGCCGGCGAGGCCGTCCAATTCGACCACGGAGCCCTGCGCCAACTGCAAGAGGTTCTTGATCGCGATCTTGGTGCGGCCGAGTTCGACCGTCAGTTGCACCGGGATATCGAGAATCATGTCGATATCGTTGTGCGCGCCCGCAGGGGCGCCGCCCGCGAACTGCTCGAATATGGGGGCGGCGACCTGGGTCGAGCCCTCGGCGGCGGCGGGCGCCGGCGCCTGTTCCGCCATTGCGGATGCCCAGTCGTCGGCGGAAATCTGTGCTTCAGCTGCTTCGCTCATGGTGTTCTCCTGTCAATTCTCTTGTGCGGTGCTCGACAGCAATTGCTCGACGCGCAGCGCGTATTGGCCATTGAAAACTCCGCATTTGCATTCCATCACCGGCACGCCGTCGACTTCCGCCACCATGGGCTGCGGAACGTCGAGCGCAATGACGTCGCCGACCTGCATGCTGAGCAGCTGTTCGAAAGTGACTTTGGCATTGCCGAGGTTGACGACCATTTCCACTTCGGCGGTCTGCACCTGTTTCGACAAGAGGCGGATCCAGCGCTTGTCGACTTCCATTTGCTCGCCCTGCAGGCTGCTGTAGAGCAGGGCGCGGATCGGTTCCAGCATCGAGTACGGCATGCAGATGTGGAATTCGCCGCCGGCGGGGCCGAATTCGATGTTGAAGGTGGTGACGACCACCACTTCGTTGGGGGTGGCGATGTTGGCGAACTGAGTATTCATTTCGGAACGTACGTATTCGAACTTCACGGCGTGCACCGAGGCCCACGATTTTTCAAGGTCTTCGAACACGATGTCGAGCAAGCGGCGGATGATGCGCTGCTCGGTGGGTGTGAAGTCGCGGCCTTCGACGCGCGTGCGCATCTGCCCGCTGCCGCCGAACAAATTGTCGACGATCAGGAACACGAGGTTCGGATCGAAAATGAAGAGCGCGGTGCCGCGCAGCGGTTTGATCTGCACCAGGTTCAGGTTGGTCGGCACCACCAGGTTGCGGATGAATTCGCTGTACTTGACGACGCGCACCGGCCCCACCGAGATCTCGGCGCTGCGGCGCATGAAATTGAAAAGCCCGATGCGCAGCAGGCGCGCGAAACGCTCGTTGATGATTTCGAGCGTGGGCATGCGCCCGCGCACGATGCGTTCCTGCGTCGCCAGGTTGTACGGCCGCACGCCCGAGGTCGGGCCCTCCGCCTTGGCCTCGTCGGGCTCGCCGGTCACGCCTTTCAACAGCGCGTCGACTTCTTCCTGTGACAGGAAATCCTTGCTCATGGCGGCGTTATTGGATGATGAATGAAGTAAACAGCACGTTCAGCACCGGCAGCGCGGGCGTGGCGGCAGCTGTCGCCGCAGTGCCGGCTTCCGTTTCCGGTTTGGCGTCGGCATCGGCTTCGTCCGGGTCTTTGGCGGCGGTTTCGGTCTTTGCTTTGTCGTCGGCTTTGGCCTCGCCCTTGTCTTCTGCTTTGCTCTTTTCATCGGCCTTGGCGGCGGCGGGTTTTTCCGCGGCGGCAGCTTTAGGCGCGGCATCCTTGGCGGATGACGGAACGAGAATGGCGTTGATGGATGCGACGATGTCGTTGGCGAGATTGCGCTTGCCTTCGAGCGTCAGCAGAGTCGAGGCTTTCTGGCTCGACAGCAGCAGCAGCACGCGGTCGCGCACTTCGGGCATGTGCAGTTTCAGCGCATCGACGGCGGCGGCGTCGGCGACTTTCAGCGAGATGCCGACCTGCATGAACAGGGGATTCTCTTCGAGCACCAGATTGACGGTGAAGGGATCGAGCGGCAGGAACACCGGCGGTTTCGCGGGCCCCACCTTGACTTCCTTGGCGGTTTCGTCGTGCGAGCGGTTCATGTACCACCAGGCGCCGCCGCCTGCTGAACCGAGCACGACCAGCGCGATGACCGGCAACTTCCAGTTGAACCCCTTTTTTGGCGGCGGCTCGGGAGCTTCCGCTTCCGCGCCGGGTTTTGCCGCTTCCTTCTTGACCGCGCTGACCGCCATATCGATTCCTTCGCCAATTCGAGGGTGAATTATGGCGGGCGGGGACCTGCCGCAATGGCCTGAAAAGACCGCCTATTTGCGACTTACTCAGGCGTTTGAAGGCGGGTGTATAGAGCGCCTAACTGGAAGCCATCTCAACAATCTCGTTAAAGCCGTTCGTGCTGAGGTATCGAAGCATGAATGGCTATCGATGCACCGAGCCACGCACCTCTTCGCCCTTCTATACATCAGGGCGAACGGCTTTTTAGAGGGCTCCCAAGCGCTTTAGGCGAATAAATCGACCAGGCCATTGCGCAGCACGAGCTGGCTGATGACGGGCGGCGCTCCCACGGCGGCCGCTTTCGCGACCGGGGAGGCTGTGTTGCCGCGCCGCGCCTGCTCCTGCTGTGCGGCGAATGCCGAGCCGTCCTGGGGCGTGTCCGAGGTGACGCTTGCGTTGCCGAGCATGATGCCGCTTTCGGCCAGCACTTCGCGCAGCCGCGGCAGTGCCGCTTCCACCGCGTCGCGCACTGCGCCGTGCGGCGAGGTGAATACGGCGGTCGTGTTGTGCTCGCTGATGGTCAACTTGATGTCGAGGGGCCCCAGTTCGGGCGGATTGACGTGCAGTTCGGCGACGTGCTGTTTTTCGCCCACCATCCAGACGACTTTTTGCCCGAGTTCGGCGCCCCAAGCAGCGGAGCCGACGGTGGCGTTGACGTGCACTTGCGCGGCGTGGGGTGCCACGGGCACGTTCGCCGCCGGCGCTGCGTGCGCCAAAGCGAATGGCACGGTCGGCTGCGTCATCGCATCGCGGCCCGCGTCACGGCCCGCATCACGACCATTGCCTTCGCGTGTTGCAGCCTGCTCGATGAGGCGCCCCATGGCGTCGGGATTCACTGCCGCGTCCGGTGCGCCTTGCTGCGCGCGTGCCGCGTCGTGACCGCCATTGGTTTGCGGCGCGACTGCGTCGGTATTGACGGCGCGGGAATTCGTCGCGAGTGCCGCGTCGCCGTGCGCGGGTTTGGCGTCGCCGCCGGTTGTCGCCGGCGCGGGCGGTACTGGCGGCAGCGTTGCCAACAACGGCAGCGGCAGGCCTGTGGCATCGGCGGTGAGGACGGTCTGTGCAGCGGTTTTATCATCAGTGCCCGCGACGGCGGCGGTCGCCTCGGCGGAATCAGTCGCGGCCGTGCCGCGTATGGACGCGAGCTTCAGTCCCTTTACGTTCGGCGTCAGCGCGGCCTGGAAGGCGGCGAGCCAGGATTGCGCATCGCCTTCGGCGGCCGCATCGGCAGTCGCGCCTTTGCAGTCGGCGACGGGCGCCGCAGGCGCAACGGGTGTCGTGAGTTGCAGGTTTTCCATGATCATCTCCGGGTCTTCGCCGCCGCTGCCGCGTGGCCGTGCGCGTGGTGCTTGGCGCGGCTGGTGCGACTCGCGAAATCATCCTGCAATTTTTGCTCGCGGCTCGCGGCGTTGCGCCGGGTGGCGAGATCGAAGCGCTGCTCGAGCGCGCCGAACGCCTTGGATTTGCGCTGCTTCTGCTGCCAGTCCTGGCGTCCGCATTCGACGCGCGTAAGTGCTTCGACCACCTGCGCGTGCTGCTGCCGGATGGCCTGTTCGAGGCGCTCGAGAAATTCGTGATAGTTCTGCAGCCCGGCGCTGTCGAGACCGCTGCCCGTGACGCGGCGCAGGCGGTCCTGGTACTCGGTGCGGTACTTGAAGAGCAGCAGCAGTTTTTCTTCGTGCTGTTGCAAAGCCCTGTTCAGCGAACCGAGATTCGATGCTGCGGTTTGCGCGGTGGTTTCCGCGATCTCAAGCAGCTGCTTCAATGTGAATTTTTGCGCCATGTTTGCTCCGATTAAAAAACTTTTGCCAGGCGTTAGCCGGTTGCGACGACACCGCGCAAGCCGGCGACGCTTTCCTTGTAACCGGCGCGCTCGGTCATGTTCTGCTGCAAAAACGCTTCCATCTGCGGGTAGATCACCAGCGCCTGGTCGAGTATGGGGTCGCTGCCGGCGGCATACGCGCCGACGCTGACGAGATCGCGGTTGCGCTGGTAGCGCGAGTAGAGCGACTTGAAGCGGCGTACGTGCTCGAACTGCGGCTGGTCGATGAGGTTGGTCAGGGCGCGGCTGATCGAGGCCTCGATGTCGATGGCCGGGTAATGGCCCTGGTCGGCCAGCGCGCGTGTCAACACGATATGTCCGTCGAGAATGGCGCGCGCGCTGTCGGCGATCGGGTCCTGCTGGTCGTCGCCTTCGGCGAGCACCGTGTAGAACGCGGTGATCGAGCCGCCGCCGTGTCCGGCGTTGCCGGCGCGCTCGACGAGTTGCGGCATTTTCGCGAAGACCGAAGGCGGATAGCCCTTGGTCACCGGCGGCTCGCCGATGGCGAGCGCAATTTCGCGTTGCGCCATCGCAAAGCGCGTGAGCGAATCCATGATGAGCAGCACGTGCTTGCCCTCATCGCGGAAGTATTCGGCAATCGCGGTCGCGTAAGCCGCACCCTGCAGACGCATCAGCGGGCTGGTATCGGCGGGGGCGGCCACCACCACCGAGCGCGCGAGACCCTCGGCGCCGAGAATGTTTTCGATGAATTCCTTGACCTCGCGGCCGCGTTCGCCGATCAGACCGACGACGATCACATCAGCGCTGGTGAAGCGCGCCATCATGCCGAGCAGCACGCTCTTGCCGATGCCGCTGCCGGCGAAGAGACCCATGCGCTGGCCGCGGCCGACAGTCAAGAGACCGTTGATCGCGCGCACGCCGACGTCGAGCACTTCGGTGATGGGGGCGCGTTCGAGCGGATTCAACGGGCGGTTGTGCAGCGACATGCGGCGCTCGCAGGTCAGCGGGCCCAGCTGGTCGAGCGGTTTGCCGGCGCTGTCGAGCACGCGCCCGAGCAATTCGGGGCCGACCGGCACATGCTTGGCCTGGTCGGCGGCGCGGCGGCGCGGACGCGGCGGGATCGTCAGCACTGGACGCTCGGGTGTGGCTTCGAGCGGCGTCACCAGCGCGCCCGATGTCAGTCCGTAAACGTCGGTGATCGGCATCAGGAACAAACGGTCGTCCGAGAAGCCGACAACTTCGGCCTCGACGCAGTTGCCGTTGGGCAGCGACACCTGGCAGCAACTGCCGACGGCGAGCTTGAGTCCGGACGCCTCTAGCACGAGGCCGGCGACGCGTGTCAGCTTGCCGCTTACCGCGAACGTGTCGGTGGTAGCGACGAGCTCGCGGCAATCGTGTAGAAAGCCCGGCAGGTTCAGTGTTGCGGTTTTCATCGTGCTTTGCAGTTTATTTGGCGACCCATTCGCTGCTTTGGCCGAGAGCGGCGGCGAGCCGCTGCCAGCGCGTGGCGATGGTGGCGTCGATTTGCGTGGCGGCGGTCTGCAGCATGGCGCCGCCGCGCGCGAGTTTCGCGTCTTCCACGATGCGCCAGCCGGCTGTGCCGAGTTCGTCGCCGAGCTGTTCGCGCACGAGGGCGGCATCGGCGGGATTAAGCGCGATGGTGGCGCCGGCCAGCGGCTGCACCGTGCGCGCAAGCGCATCCTGGATCAGCGGCACTACGAGTTCGGGTTTGACTTCCAGCGCCTGGCGCACCATCTGGCGCGCAATCTCAAGAGCGAGTTCCAGCACGTCATGGGCGATACGCTGATTGATTTCGTGGCTTTGCTGCTCGATCGCGGAGAGCACGGCTTTCATTTGCAGCGCTTCACTCGTCGTCTTCAGCGCGCCGTCGCGCAGACCATCGACGCGGCCTGCGTCGTAAGCATGCTGATGGATATGACGGACTTTTTCCGCATCGGCGGCGGCTTTGACAGTGGCCGCCGGCTGCGCGGCGGCCGGCGCGTCGAACGGATGCAGTTCCCAGCGCTGGTACGCGGACAGCTTTTCCTTGGGGATGACGGGGCTGTTAGACATAGCCTTCGTCACCCTGGCCGCCGATCACAATCTGGCCTTCGTCGGCGAGGCGGCGCACGATCTTGAGGATATCCTTCTGCTGCGCTTCGACTTCGGACACGCGCACCATGCCCTTGGCTTCGAGGTCTTCGCGCAGCATTTCGCCGGCGCGCTGCGACATGTTGCTGAAGACTTTTTCGCGCAAGCCTTCCGACGAGCCTTTGAGTGCGAGGATCAGCGATTCGGACTGCACTTCCTTGAGCAGCATCTGGATCGCGGCGTCTTCGAGGGCGAGCAGGTTTTCCCACACGAACATTTCATCGACGATTTTCTGTGCGAGATCGGCGTCGAATTCCTTGATGCTGTCGACTACCGATGCTTCCTGCGTGCCCGGCATAAAATTCAGTATTTCCGCGGCGGTGCGCACGCCGCCCAGGGCAGCGCTCTTGATATTCTTGTTGCCGGCCAGCAGCGCCGTCAGCACGTCGTTCAGTTCCTGCAGTGCCGCGGGCTGGATGCCGTCTAGCGTCGCGATGCGCAGCAGCACGTCGTTGCGCGTGCGCTCGGTCAGGAGTTCCAGGATTTCCGACGCCTGGTCGCGTTCGAGATGGACGAGGATGGTGGCGATGATCTGCGGATGCTCGTTCTTGATCAGTTCGGCCACCGCACCCGAGCCCATCCACTTCAGGCCTTCGATGCCGCTGGTGTCGCCGCCCTGCAGGATGCGGTCGATCAGCGCCGCCGACTTGTCGTCGCCGAGCGCCTTCTTCAGCACGTTGCGAATGTAGTCGTTGGACGCGACACCCATTGCGGTCTGGCCTTCCGCCTGCTCGCAGAACTCCCCGATCACCGACGTGATCTGCTCGCGGCTGACCGATTTCAGGTTCGCCATCGCAGCGCCGATCTTTTGCACCTCGCGCGGGCCGAGGTACTTGAAGACTTCTGCCGCCTCGTCTTCGCCGAGGGACATCATCAGGATCGCGCTCTTGGTTATGCCTTCATCTGCCACTGCCGGACACCCATTCTTTGACGACGTTGGCGACTACCTTGGGATCGCCGCGCGCAATCTGCTTGGCGTGGTCCACACTTTGTTCGTATCCGCTGATCTGCAGCTGCTGCGGGGTGGCGGCGGCGGCGCTGTCCAGCTCCGGCGGCGGCGTGCTTAGCGTTTTGAGCAGCGGGCGCAGCACGCGCAGCACGATGAACAGCAGCACGGCGGCGATCAGCACATTTTTTCCTATCATCTTGGCGAGCTCGATGGTATCGGGCTGTTTCCACAGCGGCACTTCGGGAAGCTTCTCGACTTCGGGCACATTGAACGCGCTGTTCATGACACTGACGGTGTCGCCGCGTTCCTTGTCATAGCCCATCACTTCCTTGACGAGATCGTTGATCTTGGCGAGTTCTTCTTCCTTGAGCGGCGTATTGGTGGTCTTGCCTTCCTTGCTCACCTTGCTGCGATAGTTGACCACGACGGCGACAGCGAGGCGTTTGATGCGGCCGATTTCCTGGCGCGTGTGGCGTATCGTCTTGTCGACTTCGTAGTTGGTCGTGGCGTCTTTGCGCGTATTGGCCGGCGCTGCAGTTGCAGCCGTCGGCGCGGCGCCTGCGGCGGCCCCGGCCGGCGCGGTGATGGGCGCAGTGGCGGCAGCCGGCGGCTGGTTGGAGAGCGCGCCCGGCACGCCAACGGCCGCGCCATTGCCGTTGCTGGTGAGTGCTTCGCTGGTTTGCTGGCTGCGGATGACGGCCGCGTCGGCGGTCTGATTCGGTTTGTAGATTTCTTCGGCGCGCTCTATCTCCGAGAAGTCGAGATCGGCGTTGACCTGCGCGCGCACGTTGTTGGGGCCGGTGATCGGCGCCAGGATCGCTTCGATGCGCGCGTTCAGGCTGCGCTCGACTTCCTGGCGGTACTTGAGTTGATTCGGATCGACGGCGGCGCGCCCGCTGGCGGTCTGGTCGGTGCTCAGCAGATTGCCGTTCTGATCGACGACGGAGACGTTTTTCGCCTGCAGGTCGGGCACGCTGTTGGTGACGAGGTGCACGACCGCGCTGACCTGCGTGCCGTCCAGGCCGCGGCCCGGATACAGATTGAGCAGTACCGACGCGCTGGGCTTCGGTTGCTCGCGCAGAAACGCGGAAGGTTTCGACAGCGCCAGATGCACGCGCGCGTTTTGCACCGCGGCGAGCGACTGGATGGAGCGGGCGAGTTCGCCTTCGAGCGCGCGCTGGTAGTTGATCTGCTCGGCAAACTGGCTGACGCCGAATTTCTGCGACTCCATCAACTCGAAACCGACGAGGCCGCCCTTGGGCAGGCCTTGCGCCGCGAGGCGCAGGCGCATTTCGTGGATTTGCGCTGCCGGAATCATCAGCGCGCCGCCGTCGGCGAATTTGTACGGCACGTTCATCGTCTGCAACGCTGCGATCACCGTGCCGCCGTCGCGGTCGGAAAGATTGCCGTAGAGCACGCGGTAGTCCGGCGTCTGGCTCCACAGGTAGCCGGCCACCAGCACGGCAATCAGGGAGGCGACCGTCAGCATGAAGGCGATATGCCGCGAACCCGGCAACGGGAAACCGCGCGGTGCAGGCACCGCGATCGATTGTCCGGAGATTTCCGCCATGAAGTGCTCCTGAAATGCGTTGACTTGAGCATGGCGCGCCGGGCTACAGGGCCGGCCGCGTCACGCAGGTTTTTTGCAAGTGGAGGAATTATGAAGAATCGCCGCCGCGGCAAAGCCGCAAACAGGGGTGCCTTTCGCCGCCTATTTGCGCGGCCGGGGCGCGGGGGCGGCTGTTAACCTGCTTCATGTCCAATAGGGTCAGTACCCGGAGGAAGCAACCGTGCAAATCAATTCGCTAGACCAGATACTCGGCCAGTTGCGCACCGCCGCGGCGATGGCGTCAGGCACCGGCGTCAAGGGCCCTACCGATGCCGGCAACAAGGCGGGCGATTTCGCCACCGTGCTCAAGGCCTCGCTCGACCAGGCCAACGGCATGCAGCAGCAGGCGGCCAAGCACGCGCGCGATTTCGAACTCGGCGCGACCGCCGCCAGCCTGCCTGACGTCATGGTGTCTATCCAGAAAGCCAACATCTCGTTCCAGCAGGTCGTGCAGGTGAGAAACAAGCTGGTTTCCGCCTATCACGAGATCATGAACATGCAGGTGTAAGTTCGTCGAAAGACGCCTGGGGCTACGCAGGAGGTGCGCGGGCCGGGGCTGGTCAGCACGGCGCTTGCCGCGCATGACGATGTGGAAGCGCGCGTGGCTGCGCGCAGTTCAGACGCGCGCGAACTGATCCTGAAGCCAAACAACGTCGAGGAGCTCGGCGCGGCGGTTTGCGCGCCGGCTGTCCGGGCAGCCGCGAACCTGAAGCGGCCGGGTAGAACTTCAGACGATTGCAGGACATTTCACGAAGGCGTTGATGAGCGCCTGTGTTGTCGCAAGTTTGAGGTCGGACGCCACCTCCCGCTGCGGATCAATGACGATCACTGCAACGACTTCGTTGCCGGCGCCGCGATATTCCAGTTTTGAAAAGCTCATCTTGCGCGCGATGGCAATGCCGCGGCCGTGCAAATCGTACGCGCGGTCCGGCGCCAGCTCCAGGTAGCGGCTGACGTCAAACCCCGCGCCCGTGTCCTTGATGACAAACCGGAACGTGCCGCCGGCCCGCTCGAAATGCACTTCGACTACCTTGTGCGCGTTCTCGGGCAGCCTGGAGCGGCGTTCGACTTCCTGCTCCCAGCGGTCATCCTGCAACAGCGCGGATTTTTCCTTATAGCTGATGGCGAGATTGCCATGCTCGACTGCGTTGACCAGCAGCTCGGTCAGCCCTATGGCCGCAATTTCCGAGTCCGGACATGCACTGGCAAGAACTGCCGCGAGTTGACGCGCATCCGCCAGGGTTTTGAACTGGAACCGGCCCTCGCACAGCAGCGGCATGGTGCCGTTGTAGGCGCGGACCTTGTCCGCCAGCGCGCGCGATTCGGCGTGCCCGTCCAGCGCCGTGCGCAGCACCGTGCGCAGTGCGCCGCCTTCATAGGGCTTGGTCAGATAGTAGTGTGCGCCGAGCTCAAGCCCCTGCGCGATTTTTTCCGGAGACGCTGCCGCCGTTTGCATGATCACCGGCAGGTGGCGGAACCGCGGGTCGGCCTTGATGCGGCCGAGCGTCGTCAGGCCATCGAGCACCGGCATCATGTGGTCGAGGAGCATCGCGTCATACCGCTCGGGGGAGCGCTCGAGCAGGGCAAGCGCTTCTTCGCCATTGCCGGCGGTGTCGATTGCGTAGCCGAGGCCGTCCAGATGCTCGGCGATAATCTCGAGGTTGATCGGTTCGTCGTCGACGACGAGCACGACGCTGGGTTTGGTGTTCATGACTGGATCTCCGGTTGAGGAGGGGTGAGTGGGAGCGTGAACGAAAATCGGGCGCCGCCTGCGGGATTGTTGTCGGCCCGGATGCGGCCGCCGTACGCGTGCACGATCTGCCGGCAGATCGCCAGTCCGAGGCCGGTGCCGCCGGCGCCGGTCATGGTCTTGCTGTTCTGCACGAACTGTTCGAAGATCAGCTCGACTTCGTCGGGCGGGATGCCGGGGCCGCTGTCGCTGACGCTGATTGCGAGATTGCACGCGGCGTCGGTAGCGCATGAAACCTCGATAACACCGCCTGCCGGCGTGAACTTGCAGGCATTGCCAAGGAGGTTGTTCAATACCTGGGCGATTTTTGCCGGATCGAAGTAAGCGGTAGCGGGCGCGCCGTCGCTCCAGATGCGGATTTCGAGACGGCGATCGTGGAGCAACGCCGACAGTTCATCGACCACCTGGTCGATGACGGGCCGTATCGGATTCATCGCCGGCTTGAATGTCATGCAGCCCGCTTCGAGCTTGGAGAGGTCGAGCAAGTCGTTCAGCAATGACAGCAGCCGCTTGCCGCTTTGCTGTATACGCGCGAGATAGGTCGTGATCTTGTCGCTGTCGCCGGCGCGCGCCACCCCAAGTTCTGCGAAGCTCAAAATCGCGTGCATAGGCGTGCGCAGTTCGTGCGACATGTTCGCCAGAAATTCGGATTTCGATTTGTCTGCCGACAGCGCCGCCTGTTCACTGCGGCGAAGCAATTCCTCGGCCTCGCGTTGATAGCGCGCGTGCTTCGCCAGGATCATGCCGGCGGCGACGATCAGCAGGCTGATCAATCCGCCGAGCGCCAGCAAAACGTGCCGGCGTTCGATATATCCCTTGAGAATCTCTGTCTCGGTGATACCCACCGCGACAATGAGGGGGTACTCGGTGAGTTTTCGAAAGCTGATCAGGCGGCGCACTCCATCGACCGCACTTACCGAAAAATAGCTGCCGTGGCCGCTTTTTTTCATCGCCGCAAACAGCGGAGACGCGCTTAAATCCTGGCCCAGTTCGTTTTCTCCGTCACCGTTGCGCGCGCGCAGAATTCCATCAGTGCCGACCAGCGACACCACGCCGTTTTCACCGATGTCGATTGAATGATAAAAGCGGGCGAAATAACCGGCATCCAGGCTCACGCTGACCATGCCGCCGAAACCCCCGTCAGGCGTATTGATCCTGCGCGTGAACTGCACCGACCATTTGCCGCTGGAGCGTTCCAGCACCGGCCTGGAAATATACAGCTGCCCGCTGTCTTTCCCGACGTGAGCCATGAAATGCGCCGCGTCCGACACATTGTTTCTCGGTGCGGGCCGGTCCGACATGAAAAACCACCCGTCGGCGTCGCTGATGCCGATCAGTTTGTAGAGGCCTCCCTGAAACAGGCCCTCGCGCGCGTAAGCGCCAAGATCGAGCTTGCTGCCAACGCGTTCGTATTGGGATTTTACCAACAGCGTCGCCTGGTCTATGCCGCGCACCGTGCCGAGCGTGTGTTCTTCGAGCGCGCGCGCGAAGCTCGCCGCGTTATTTTCCGCCGCTATGTAGGTGTAGCCCTTCTCGTAGCTGAGATACGCAAGCAAACCGGCCCACAGGAAAATCAGCGCCAGAATTTTGGTCGCAATCACGAAGCCAATCGTGCAGAACCGCTGACTGCGGCCGCCCGTGGGCGTGCCTGCCGCTGCGACTCCGCCCATGCCGAACAAACGCGCGGCAAAAGTGTCCGCTCTTTTCGACAACTCGTTCACGATTCGCCCCGCGGTTGCTGCAAGCTGATTTCCGCCAATGCCGGTTCTGTCCGTACGATGTTGGCGACCGCGGCAATCCACTTCGTGTCTGTCCCGGTGTGCCCGACGTGTACGACCTTTTGCGCGATGGCGCCGGACGCACAGCACGTGAGTACTGCCGCAACGCAGGCGGCAACAGATGCTTTCGACATGAATATGATTCCCGATAAATCACGCTGGAACTGCGCGTGCGCTTAGTCGAAGTCATATCGGCACCGCGCGGCCGGTACTTAAGCTGTTGATTTGCTTTTATTTCGACCTTGCTTGATATCAATAAACACCGGCGTTTATTGTTGGTGTGGCCATTTCCGCCTTTAGTATCTGCATGCAAAGGGTTTCTTGTCATTTGGCAGCGCAGAGCACACTCCGTATGAAGGAAGTGTGTTCAAGTTAAGTGAACGAACGCCGTTAACATCGAATGCCATGACAGATCTTCATGCCATCGTTTACGTGAGCACTGCCACCGCTCGGACTTGAACCGCTGCGGAATTTATGGCGCAACGCGCAAAACCGTAACTCGCGCTGACACTGCGCGGTCGATCGGCGCCTGCACCGCGATAGCGGTCAGCGGCATTAAAACTCCCGTATCTGTCAAAACCTAATTGGCTGTTGCCCGGTCCAAATCAGTATTCCCGCAAATCGCTCGTGAATCGCTCAACTCCGGCGCGCGCGCGCCGATAAAGAAGCGTGTGGACGCAACAGCCAGGCGCTGGGGGCCCGGCTTTGGCGTGAATCCATCATTCATCGACTCGATTTAGACGAGGTATCGCCATATGCACGAATCTGCCGGTCAGCGACCACGACTATGTCCGCGCGGACGAAGCATCCGTTATTGCCCGCACCGAATCGCTGGGCAATATCCCATAGCTGGCAGCGCGGTTGCGGCTGGTCAAACAAATGAATTCAGGACTGCAGGTGTCGGCGCCGTGCGGCGCTGATGCCGGCCGGACCAAATGAATTAACCAATGGAGCACATATGCAAATCAAGGTTCAGACGTTGAGCGGCAGATCAGTGATCAAGCTGCACGGGCAATTCGTTTTCAGCGCCACCCGCGATTTCCGCCAGGCCGGCAATGCCTGTCTGGATGACCCGCAGGTTCACGAGGTCGAATTCAATATGGGCGGCGTCGAATATCTCGACAGTTTCGCGCTCGGCTCTTTGCTGTTGTTGAAAGAGCGCGCCGATGCCACCGGCAAGCGTGTTGTTATTTCGAACTGTCGCGGCACTGTGCAGAAAGTCCTGGCGCTGGCCAACTTCGGGCAGATTTTCAACATCGCCCCGGCACTTGACGCGGCGTAGCCGCGGGACACTCAAACAGCTCACGCGAGGATGCTCATGGACGGCGGAATACTGGAAGTTCAAACCGACAACGAATCCGTTGTCACCAGCGTATTGATAGTCGATGACGCGCAGGTCAACGTGCTGCTGATGTCGCATTTGCTGCAGAAACGCGCGGGTTATTGCGTCTGGAGCTTCAATGACCCGGCGCAGGCCCTCGTGTGGTCCGTGGACAACGACCCCGATCTCGTAATCGTCGACTACATGATGCCGGAAATCGACGGTCTCGAATTCGCGCGGCGCTTCCGGGGGTTTCCCGGCAAGGCCGACACGCCGCTGCTGATGGTTACCGCCAATCCCGCCAGGGAAGTCCGTCATAGCGCCCTCGAAATGGGGGCGATGGATTTTCTCAACAAGCCCATCAACGGCGATGAATTCCTGCTGCGCGTGAAAAACATGCTGGATTTGCGCGCGAGCCATAAGCAACTCGCGTCGCGCGCCGAATGGCTGGCAGACGAAGTCAAAAAGGCCACGCGGGAAATCCTCGAGCGCGAGAGCGAAACGCTGTTTTGCCTCAGCCGCGCCGCGGAGTTCCGCGACCCGGAAACCGGCGCGCATATCCTGCGCATGGCGAATTACTCGCGGCTGATAGCCTCTGCGCTGGGCCTGTCCGTGGAAGAGCAGCAGCTCATCCTCAAAGCGGCGCCGATGCATGACATCGGCAAGCTCGGCACGCCGGACCATATCCTGCTCAAGCCCGGACGGCTGACGCCGGAGGAATTCGAAATCATGAAACAGCACGCCATCATCGGCTACCAGATATTGAAGGACAGCACGTCGCCGGTGTTGCGGGCGGGCGCGGAAATCGCGCGCTCGCACCATGAGAAATTCGACGGCAGCGGTTACCCCAACGGGCTGCGCGGCGAGTCCATACCGCTGCACGGGCGCATCGTGGCGGTGGCCGACGTATTCGACGCGCTGACTTCGGGGCGGCCCTACAAGAAAGCGTGGGAACTCGGGGGCGCGCGCGAATTACTGCGCGAAGGCAGCGGCAGCCATTTTGACCCGTGTTGCGTCGATGCATTCCTTGGCCAGTGGGACGGAGTTCTCGAAATTCGCGCGCGCTTTCAGGACTTACCGGAATGAATAATCCGTGGGCCGCGATCCGCGGCCTTTCGTCATCAAATTTTCTCGTGTCATTGCGGCGTGTCTGGCGCGGGCGGTTCGCTCTCACCGTGTTGCTCGGCGGCATCGCGCTGTCGTTGGCGTTTGTGCGCTACGTTGCCTTCCAGATAGAACTCGACGCGCAGGAGCGGTTCCAGAATTACACTGCGGATGTCAGTCAATCGATAACGGGCCGCGTTCGCGCATAC
>Ga0114978_10001073_pt1 | contig 23111 bp, 21 predicted proteins | sample S_140212_EF_Meta_FD_87027 | JGI IMG/M metagenome (GOLD analysis project Ga0114978, IMG submission 87027) | Freshwater microbial communities from Lake Simoncouche, Canada to study carbon cycling - S_140212_EF_MetaG | ecosystem: Environmental > Aquatic > Freshwater > Lake | place: Lake...
CCAAGCTCAGCATAGCTAAAGCCAAATTCTGCCTTCAGCCATGGGAACATGGGGGGCAGAATCATATGAAAGAAGTGGGAGCTGCCGTGCGCCAGGCTGATCAGACCAATAACCCGGACATCACTGGCGCGCCTACTAGTGAGGGCAACAGTCATGTACGGAGTTTACTAGTGCAGGAAGATTTCTGCTGAAATACTCAGTTACCGCCTAGTTAGTGCTTAGTGAACCTGGCGTGTGAAGCTAAAGTCGCCTTTTTTATCGACATCTACGGGCACTACATCCTTAGGTCCGAACTTGCCTTCCAAAATCATCTTGGAAACGGGGTTCTCAATATGCTGCTGAATTGCCCGCTTCAGTGGTCTAGCCCCAAATACTGGATCAAAGCCGACCTCAGCAATCTTACTTAAGGCTGCATCACTAACATCGAGCTGCATATCAACTTTAGCCAAGCGATCTGATAAGTTTTTGAGCAAGATCTTGGCAATATTGGCGATATTACCTTTATCTAAGCCATGGAACACCACAATCTCATCGATTCGGTTTAAGAACTCAGGACGAAAGTGATTCTTGAGCTCCTCAAATACAGCATCCTTGATTTCAGACTGCTTCTTATCAGTCATTGACTGAATCAAATGCGAACCAATATTGCTGGTCATCACAATCACGGTGTTCTTAAAGTCTACGGTACGACCTTGACCATCCGTTAAACGACCATCATCAAGCACTTGTAAGAGTACGTTAAAGACATCTGGGTGTGCTTTTTCAATTTCATCAAACAGAATGACGCTATAAGGATGACGCCGCACTTGTTCAGTTAAGTAACCGCCCTCTTCATAGCCAACATAGCCAGGAGGAGCGCCAATTAAACGCGCAACACTATGCTTCTCCATGAACTCGCTCATATCAATCCGAATCAAGTGATCTTCACTATCAAACAAGAAGCCGGCCAACGCCTTACAAAGCTCAGTCTTGCCAACGCCCGTTGGCCCTAAGAATAAGAATGATCCATAAGGGCGATTCTCTTCAGACAGACCAGCGCGAGAGCGTCGGATAGCATCCGATACTGCACGAATTGCCTCTTCCTGACCAACAACGCGCTTATGTAGCAGCTCTTCCATCTTCAGTAATTTATCGCGCTCACCCTGCATCATTTTTGACACTGGAATACCAGTAGCACGAGAAACCACTTCGGCAATTTCTTCGGCACCAACTTGGGTACGCAAGAGCTTATTCTTCACAACACCATTCTTATCGGCTTTAGCTTCTGCTGCAGCAGCAGACTTGAGCTTAGCCTCAAGCTCTGGTAATTTGCCGTACTGCAATTCTGCAACTTGCTCTAACTTACCTTCACGTTGTAACTTAGCGATATCAGCACGAACTTTTTCAATCTCTTCTTTCAGGTTAGCTGCCCCTAAGACTGCCCCCTTCTCTGCTTTCCAGATTTCTTCTAAGTCAGCATACTCGGCACCAAGGCGCTTGATTTCATCTTCGATGAGACCTAGACGTTTTTGTGAGGCCTCATCTTTTTCTTTCTTCACGGCTTCACGCTCAATCTTTAATTGAATCAGGCGCCGCTCTAGCTTATCCATTACCTCAGGCTTAGAATCAATCTCCATCCGAATACGTGAGCCAGCTTCGTCAATCAGGTCGATCGCTTTATCTGGCAAGAAACGATCAGTGATATAGCGATGCGATAACTCCGCAGCAGCGACAATCGCAGGGTCAGTAATTTCGATACCATGATGAAGCTCATAACGCTCCTGCAAACCGCGCAATATCGCAATGGTTGCTTCAACGCTAGGCTCTTCTACCATTACTTTTTGAAAGCGCCGCTCTAGAGCAGCATCTTTTTCAATGTACTTACGGTATTCATCTAAAGTGGTTGCGCCGATGCAATGTAATTCACCACGCGCTAAGGCAGGCTTGAGCATATTGCCAGCATCCATTGCGCCATCGCCCTTACCAGCACCAACCATCGTATGAATCTCATCGATAAAGATGATGGTTTGTCCTTCGTCTTTGGCAACATCGCTGAGCACCGCTTTTAAGCGCTCTTCAAACTCACCACGATACTTGGCACCTGCCAATAACAGCGCCATATCCAAGACCAATACCCGTTTGTTCTTCAGAGTTTCAGGAACCTCGCCATTGACGATACGTTGTGCTAAACCTTCCACAATCGCGGTCTTGCCTACGCCTGGCTCACCAATCAGTACGGGATTATTCTTACCCCGACGTTGTAAGATCTGAATGGTGCGACGAATCTCATCATCACGACCAATCACAGGATCTAACTTGCCCATCCGCGCACGCTCCGTTAAATCGATGGTGTATTTCTTTAAGGCCTCGCGTTGACCTTCAGCATCTGCACTATTCACTGAATCTCCTCCACGGACTAAATCAATAGCCGCCTCTAACGATTTACGATTTAAACCATTTTCACGAGCAAGCTTACCAAGCTCACCCTTGTCATCAGCTACTACCAGTAAAAACAACTCGCCAGCAATAAATTGATCATTACGCTTATTGGCTTCTTTTTCACATAAGTTGAGCCAGTTACTTAAGTCACGGCCCACTTGAACTTCGCCACTGGTGCCCTGCACTTCGGGTAAATTACCAATGATTCTGTCCAAGCCTTTTTCTAAGCCTGCCACATTGACGCCCGCACGGGTTAATAAGCTCTTCGCAGCGCCGTCTGAGTCGCGCAACATTGCCAGTAAAACGTGGGCTGGCTCAATATATTGATTATCTTTGGCTAAAGCGATGCTTTGGGCTTCACTTAACGCCTCTTGAAATTTGGTAGTTAATTTATCTATTCTCATTTTGATGCCTCATCTATTGGCTATATTTGTATCTATAGAATATAAGGGCAATATTGCTAATTTCAAGGCTAATTAAGCCCTTTTTAACCGGAATTGGACCTCATTTGACCTGGCTTGTTTATCTTCTTGAATGCTCTGATGGCAGCTACTATGCTGGTATCACCAACCGTCTTGAGCATCGCTTGGAAGCCCATAACTCAGGGCAAGGCGCCCGCTATACGAGGTCGCGTAGACCAGTTGTACTCCTGGCAACCCAAGAGCACCCAGACCGTTCAGAAGCCTCTAAAGCTGAGGCTAAGCTAAAACAGCTGCCAAGATCTGAAAAATTAATGTTCTTTGAAAGTAAAGTGCCTAAAAACAATTCTATAGGTTAGCTTCTGCAGGCATGGTGCCCAGATAGGCTAATGCACAGGCAATCATAATTAATAAGATACCAATGGCTAGCGCCCAAGTTTTTTGATTTTTTTTCATCATGATTTTTTAAGCCAGCGAGCCATCGCAGCGTCATCGGTCACGCGGCTATCGACCCAACGTGCGCCTTCAGGGGTATCTTCTTTTTTCCAGAAAGGTGCTGCAGTCTTTAGATAATCCATCATGAATTCACAAGCAGCAAAGGCTTCACCTCTATGGGCGCTGGTAACCGCAACGAAAACAATTTGGTCTTCGGGTAATAGTGGGCCAACTCGATGGATCACTAAAGCATGATATATATCCCAACGTGTTTTTGCTTGAGAAATGATGTCTTCTAGGGCTTTTTCAGTCATGCCAGGGTAATGCTCGAGGGTCATGCCTTTGACCTTGCTACCGTCATTCATGTCACGGACAGCACCCAAAAATGTCACCACTGCACCAACCCGTGGATCACCCTTACGCAGCGCAGTTATTTCAGCGCTGATATCAAAATCATTTTCCTGAATCCGGACTGGCACGCTATCCCCCCGTCACGGGTGGGAAAAAAGCGACTTCAGCACCATCTTCTAATAGAGTGCTGGCGTCAACCATCTGATGATTGAGGGCGCAACGTAATACTTTTCCAGTCGCCAAGACCTCTGACCACGGTTGACCCCGCTCGATCAGGTGCGCTCTGAGGTCTGCAATCGTTTTTACTGCCACAGGAAGAGTGACACTCTCTTCTGACACACCAAGAGCTTCACGCAATGAGGCGAAGAATCGTAATTCGAGTTTCATGAGCTGATCGTAAACCGATTATCTGAGCAGCGCATCAAAAGGGACGTACTTCACAAGGTCGCCCTTCTTAAAAGGCTGTCCAGGAGGGCAATCGAGTAAACCATCGCCCCATGAAGCACTAGTAAGGACGCCTGAACTCTGATTAGGAAATAAATCTAAGCCACCCTGAGCATTGATCTTTACACGCAGAAATTCATTACGGCGATCTGCTTTGAGCCAATCAAAATCTGCACGCATCAAATAAGACTGAGGCATTTCAGCAACTCGCCCTTGCAATTGCAGAATAAAAGGACGTACAAACAATAAGAAGGTCACAAAGCTAGAGACTGGATTACCTGGCAAGCCGATAAACCAAGCCTCACCATCTTGGGGTGTATCGGATTTGCGAACTGCTCCAAACGCTAAGGGCTTTCCTGGTTTGATGGCAATTTGCCAAAGATCTAATCTTCCCTCTGCAGTCACAGCAGGCTTGATGTGATCTTCTTCGCCAACTGAAACACCACCAGAAGTGATAATCAAATCATGATCTTTACTAGCTTTACGTAAGGCCGCACGAGTAGCCTCTAAGCGATCAGGAACAATGCCTAAATCCGTAGCATCACAACCCAAAGATTGCAGACATGCCAATAAAGTGTCGCGATTGGAGTTGTAAATCCCCCCTGGCTTTAATGGCTCACCTGGTAGCGCTAGCTCATCACCAGTAAAGAATGCGGCGACCTTTACACGCCGCTTAACTATTAAGTGAGTTAATCCAGCAGATGCAGCAACACCTAACTCTTGCGGGCGCAAGAATACTCCTGCAGTTAAGGCAGTTTTACCAGCAGTCAAGTCCTCGCCCCTCCGACGAATCCACTGCCCCACTTCTGGAGCAATATTGACTTGTACTTGATCTGCAGATCCATCAGCGATAGCACAATCCTCTTGCATCACGACAGCATCAGCACCAGGGGGCAATGGTGCACCCGTAAAAATCCGGGCAACCGTGCCAGGCTCTAATTGAGTGCCAACCGAACCCGCAGGAATACGCTGCGCAATTCTGAGTACCTGTCCTGGAGAAGCAGTATCAGCAGTTCTGACTGCATACCCATCCATTGAGGTGTTATCGAGTGGCGGAACATCTACTAAACTATTCACGTTTTCCGCAAGCACTCGGCCTAAGCTTGCCTGCATCGCAACACTTTCAGTCTGGGTAACAGGCTTAGCATGCGATAGCAAATGATCCAAAGCCTGCTGTGCTGTCAACATGGGCGGCTTAGTCATAGTAATAATGGATTGCTGACGTGTTAACGAAGATGGGTAGTGATGAAATCTTTAACTTGATTTACATCAGCATCAATATTTTCTACGCGCTGGGGCTTTAATTTAATATCTTTAAACGCAGGTGGGCACTCAGCAGGACGACCCAAGGCCTCTTGAATGGTTTCTTCAAACTTAATAGGCAAGGCAGTTTCCAGCACTAACATGGGGATACCGGCTTGCAGATAATCACGAGCAACCTTCACACCATCAGCGGTATGCGTATCAATCATCACGCCATATTTCTGATCAATATCACGAATCGTATCTAGGCGGTTGGCATGAGTGCTACGGCCCGACTGAAAACCATATTTGCCAAGATCCTGAAAGACTGTTTCTTGAGAGATATCAAAACCACCCGTCATATCAATTTGCTTGAACATGGCAGCAGTCGCTTTGCCATCTTGGCCCATAAAGTCAAATACAAAACGCTCAAAGTTACTTGCCTTGGAGATATCCATTGATGGGCTAGAGGTATGCAAAGTCTCAGCAGACTTGCGCGCCCGATAAACACCCGTGCGAAAGAACTCATCCAGCACATCATTTTCGTTAGTTGCTACAACCAAATGCGCAATCGGTAAACCCATCATGCGAGCAATATGACCAGCGCACACGTTACCAAAATTGCCTGATGGTACTGTGAAGGATACTTTTTCCGAGCTTGATTTGGTCGCTAGTAAGTAACCTTGGAAGTAATAGACCACCTGTGCGACAACCCGCCCCCAGTTAATGGAGTTCACTGTTCCAATTTGATTCTTTGATTTGAAAGCAAGGTCATTGCTCACTGCTTTGACAATATCTTGGCAGTCGTCGAAGACGCCAGTAACTGCCAAGTTAAAAATATTAGGGTCTTGCAAGGAATACATCTGGGCAGACTGGAAGGAGCTCATCTTGCCACGAGGTGACAACATAAATACCTTTACGCCCTGTTTGCCACGCATCGCATACTCAGCAGCACTTCCCGTATCACCAGAAGTGGCGCCCAAGATATTGAGATTTTGGTCAGCACGCTTAAGTGCGTATTCAAACAGATTGCCCAACAACTGCATCGCCATATCTTTGAAAGCCAAGGTTGGTCCATTTGAAAGGCTCAATAAGCCAATTCGTGTGCCATGCTCCTCACCCAACCAATGCAAAGGGGTAATGTCTTTCGCATTATCTTGTGAACGTCCATTGCAGTAGACCTGCTCGGTATAAGTTTTACGCAACAATGCGCGTAGATCAGATTCGGGAATGTCATCGCAGTACAAACTCAATACTTCATAAGCTAAGTCGGCATAAGATAAGCCGCGCCAAGAATCTAACTGTGCAGGCGTAATTTGTGGATAGTACAGTGGTAAATACAAACCGCCATCAGGCGCCAACCCACCCAAGAGAATCTCTAAAAAGGATTGTTGTGGACTATTGCCACGAGTCGATTGGTAACGCATGTATTTAATTAAGACAGATTTTCTAAGCGAATCTTCACTACTTCGCCAGCAACAGTCTTGAGATTCTCAATCTCTTTAATGGCGGCGAGCATATTCTTTTCTTTGGTTTCATGAGTCAAAGCCACCAAGTCAGTCTGACTCTCGCCCTCATCCGCTTCTTTTTGCAAGAGTGCATCAATGGATACACCATGCGCAGCAAGAATCTTTGTAATATCAGCCAGGACACCAGCTTGATCAGCGACACGCATTCGCAAGTAATAACTAGTAGTGATCTCGCTAATGGGTAATACAGGTGTGTTTTGCACTGCATCCGGCTGGAAAGCTAAATAGGGCACGCGATGCTCAGGATCTGCACTTAATAAACGTGTGATATCAACCAAGTCAGCAATCACTGCAGAAGCAGTTGGCTCAGAACCGGCGCCTTTACCGTAGTAGAGAGTAGTGCCAACAGCATCACCAAATACTTGCACGGCATTCATCGCGCCTTCAACGTTGGCAATCAAACGCTTAGACGGAATTAAGGTTGGATGTACACGCAACTCAACACCAGTGGACGTTTTCTTGGCAATACCCAGTAACTTAATGCGATAGCCCAATTGCTCGGCATAACGAATATCAATCGCAGCTAATTTGGTAATGCCCTCAACGTGCGCTTTTTCAAACTGCATTGGAATACCAAATGCGATCGCGCTCATGATGGTGGCTTTATGGGCTGCATCAACGCCTTCAATATCAAAGGTTGGATCTGCTTCTGCGTAACCTAAGCGTTGAGCTTCTTTGAGAACAGTTTCAAAGTCTAAACCTTTGTCACGCATCTCTGAAAGAATGAAATTAGTTGTGCCATTAATAATGCCGGCAATCCACTCAATCCGGTTGGCTGTCAGGCCTTCACGCAAAGCTTTAATAATCGGAATACCGCCAGCAACTGCTGCTTCAAAGGCCACCATGACACCTTTAGCGTGTGCAGCTTTAAAGATCTCATTACCGTGGACAGCAATCAAGGCCTTATTCGCAGTAACTACGTGTTTACCAGCCGCAATCGCCTCTAAAACTAAATCTTTAGCGATACCGTAGCCGCCAATGAGCTCAACCACGATATCAATTTCTGGATTATTAATCACTGCACGTGCGTCATTGACGATCTGGGCACGATCTTTCACGATCTCTTTGGCACGATCTACATTAAGGTCAGCAACCGTATGAATGCGAATGCCACGACCAGCACGACGAGTAATCTCATCTTGGTTGCGCTCAAGCACAGTGAATACGCCACTACCAACAGTGCCAATACCTAATAGACCTACTTGAATCGGTTTCATGATGCCTTTGCTGCAGTTGAAGAAGCCTGACGGCCGTGCTTATTACGATAACGCTCAAGAAAACGTGCAAGACGAACAATCGCCTCTTTGAGAACATCTTCATGAGGCAAGAACACTATACGGAAATGATCAGGCTGACCCCAGTTAAAACCAGAGCCCTGTACTAACAATACTTTTTCTTCCTTTAAAAGATCAGCAACAAATTGTTGATCATCTTTGATCGGATACATCTTCGGATCGAGTTTTGGAAATAAATACAAAGCTGACTTTGGTTTGACACAAGTGACGCCAGGAATTTCAGTGATGAGCTTCCATGCAAGATCACGCTGTCTTACTAATCGACCACCTTCGTTAACTAAGTCATTAATACTTTGATAACCACCCAATGCTGTTTGAATTGCATACTGACCAGGAACGTTGGCGCATAAACGCATCGACGCCAACATATTGAGGCCCTCAATATAGTCACGCACCATCTCCTTATCCCCAGAAACCACCATCCAGCCTGCGCGGTAGCCACATGAGCGGTAATTCTTGGATAAGCCATTAAAGGTAATGATGACAACATCGCTAGAGAGGGAAGCCAAAGAAAGATGCTTCTCGCCGTCATACAACATCTTGTCGTAAATCTCATCAGCAAACAAAATCAAACCGTGTTCGCGAGCCATTTTTGTGATCTCAAGCAACACTTCTTTAGAGTAGATTGCGCCTGTTGGATTATTTGGATTGATGACCACAATTGCTTTAGTACGAGGCGTAATTTTTTTGCGCAGATCCTCTAAATCTGGCGCCCAATCTTTAGACTCATCACAGAGATAATGTACAGGCGTACCACCGGACAAACTCACTGCTGCAGTCCAAAGTGGATAGTCAGGCGCCGGAACTAGTACTTCATCGCCATCATTTAAGAGTGCATTCATTGACAACACAATGAGTTCAGAGACGCCGTTACCGGTATATATGTCATCTAAGGCCACCCCTTGAATGCCTTTTTCTTGGCAGTACTGCATGATGGCTTTACGTGCTGCAAAAATGCCCTTGGAATCAGAATAAGCAGACGCATTACTCAAATTGCGGATCATGTCCAACTGAATCTCTTCAGGAGGATCAAAACCAAAAACCCCTACATTTCCAATGTTTAATTTAATGATTTTGTGGCCTTCTTCCTCCATACGCTGAGCAAGCTCGAGCACTGGCCCACGAATGTCATAACAGACGTCATTCAGTTTTTTGGACTTGAGGATGGGTTTCACAATAAATTAAAGGGTAAGTTCTTGAAATCTTGGAAAAAACAGCTAGCTATAATCCATATAATTATGACAGAGAGTCCACTTGAAGCTTCAATCTGACCCCCATTCCGGAGCCAATACGATTACGGGGTATGGCGATGGCTACGTCGAGATCAATCAGATCCCATATGCCAATGCGGTCATATTGAGCTCTGATGGGGCTATTTCAGAGTGGCCAGTAAAGTCCTTTGATGATCTAGAGGCCAGCCATTTTGCCCAAATGGTCAATCTCAAGCCCGAATTAATCCTCATTGGTACCGGTAGCCGTCAGCGCTTTCCTAAGCCGGAGCTTTTAAAAACTCTCATTCAAGCCAAAATCGGCTTTGAAATCATGGGGTCTCAAGCAGCCTGCCGCACCTACAACATCTTGGTGGGTGAAGGACGTCAAGTTCTACTGGCCCTGATTGTGGAGCCAACTTAATGCAGTTCGGGCAAATTCGGCAGTCTTCCACACTGCATCCAGGCAAGATTTTGCTCTTGCTCATCATTTATGCCCTGATATGGTTTGGCACTCTCAACTATCGCCACCTTATTCCATCAGATGAAGGTCGTTACGCCGAAATAGCCAGAGAGATGTTAGTCACCGGAGATTGGGTTACTCCTCGCTATAACGGCTACAAGTATTTTGAAAAACCACCACTGCAGGTTTGGGCTACCGCTGTCGCATTTCAAGTTTTTGGTATTGGCGATTGGCAAGCCAGACTCTGGACTGCGCTCACGGGGTTTTTAACCATTCTCGCCATTGGCTTTACGGGCACTCGGATTTACAACGCACGAGCAGGCTGGTTAGCGGCAGTCGTTTTAGCATCGAGTCCCATGTGGGTTATTAGCGGCCACTTCAATTCTTTAGATATGGGCTTGTCTGCATTTTTAGTAGCGGCCCTATGTAGCCTCCTACTTGCGCAAACCTCCCACAACAAGTCTAGTTGTCGAAATTGGATGTGGGCTTGTTGGGTTTTCATGGCTTTAGCCACTCTATCCAAAGGTGTGATTGGTGTAGCCATACCTGCCATGGTTTTTGTTGCTTACTCCATTAGCGCCTGGGATTGGAAAATCTGGACTCGCTTACGTTTGTTTAGCGGCACCATAGTGTTCTTAATTATTACTGCGCCTTGGTTCATCTTGGTTGTGCAACGCAATCCCGAGTTCCTAGAATTTTTCTTTATTCATGAACACTTACAGCGATTTACACAAGATGCACACAGCAGAACTGGCCCTATTTATTACTTCGTGCCACTGCTGTTGATTGGTATCATTCCTTGGGTGTTACAAATCCCTGGAGCGCTGGCACAAGCCTGGCAAGAGCGCAGACGCGAGTTCTCAAGCGGGTGGCTACTGGTATGCTGGTTTGTTGTGATCTTTACATTCTTCAGTATGTCGCGCTCTAAATTACCGGGTTACATCATTCCGATTTTTCCTGCATTGGCTTTATTAATTGGTCATCGCTTAGATCGTTTGCTGGGTTATGCAAACTCCCTGGGAATATCGTGGAAATTACAAACGCTTGGATTTGCATTGCTGGGTTGCGTAGGATTTTTCTTTTTAGCTGACATTAGCAAACAAGCAAGGCCAGATGAAATTGAAGCCTATGCGCAATATACCCATTGGGTAATCACTGCCTTAATTGCACTTATTGGCTTTAGCTTATTTGCAATAGTGCAATCAAAATGTAATGGCTTACAAAGTATTGTGAGTTTTGCCAGCGGCTTTTTCTTGTGCGCCATGATTGCGGGTACTGGTCATGAGACTTTGGGGCGGGCAGTCTCGGGTATAGATCTCGTGAACCGAGTAAAAACCTCTATTCCAGAAAAAGTTAATTTTTATTCTGTGCGTCTACTAGATCACACGGTCCCGTTTTATTTAGGCAGAACCATGATCATGGTCGAATCACCCGATGAACTGGAATTTGGCGTCAATCGAGAGCCCAATCTTTGGCTGCCAACCCTGGATGCCTTCATCAGCCGCTGGCAGGAAGACCAAACCGCCTATGCCATCATGGTTCCTGAGCAATATGTGACGCTTCAGGGCTTAAACCTCCCAATGCAAGAGGTGGGTCGAGACTCTCGTCGCGTGATCGTGAAGCATCCTGACCCATCCAAGGTGGCGCAGTAAAGTAATATAAGTAATCATGTCCAATAGCCCTGCATTTATCCCCTTCACACGTCCCAGTTTCAATCAAGAAACGATTGATGCTGTGGCAGAGGTGTTACGTTCTGGCTGGGTTACTTCAGGACCAAAAGTAGCAGAGTTTGAAGCAACTCTGAGTGAATATTTTGGTGGTCGCCCTGTACGTTGTTTTGCCAATGGCACGGCAACCATGAAGATTGCATTACAAGTGATCGGTATTGGTGAGGGCGATGAAGTAATTACGACGCCGATATCTTGGGTTGCCACTTCAAATGTCGTTTTGGGTGTAGGCGCAAAACCTGTCTTTGTTGATGTTGATCCGATGACACGTAATATTGATCTCAATAAAGTAGCTGCTGCAATTACCCCTAGAACTCGTGCCATCATGCCGGTCTATTTGGCTGGCTTACCTGTGAATATGGATCAACTCTACGACTTAGCCAAGCAATATGATCTGCGCGTGATTGAAGATGCTGCTCAAGCCTTTGGATCACAATGGCACGGTAAAAAGATTGGTAGCTTTGGTGATCTAGTGAGCTTTAGTTTTCAGGCCAATAAGAATCTCACTACTGTTGAAGGCGGCTGCCTAGTATTTAATAATGCAGATGAAGCCAAGCTTGCTGAGAAATTTCGTCTTCAAGGTTTAACCCGTCAGGGGATGGATGGGATGGATGTCGATGTTCTCGGTGGCAAAGATAATTTGACCGACATTAATGCCGTGATTGGTCTTCAGCAACTCAAACAATTGCCCGCCTATCAAACCCGTCGCGCTGCACTCGCACGTCAGTACTTTGATGTTATCCGCACTGAACTCAAATCTGCTGGTTTGGATAGTCTTCAGTTAGAGCTTCCGGTTGAAAACTACACTGATACCAATTGGCATATGTATCAAGTGGTGTTAGCACTGGATCAATTAGATTGTGATCGCGCACAAATCATGACCGAGTTAAAGGATCTGGGTATCGGCACTGGTGTGCACTACCCTGCAATCACTGGTTTTACGCTTTACAAAGAACAAGGTTATAAAACAAGTGATACGCCTGTTGCGCAGCGGATTGGTCGGTCTATTCTGACGCTCCCGCTTTTTCCTGGAATGGCAGATGAGGATATTGGCCGGATAGCTAGTGGATTCATTGGAATCCTCAAGAAACACCGCAAAAACTAATCTTATTGGGTTAAATCCCCAGAATCAGGCAAAATTGCTGCATGACTGCCAATTTAGTTGCCAACCCAAAACTCAGCATCATTATTCCTGTTTACAACGAGCAAGATGGTCTACAGGCTTTATTTGATCGCCTCTACCCTGCACTAGATGCTCTCGCTGCCAAACGCAATGTTGCTTACGAGATCGTTTTTGTCAACGATGGCAGTAAAGATCGCTCAGCCGGTATTTTGGCTAAACAGGTCGAACTCCGTCCAGACGTTACCCGCGCAGTGTTGTTCCATAGTAACTTTGGTCAGCATATGGCCATCATGGCTGGCTTTGAATATGCTAAAGGCGAATACATCATCACTTTGGATGCGGACTTGCAAAATCCTCCTGAAGAAATTGATGCGCTTACCGAGCAATTATTAAAAGGTCATGATTACGTCGGCACCATTCGCGCTGATCGGCGGGACAGCTTCTTTAGAAAGATAGCTTCACGCGCCATGAATGGTTTACGTGAAAATATTACGCGCATCACTATGACGGATCAGGGGTGCATGTTACGTGGCTATAGTCGTCGCATCGTTGACTTAGTTCGTCAATGTGATGAAAGTAATACTTTTATTCCAGCGCTGGCATACACCTTTGCTGCCAACCCTATTGAAATTACCGTCAAACACGAAGAGCGCTTTGCCGGGGAATCAAAATACAGCATCTATCAACTCATTCGCTTGAACTTTGATTTAGTCACCGGCTTCTCGGTGATGCCGCTTCAGATCTTCTCTATTCTAGGTATGTTGCTATCACTCGCTGCAGGCAGCTTGTTTGCATACCTATTAGTCCGGCGCTTTGTTTTAGGTGCCGAGGTTGAGGGAGTCTTCACCCTCTTCGCGCTGACCTTCTTCCTCATTGGTGTAATGCTCTTTGGTCTTGGTCTCCTAGGCGAATATATTGGCCGTATATATCAGCAGATCCGTAATCGTCCACGTTACGTTGTGCAAACTGTTTTAGAGAAAAAATAATTGCACACAGTCGTATTCGCATACCACGATGTTGGCGTTAATTGCCTCAAAGCACTACTAAGTGCGGACGTCCAAATTGATCTAGTAGTAACCCACGAAGATGACCCTCATGAAAATGTCTGGTTTGGCAGCGTTGCCAAACTTTGTGCTGAGCAAAACATTCCTTGTATTACACCGAGTGCCAGTGAGCTAGTTAACCTGATTCCAAAACTCCAAGCCCTTGCACCAGATTACATTTTCTCCTTCTACTACCGTCACATGATTCCTGCGCCAATCTTGGCGTGCGCGAAGATTGCGGCTCTCAATATGCATGGCTCACTCTTACCAAAATATCGTGGTCGTGCACCAGTGAATTGGGCGATCTTACATGGCGAGCAAGAGACCGGAGCGACTTTACATGTGATGGAAATCAAACCTGATGCCGGCGATATTGTTGGACAAGCTGCAGTCACTATTGGCCCCGATGAAACTGCTACGGACGTCTTTGGCAAAGTCAGTGAGGCAGCTGTAGAAGTCATTAATCAGGCGCTGCCAGAACTCATCCAAGGAAGGGTTCCACGCAAGCCGAATGAGCTCCAAAAAGGGAGTTATTTTGGCGGCAGAAAGCCTGCTGATGGGCAAATTCATTGGGATCAAACAGCCCAGCAAGTTCATAACCTTGTTAGAGCGGTTGCGCCCCCTTACCCAGGCGCTTTTACCGACCATCAGGGCAAAACCATGCTCGTTGCCCGTACCAGCCTAAAAGGCCCCTTACCCACCAGCCTCAATCTTGGGGCCACCGGCATCCAAGTGGTTGATAATCGGGTATTTGGCATTTGTGGTGATCACCAAGCAGTAGAAATCTTGGAATGGTTCCTGGCCAAGAAATAAGCAGAAGACTTAGTAATAGCAAATTAGATTAAAACGAGGCAGTAAAGATGAAAAAAGTACTCATTCTTGGTGTGAACGGTTTTATTGGCCACCACCTTTCCAAACGGATTCTGGAGACAACCGATTGGGATGTCTATGGCATGGATATGCAGAATGATCGTTTAGGTGATTTGATTCATCATCCGCGCATGCACTTCTTTGAAGGTGACATTACGATCAATAAAGAGTGGGTTGAGTATCACATCCGCAAATGTGATGTCATCCTACCTTTGGTGGCGATCGCGACGCCAGCAACCTATGTACAACAGCCCTTAAAAGTATTTGAGCTCGACTTTGAAGCCAATCTTCCCATCGTACGCTCTGCTGTTAAATATAAAAAGCATTTGGTATTTCCATCAACCTCCGAGGTTTATGGCATGTGCGAGGACAGCGAGTTTGATCCCTCGCAATCTAATATGGTTTACGGCCCCATTAATAAGCCTCGTTGGATCTACGCTTGCTCAAAGCAGTTAATGGATCGGGTGATTTGGGGTTATGGCATGGAAGGCTTGCGCTTTACACTCTTTCGTCCCTTTAACTGGATTGGTCCTGGACTCGATAGTATCTATACACCAAAAGAAGGCTCTTCCCGGGTGGTGACTCAGTTCTTAGGTCATATCGTACGTGGTGAACCGATCAACCTAGTTGATGGCGGCGAACAAAAACGTGCCTTCACTTATGTAGATGATGGTATCGACGCACTCATGCGCATCATTGACAATCAAGATGGTATTGCGAACGGTAAAATCTATAACATTGGCAATCCCAAAAACAATCACTCTGTTCGTGATCTAGCCAATCAAATGCTCACCATTGCTCGGAGCATCCCCGAGTACGCTAAGACAGCAAATGATGTGAAGATTGTAGAGACGACTTCTGGAGCATATTACGGCGAAGGCTATCAAGACGTACAAAACCGCGTACCTGCGATTGACAACACCATGAGCGAGTTAGGCTGGAAGCCGACTACTACGATGGCTGATGCGCTGAAGAACATCTTTGAAGCATACCGTCAAGATGTTGAAAAAGCCCGCTCTTTAGTTGACAAAGAGTAAGTAATCAAAAGTAAGACTTTATGGCCAAGATTGCTCTCAAGGTAGACGTTGATACCTTACGTGGCACCAAAGAAGGTGTACCTAATTTAGCTCGTACTCTGGAGCGCTTTGGTTTAAAGGCTACCTTCTTATTTAGCCTTGGACCTGACCATACGGGTTGGGCTTTGAAACGCGTCTTTCGTCCTGGCTTTCTAAAAAAAGTGAGTCGCACTTCTGTCGTAGAGCACTACGGCATCAAAACGTTACTGTATGGCGTTTTACTACCTGGGCCAGATATCGGCAAAAAAGCGGCTGCCCAAATGCGCGCGATTGATAAAGCCGGACATGAAACCGGAATTCATACTTGGGATCATGTTGCTTGGCAAGATGCAGTTCGTTACGCAGACTCTGCATGGACTAAAGCAATGATGCAAAAAAGTTGGGATCGCTTTATTGAAATTTTTGGTCACCCTCCGGTGACCTACGGTGCAGCTGGTTGGCAAATGAATGAAGCTGCTTTCGAGCAACTTGATCAATGGGGGATGAAATATTCTTCCGATGGTAGGTCTGGGCCAAACTTAATCCCTTATCGACTTGCGCTGTCCCAAGGAAAAGCGAAGCATGTGCAGTATCCAACGACTTTGCCTACTTTTGATGAGCTCATCGGTATTGATGGAGCCGACGAATTTGCTGCTGTCAAAAAACTCCTTGAAATCACCCAAAGCAATCCCAATGACCAAGTCTTTACTCTGCATGCGGAGTTGGAGGGTCAGAAGCTCCTCCCAGCCTTTGAGCAGCTATTAGCTGGATGGCTAAATCAGGGCCATGACCTCGTTACTATGGGCGAGCTGCACCAATCTTGGAAAAACACCAATCAACTGGATAAAATAGCGCTATTGCCACTGGCTTGGGGGGAAATACCCAACCGGAGTGGTGAACTCATTATTCAGAATCATTAAGAAGCTTTAGAGACAAATAACAAACGAAAGATCATCATGACAGTAGCTATTGGCCAATCTATTCCCGCATGTACTATTCCTGCAACCTCAGGACTCGCATTTTCTCCAGCATCAGCAAAAGGGAAAAAACTGGTTCTCTACTTTTACCCAAAAGATATGACCCCGGGCTGTACTGCTGAGTCAGGTGAGTTTCGTGACAATATCGAAGCCTTTACTAAAGCCAATACCCTAGTCGTTGGCGTGTCACGCGATAGCCTCAAATCACATGACAATTTCCGTAGCAAGTTACAGCTACCATTTGAGTTGGTTGCCGATACCGAAGAAAAACTTTGCCAGCTCTTTGGCGTGATCAAAATGAAAAATATGTACGGTAAGCAGGTCCGTGGCATTGAGCGCAGCACCTTTCTATTTAACTCCTCAGGCAAGCTTGTACAAGCATGGCGTGGCCTCAAGGTTCCGGGTCATGTGACAGAGGTATTACAAGCAGCCCAAGCTACTCAGTAATATTTACAACAATTTATTCTGAGGTGCTTGCAAACCCGAAAATTTGGGGTAAAGTAAAGTTATATGCACCGCAAACGACGGGAAAGCCTGACAATCCGTTTGAATCAGAAGCCTGAATATCTCAGAACAGGTTTGGGGAGCAACCCTCTCTGTTTTTTAGAAGTCCTTGCAAATAGTTTCGTAATAAACCGTCAATGCACTCCGCTTGGCGGTTTTTTCTTTTAGGAGATCCTGCATGCCATTGCCACCCATCCCAAGTCAAATTGCTGATCAAGTGAAGCTAAGTCGGAAAGATACCCCCGATTTAAAGAAACGCCCAGCTCCAGCAAAACCCGTGGTGGTAGAAAGTTCTAATTGGATGAACGATGCAGAAGAGGATTTATCTGCAGCAGAAGTAGCTCTCGAAAAAATTAAAGCGGACCGTAGCCCAGCACGTAATGAAAATCAGATAGTAACTCCAGCAAAACCAAAGCGCGTCATTCGGACTGGTCCTCCAAGCTTATTTGTGCTTGATACCAACGTCCTGATGCATGATCCAAGCTCTTTGTTCCGCTTCTCAGAGCATGATCTTTTCTTGCCAATGACCACGCTTGAAGAGTTGGACAATCATAAGAAGGGGATGACTGAGGTAGCCCGCAATGCCCGCATGGTGAGTCGCTCCCTAGATCAATTGGTTGCCGGTACCAGCGGCACTTTAGATGATGGCATTCCATTAAATAAACTCGGCAATCAAGATGTATCTGGTCGACTCTATTTTCAAACCAAACTCTCTACCCAAGCTTTGCCAGAAGGTCTACCTGAGGGTAAAGGTGACAACCTAATTCTAGCGGTCGTTAGCGAGCTACAAAAAACTCGCAATGGACAAGAAGTGGTGTTGGTATCGAAAGATATCAATATGCGCATTAAAGCGCGCGCTTTAGGCTTGCCAGCTGAAGATTATTTCAATGACCAAGTACTTGAAGATCGTGACTTAATGTATTCAGGTGTAATGTCATTGCCTGCAGACTTCTGGCCAAAGCATGGCAAAGATATGGAAAGTTGGGCTGACTCTAAATCTGGCACGATGTTTTATAGAGTGACTGGCCCTTCTGTACCCAGCATGCTAGTCAATCAATTTGTGTATCAAGAAAATCCAGACGGATCATCACCCTTCTACGCTCATGTCCGAGAAATCAATGGTAAGACTGCACTCTTACAAACCTTGCGTGATTTTTCTCATCAAAAGAATAATGTTTGGAGTGTGACTGCCCGTAATCGTGAGCAGAACTTTGCCATGAACCTTCTCATGAATCCCGACATCGACTTCGTGACTTTGTTGGGACAGGCGGGTACTGGCAAAACTTTACTAGCCTTAGCTGCTGGTCTTGAGCAAGTCCTAGATAGCAAGCGTTATAACGAGATCATCATTACCCGTGCAACCGTACCCGTTGGCGAAGACATTGGCTTTCTACCAGGTACTGAAGAAGAAAAAATGCAGCCTTGGATGGGTGCTTTTGATGACAACTTAGAAGTTCTCCAGCGCAATGACGATGCTGGTGAATGGGGTCGTGCAGCCACTCAAGAGCTGATTCGTTCGCGCATTAAAGTGAAGAGTATGAACTTTATGCGTGGCAGAACCTTTGTCAGTAAGTTTGTCATCATTGATGAAGCGCAAAACTTAACGCCAAAACAAATGAAAACCCTCGTCACTCGTGCGGGCCCTGGAACCAAGATTATTTGCTTAGGTAATATTGCGCAGATTGATACTCCTTACTTAACCGAGGGATCATCCGGCCTAACCTATGTGGTCGACCGCTTTAAAGGTTGGCGTCATGGCGGTCATGTGACTCTAGCGCGCGGCGAGCGTTCACGTCTTGCGGATCATGCTGCTGACGCTCTCTAAGCAAGTCCTCTCATGCCGCACTCTGATAGGGTGCGGCATTTTTATTTGCATGCTCCTCATACTATCGGGATGTGGTACCATCGGCAGTAAATCAGGTGCAGGCCCTGCAAAAGTTGCCCAATTTAAACAAGATACAAGCGTTGGAACAGAAGATATTTCCATTGCAGCAGTTGGATTAGTAGACGTCCCCTATCGCTTTGGTGGCAATACACCAAGAGGTGGCTTTGACTGCAGTGGACTCATCGTCTATGTCTATAGCAAAGCTGCTGGCATTAAATTACCGCGCACCATCCAGCAAATGAGCACCCAAGGTAGAAGTGTTGAGAATCAAGCGCCCGCACCAGGTGACCTCGTATTCTTCAACACGACTGGTGAAAAATACTCCCATGCTGGAATCTATGTTGGACAAGGTAGATTTGTGCATGCCCCCAGCGCAGGTGGAACCGTTCGTCTTGACTACATCACTACCCCATATTGGGCCGCTAAATTTACTGAGGCAAGGCGTATCGCAAGCCAGTAACAAAAGGTGGGGCGCTAATTGACTTATGTTTTCCGGATCGATTCACCAGCATTACTGGGAAGTCTGAATAAGCAAACTAAACCCATAAAGCTGATGAAGGCGATGAAGGCAAGACTCATCTGAAAATCTTGCAAGCTAAGAGAGTTAGATTGAGTATCTCCGAGATTATGCGCAACCACCAATCCTAATGAAGCCAATGCCACCCCCAGCGTATTACCTAATTGCATAGAGGCGCTAGTAATAGCTGATGCAGAGCTAATCTGCCCTGGTGAAAGATCAGCAAAGCCAATAGTGTTAATAGAAGTAAATTGCATCGATCTAAAAATACCATTCAAAAACAAGATGGCAATAATGATTGCTACAGGCATATTGGGATCTATAAAAATACAGGCAATAATGGAAAGGATAGATAAGGCTCCATTGATTAGCATGACCAGCTTAAAACCGAAGCGATGCAAAATAGGCGAAGTGACAGCTTTCATTGCTAGATTGCCAATAAAAATACTCAACACCATTAATCCTGCTGCAAAAGGATCCATACCAAATTGCAGCTGAAAGAGTAAGGGCATCAAAAAAGGGATTGCAGCTAAAGTCGACCTAAAGAAAAGCCCTGCCTCAATGCTCACTGAAAAAGTGGGGATATCAAGTAGTTTCAAATCCACCAAAGGATGTGGGCACTTACGTAAGTGATGATAGGCAAAGTAGGTGCTAAATCCAAAAACACCCATGGTAACTAACACCATGATGTAGTTCTTTTCTAGATGATGGGATAACTCTAGGCCATATATCAAAGTTGATAAAGCCAGGCTGCCCAAAATGAATCCAGCATAATCAAAGGGCTTTTGTTGGATCTCTTTCTCGGGATCTAATAAATATAAGCTCATGAAAATGCCAATCAAACCCAATGGCACATTAATAAAAAATATCCAGTGCCAGCTAGCATAAGTCGTAATAAAGCCACCAATCGCTGGTCCAACGACAGGTGCAACCAAACCAGGCCAAGTAATCAAGGCAATCGCTCTGATCACGCCCTCTTTTGGAGTTCCACGTAATACAACAGTTCGACCAACCGGAACCATGAGTGCCCCACCTACCCCCTGCAACACTCTGGCAAAAATAAACATCGGAAGTGAATCACTCAAGCCACAGAGAATAGAAGCCCCTGTAAATATTGCAATAGCGAGGGTAAATATGCGGCGGGCACCAAACCGATCAGAAAACCACCCACTCACTGGTATTAAGACCGCTAATGTTAATAAATAGCTGGTCATGCCTGAAGCCACATCAACCGCACTGACCCCAAAGTCTTTAGCCATAGATGGTAATGCTGTAGTGATGATGGTGCCATCCAAGTTCTCCATAAAGAAGGTGGCTGCAACCAAGATTATTACGAGATCAACATTTTTTTGGGGTGTCATTTTGAGTAATCATAAAGCCTAAGTCCTGGAGGGGCATTGCCTATATGAACTATCCCGTGAAACTCCATTAAATGGCCCATCTATAAATAATCCTGCATTGAATCCCCAATGCGCCATCCAACGCCTTGCATCACAAGGACTAGCATATGCCCCATAATGCTGTTGTTGACCGCTCGCCTATCAGCGCTTGCGCCAATATATTAAAATTCATTTAGATTTCATTAACTTTTGTGAGAGAAAACCATGTTTTTTACCTGCAGCCCAATGTGTAGCGATCCCACTCATCAGCATTCGACTGGACATGAATTCGCCACAGATTCACAAGATCATTTAGCGGATATCGCCATTGCAGGACTACAAAAGAAATCCAAAGGCAAAGCGGAGAAGTCGGGGAAAAAAACACATTTGGTTTCAGCTAAAAGCAAACTAAAGCCTAAAGAGAGTGGCCGCATTATCAGCAAAAATAGCAAAGGGAAATTAAAGGTTGTTGATATTCACTGTCACTACCTTAATCCTGAAGTTGCCAAAAAAACGGAGTCCTTAGGCGCAGTAAACTATGACACTTCATTTATTTTTGCTAATGACTTAACCCGTCAAACCAATGTAAAGCAAATGGCAGATCGAGCATCAAAGCTCACTGGAGTTGACGAGCGAATTCGGGATATGGACAAAATGGGCATTGATATTCAAGCAGTTTGCCCCGCTCCCTTTCAGTACTTTTATTTCACAGAGCCAGACTTAGGCGCGAGCATTGCTCGAGACGTGAACGAGGGTATAGCTAAGATTGTGGCTGATCATCCAGACCGATTTGTGGGTCTCGGATCAGTACCACTTCAGAATGCTGAATTAGCTGTACAAGAATTAGAATACGCGGTCAAAAAATTGGGGTTACGTGGCGTAGAAATTAATACGAATGTCAATGGCATGGACTTGACTGACCCGCGCCTGAAGCTTGATAAGTTTTTTGCAAAAGCAAATGAACTGGGTATTGTGATTTTTATGCATCCCCTTGGCACTACCCAAGCAGATCGCCTCGTCAATCATTACTTCAATAATATTATTGGTAATCCTATGGATACGACGCTAGCAGTAAGCCATCTGATTTTTGATGGCGTGATCGCAAAAAATCCAAAAATTAAATTTATTGCGGCACATGGTGGTGGTTATTTGGCCCATTATTGGGCTCGCATGGATCATGCATGGCGCGCACGGCCTGATTGTCGGACCGTAATTAAATCGAAACCTTCTAGCTACTTAAAGAAAATCTACTTTGACACTATTACATTTGATCCAACGATGCTCAGACACCTGATTGATGTCTATGGCGCTGATCATGTCTTATTGGGGACAGATTATCCCTATGATATGGGTGAGGTAGATCCCCTTGGATTAATCAACTCAGTCAAAAAATTGTCTAAAGAAGATCGTCAAAAAATCCAAGGGCTAAATGCGATGAAGCTTCTGAAAATTAAAGCCTAATTTAGCAGGGCAATACCCAATTAGGCCCCCTCTTCAGAGCTCATAGCATTACTTTTTTGCGATTGCCAGCCAAGAGCTTACTAATTCTGAGCCATCACAATTTCCATAGCCAGCTTTTGAAGAGCGATCATACGAGTTCAACGCAGCCTGAGCAGCTGGCAAGGAATAGCCAAGACTTTCGCCCTCCTCAAGCATCGTGCGCAAATCTTTCCGAATGGAATCAATATTAAAAAAGGTTGCGCCCGCCTCTCCACTTTTCAGTGCACCTGCGATTTTGGGAGCACGTGCCTTCATGACATTTGGAGCACCTGATGTATCAGACAAAATATCTAATAAACGCTCAGGATCCAATCCAATCGGTTGAGCGAGGGCAATCGCCTCTGAGAGGGATTCCCAATAAACCAAGAGTGGCAAATTAATTGCTAGCTTTAAACTAGATCCCGACCCAACTGGGCCAACATGCTCCACTCGCCGGCACATTTGCTGCAATAGGGGTAGCACCTTTTGCACAGACAGGGCTTCACCACCAACTAAGCCCAACAAAGTACCCTCTTTTGCAGGCATCACTGAGCCCCCGACTGGACATTCTACAAATTCACCGCCAGCAGCAATCACCTTAGCAGCCAGAGCAATTTGTGTTTCAGGGCGAACTGTACTCATATCAATACAAACTTTGCCTTGCAAATTAACTGACAAAATACCACTGGGACCTGAGTAGACAGCATCAATGGCGGCGGCATCTGTTAATACGGATAAGATGATTTCA
>Ga0114978_10001074_pt1 | contig 23105 bp, 26 predicted proteins | sample S_140212_EF_Meta_FD_87027 | JGI IMG/M metagenome (GOLD analysis project Ga0114978, IMG submission 87027) | Freshwater microbial communities from Lake Simoncouche, Canada to study carbon cycling - S_140212_EF_MetaG | ecosystem: Environmental > Aquatic > Freshwater > Lake | place: Lake...
GCTTCATAAGGTTTATTTATTATTTTTTCTACATATGCTTTGAGTTGATTGCGGTCTGGGCATTTCTTCCCTTTAACCACATTTGATATACTCCACATCCTGAAATCGGTATATAATTTTGCAATTGTAATACGTGGTTCTTTAATTTGCGGATCAATAATAATTCGTTCATTAATGAATTGTCCAATAATATCATTATTCTGTTTATAACTTTCTGTTGCGACGCGAACTTCTGAAGGTTCCGCAATTGCCATTGGATTAATATGCTTATGTCTATCAATTAACAAGCTTATGAATATTTCCTTCCATCTTTCAAATTTATCAGACAATTCCATATCCATATAAAATTCAGTTGGTTTATTTATATCAGGCGTCTCTGTAAATTTACTTGAGAAATTGCAAACTTTGATACGTCGCCATGTTCCACCATCATCACTTGGAATTTCTGGAAGTTCATTACAAGTCAAAATCATTTTAAATTGTGGCTTGAACTCATAAGGCTCCTTAAATAGAGTTCTAACCAATATTCTGTCTTGTCCTGACAGTTCTTTCATTAATCCAATATTAAGCCTATCATTTTCGCTCGGCTCTTGCATTACTGCGAAACGCCGTCCTTTCGTTCTTTCTAATTCACTTTGCGCAGCATTACTTGCAGCTCTTTTTTGCGTAAGCAGAGCAATAGGTAAGATGCAATAATATTCACCAATTGACTTTTGAATTAAATCAAGCAGACGCGATTTACCGTTGCTTCCTTGTCCAGTAAATATATAGAAACGCTCTTGTGCGATGCTTCCGTCAATAATACAAGCGAGAACATCCATAACATAATTTCTTAAATTTTTGTTAGTAAATAGTTTAGAGAAAAATTCGTTTATTTCGGCTACTTCTGCCAACTCGCTATTATAATTAATGTAATTTAATTTGGTGCTTAACAAGATATAATCATCTGGCATACCATCACGGAACATATGCATTTTTAAATCATAAACACCATTATCAAACCCAATTAAATGCGAGCGACTATCGAGCAACTCTTCAAACTTTTCATCAATGAAAAGGGTTCGACATTCTTTCATAATTGAGTCTTTGAAGTTGGAATTCTTTAATTGTGTTGCAATTTTAAGACATTTTTTGCTACGCTCGTCATTTATTGCTTTCAACGTTGGGTCATCTGTGTATTCATTATAATAATTAGAACGCTCCATAAATTTTTTGCAAATATCTGTGCTTAAGATTTTGCGAAGGTCTAAACCTTCTCTTGCACGAACCCAGCGATGTTTCTGTTTATCATACTTATACCAAATGTCTTTGGATATAGCTTTAAACTCTTCTTTGAATATTGCGTGCACAACGCACGCGATGTCATAATGCGCGCCATCACTCGATATACTTTGGTCTATTTTTGGAATTATACTTTGATCAAGAATACTTACATACTTTACTAAATTGTCTTGCTTCGCCCACCACCTCAAAGTTCCGATGCCCATATTGTCTTTTCTCATTTTGTCCCAAAGTTGCTGACATTCGCCTTCGATATATACACTACTAATTTTTGAAAACTCTATCCATGTTTCTAAAAGCCGATAATCAATATTTCTTAATACCCAACCAAGATTAATCCAATCAGTATAATTATCTGCTCTGGATGAAGATAAGCAATCTACAAGTTTTTTTGCAAAAGCAAATTCGTCATCAGAAATATAACTGCGATTAATATTTAATGATTTCCCAAAAATGTTGTTTTGCAATTTACTTTTTAATTTTTGGTCAATTGCAGGCAATATATGTTTACTATATTGACTTATTTCACTTTCAAAATCGGGTTTAACAAAGTTTTGAATATTATTAGAAAAATTACGCATAGAAAATAGTTTAATAAAATTAATTTCGTCAGAAGCGTTCAATGTATATTCTGTATTTATAGTTTCACCATTAATATATTTATAAATACTGGATACACGATAAGTATCGCAATCTGGCTTTTTAGAGCCATACATTTGCCAACAATTTACATCGATGATTGCTTTATCGATAATTGAATCATAATCATTGCATATCGGCAAATCCTTGAAGATTTCTGCGGCAACATCCAATATCTTCCGTCTAATAAAGTGCTGTACATTATTATTAACAATAATATAAGGGAATATAATATGCAACCCATCTTTTAATTTATTTCTAAATTCAACAGGATTAGGTTTTTCCATAACATATGCTACATTTGCTCCATCGGGAATATCCATGTATTGATTGATAACTTTGAAATAATTATTTATAATACTGAATATATTATCCATAGTATATAAGCGGTCGTATTTTTTCTTACTATTTAAAGATGAATTGGAGTCGTGTGAATTATAAATGCCAGATTTATCGTCAGGCATAGTAAAACGGAAATCTATATCAACGCGTAATGAACTGGGTTCAGTCGGTTTTTCAGTAAAATATAAAGGCACCGCATTTGTAAGGGCTAAACTATAGATATTCATAAATTCTTCATAGTTTTCATTAGGAATAAATATGGATATTCTTGGATAACCGATGCTTGTATTTGTATATGGCTTACCTTTTTCGACCTTGTATTTGCTAATAAATGAGCGAAAATCTTCATTAATACCCATTGTTTTTTATTAATTTAATATACTTATATATATATCAATTTTTATTTTTATACATTTTTATTTTTAATAAATTAAAATAACTTTCTGCATAATATATAGAGAAAATACATATCACAATGAATAAGGAAGCTATTAAATATAATAGTCCAAAAAATGCCAAAAACCCATATATATTTTCCAAAGAATCATTGATATATTTAATTGATACATGGAATAAATATAAATCCGAAAAAATCGTCTACAAGAAAACTGACAATATCGCGAAATTATCCCAACTATTGAATGAGAAAATTAAACCAATGTGTGATGATAAACAGTATTGGTGCTGGACTGGAACTATATCTAAATTTGCGAATGACAGTAAAACGAAAGATCTAATCAAAATGATAGAGAATGAACATTTGCGACCAGAGATGCCGATTGAATGGTATAAAAATAAAACAGAATGGTTAAGTAATTATGACATAGAAGATGTTATGTTTCAATATGATAAATGTTGTGAATATAAATATGCGTTTTTAGGCGTATATCCAATTGATTTTTCAGAGGAAGATAAGTTTGGCAAATGTTTGTATAGTAAAATATGTTCAATAGACATTAAAAAGTATATTAATAAAAAAATAAAATATTTAGGATTAATTACAAATCTTGATAAGCATAATCAAGGTGGTTCTCATTGGACATCGACATTCATTATAATAGACCCAAAAAATAAATGTTATGGCGCCCATTACTATGATAGTAATGCAATAAATATTCCAGCATATGTTAAAAAATTCATTAATAATATTAAAAATTCTCTTTTAAAAATATATCCTAAAAGCAAATTTAGAATAACATATAATACAAAGAGACACCAGCGAAAGAACACTGAATGTGGTATGTTTTCTATGACGCACCAAATCAGATGGTTAAATAGTATTTTAAAATACAAGGAATTGAATTTACCTGACCCATACAAAGATGAGCATTTTCTTAAATATATTACGAATGATGATAATATAACAGATGAAAATATGAATAAAAATCGCAATTATTTATATCGTCCAAATATTAATGCGTATAAAAAGATATAACAATTACTTAAACAAAAAAAGAGGTGTAATTATTAATAAATAAGTGAAGATGGCAATAATAGACGATTTTAAATCAGAAAAAAACAGGATTTTAATAATTCAAGCATCAACAAAGATGTTGCTTGATAAATATAATTTATCTTTGAACCCCGATATTATGATAAATATAATAAATACAATAATAACATCTATGAGCAAAGATGCGATATTAATGAATAATACAGTAAAACTTATGGAATTAAACACGATAACATTGACAAAAATGAAAGATTATGTTAATAAAAACCTTGATGATATTAATGTATCGGTGTCTACACCTATTGTAAATGCGAATGAAGAAAATATATATAACGATGTTCCAAAGTTTAATAAAGACGATGAAATTAATAAAAATGACATATTTACAAATGAAGAATTATTAATCAAGGTAAAAGATTATGAAAATAAAAGAAATATTGCAAATACCATATTAGTAAATATTGATAATATTGATGTGTCTGGTGAGAAAAATACTATTAATGCGGTAGCAAATAATAAAGCGGATCCTAACAAACTAATTTCTGAAATTATTGAGAAGGTTTTCGAAACAATGAATAAAAATATTAATAAAAAAACATTAATTATAAATAGTTATTGCAGAGATTGGATAAGTAATCCGCAACGTAATAAACTAAATTTTTCAATTAATATAGATTTGCAAAATAATATTATAGAACCATTTAAGATATTATTTCCAAAATATGTCAAGGATATAACACCATATATAAAATTAGTTATTACCGACAATCACCAGACATATAAGTTCAATTTTATATATAGTAAATCATCTGGGAAATGGGATATATGGGAATTGATGAATAAAGATAATATTCATATTAATTTGGCAAATAAAAATTGGAAAATTAATTTTTATGATTATATAAATAATGAATTAAAATTAGGGAATGATGATATTAAAATAAGTCAAATAAATGATTTTAAAATGAACCACTATGACAACACAGAAAATCATATGAATATAGATACTAATATCGATAATATACTAACAACCCATCAAAATGACATTCATGCAATGAATGATATGAATGATATGAATGATAATTGTAAACTTTCAAAAGATAAAAATAAGATGACCTTTTATGAATTAAATATAGATTATTCGAATACAATGGAATATGATGAATATAATTTGAATATGTTATGTAAATACGATTATATACAACTTAAAACGAGCGATAATAAATATGTTAATGTCAAAGTTATAGATGTTAATAATAATCAGGGAAAAATAATAATATCAAATGAAAATAATTTAAGAAAAGAGGATTTTGCAAATTCATCAATATTAAATTACGGAGCCCAATATTCAATCATATTAACTTATTACCATAAACAATAGCATATATATAAAAGCATTCTTTATCACATAATTAAGATTAACAATGATGAAAATATAAATACAATCATTGTTATAATATCTAATCTATATTGCAACTTAATTTTGTCTTTCTGTGATAATAGCAGTTCGCTCGAAGACGCATTTGATTTTTCTGCAATCTCATAAACATATTTATATATGTATGTGTAATTAAATACATTATCAATATTTTTTAAACTATTATTATTAATAATAATTAATATTAACCCAATAAATATGATGAATAACAAAATATGGAAGAATATATTTGATGAATTAATATGTAAATTAAGATAATTAACAAGGATACGCAATTTGTATGAATCGTAATTAATTACAATAATACTAAATATTATTAGTAAAATATATAATAATGAATAAACTAATATGCCTCTAAATAGTGAACCTATTATATTGTGCTCTATTAAAAACTCTATCAAAACCATCGCAAATGTTCGTATTATTAATATTATACATATGAAGATTACTTTGTCTTGAAATGTAATCTTTAAAACTTCTATTGGGTCTAAATCGTTAATATTAACTCTGTCATATAATCGGTCATCGTTCTTTAAACTTTCAATTGTTGCGCCCTTCTTACTATTTTTTTTACTTTCTTTTTGATAATCATTCCATATATTTTTATATATTGATATGATGGCATCATCAGCTGAAAAATTCCCATTATTACTTTTGTCAAAAGGGTCATCATTCTCTTCTATCCCTTCAACCGTTTTAATCTCTTGTATTAATCCATCAATATTCTTATTCAAAATTTTAATATTTTCATATTTATCTTCATAATATTTATTGCTTTGTTTCTCTCCACCGCGTTGTTTACCTTCATTTTTAATCTGCTCTGTATATATCTTAATATCATCTGCATTTTTTGCTATAAGTTTTACAATGTCATTTTCTTCACCTACGATCAATAGCGAAATAGTATCCTTGTATTCACCTTCTTTGTCATAATCTTTAAATATACCTTTTATAGCTATTATCTGTTTAGAATATTCATCTTTTTTTAATCTTATCAATGTTTCAATAATATTATGTAATTTACTTAATTGTTTATCTAATAAAAGCTTTGTATTACCTAATATTTTTTGCCTTGCCTCTAAATCAATCTTTGCATTATTACTTTCTTTAAGTTGAGCATGAATATCTGTTGATGGTGTATTATTAATATTAATAATATTATAATATATATTGGTTTTAAAATTTTGTATATGTTCAGTATATGCTGAATTATCTTTTTCATCTTTCTTAACAGGTTCATTTGGTTTTTTATCGTCTTTTTTATTTTTATCAGTTGCTGCGTTTGCAACATACTCAAAAATATCATAATTTGATAATTTTAAATAACTAAATAAGTCTCTGTATAATTTTTTATTATCATCATGTGCTTTTTTAAGTTCCTCCTTATACATTTTAAGGTTTTTTTCATCTGATGAACCTAATGTTCGCCCTGACAAACCTTCTATCTTCCCATTCGCATCTTTTATCTTCTCATCTAAATATGTTCCATATGAATCTGGTTTCTCAAAAACTGAACGGTAATAATAAAGGGTTAATATGCATTTAATTATTTTGTCTATATTTTTTTCTTTATTTTTTTCTAAAAAATCTTTAAATTTATTTTTATTTGCAGTATACTGTTCATCTATTTCTTTAATTATTGTATTGTTTTCAATGGCTAAAAAAATATCTTTTTTGGATATTACTACTCCTTTTGTATCCTTAATTTCTTCTTCTCTTTTATTGTCAAAGCTATCTATTTTATTTTTGATAATATTAAATACTTCGAGGTTAATAGTTTTTAATCCTTTACCATCTCCAAAATAAGTGAAACTTTCTAAAATATTTATAAGTATATCTAATATTTTTATTATTTTTGGATTAAAACCCTTGTAATTTGTTAAATTAGGTTTTGATAAATAATCCTCTATAATATTAATGTTATTATTTAGGAATTCTTTCTTAATATTATCTAATATTTCAGGAAAAGTTTCTTGTTTTGATAATTGATTATATATTTTATCAATCTCTTTTTTAACATCTTTCAAAGACTTATAATAATCATTATCCTGTATATTATTAGACCCATTAGTTTGCGTTTTATTCGACGCATTATTCTGCATTTTACTCATATTTAAATTTATGCCTTCTGCTTAATATTGATTATTTTTATTTTGCAAATTATTTTAGTATTAATTATAATAAAAAAAAGGGAATATTATTAAACTGCCACTTTAGCAGCAGCGGCAACCGCAGCAGTCTTACTGGCACTTGCAGGGAAATGATGAGAGATTAGTTTTTGAAGAATAAAATAATTAATCTCATCACTGTCGCCAACATTTAGAATTTTCTTAAGTTTGGCATCAGGTAGAATAAAACGTTTATTCTCGGGTTTATTTAGATTATGCTCTTTAACATATGCATTGATAAATCGGGTAATATCAGTGCGTGATTTCTCTGTTCCATGGGGAACACCAATAAAATCACAGAGTTCATCAGAAATCTTATTCGGCTTTGCAAAACCAGAAGGAGAGTTCTTGGCATTCTGACGTTTCTTTTGAGCCTTCTCAATTATTTTTTGTTGCTTATCATATTCCTTGCTCAATACTTTGAGACTAGTTTGAATATCCTTAATATATGAGGCAAGTGAATTAACCTTGTCAATGATATTCGATAGTACATTATCAGCTACCGGTTCTACAGGATGGGTAGGAGCATCAGTGGAAACAGTTTGTACATGCGGAACAACAGGAAGAACAACAGGGAGAACAACTTGGGGTGTTCCAGATGCAACAGTAGTTACGACTGGTGCAGTTGCAGGGGTTGCAACAGGCTTTTTCTTTTTTGTGAAGCTTCAACGGTAGATTGTTCTTGTGAAACGGATTGAGCGACAGGTAGAGTAGCAGAGACGACGGGTTGTTTCTTTGTAGGCATAGGAGGCATTATTTATTACTTTATGATTACATATATTATCATTTGTTTATATAATTTTTTAATTTTTTACAAAGTTTTGTCTCATTTTAAATCTTCAAGGTTGTATAAAATGAGACAAAACTTTGTAAAATAGAAAACCTTCTTTCATATATACTAGAAGGTTCACTTATTTAAAATCATGTAAAATTTTGTTATTGTTCATAGTAAAATGAACATGATTTTTGCTTTTTTATTACCTATATTACCTATAATATTATATTATATATAAGTAAGTATAATATATATGGCAGCAAGAGTAATTCCAAAAAACGAAGAGAGGGGTTGGTTAGCAGAAAATTTAGACCTAGAAGTCAACTATAGAAGAACTCCTAAACGCAATAAACATAATGAAGGGAAATCCAGTAATCATCCAAGAGTAATTACATATGAAGAAGAAATGCAGTTAAGAACGAGAATTAGTCCTTCCACCTTAAGAGCTAATAATAGCCATAGAAGCATGACGCCTGTAGAATTATTACTTAGTCAAAAAAATATGGAAAGGGAATTTGAATTAGAATTAGAAAGGCAAAAAGAAAGAAAAAGGGAAGAAGCAAGAAAAAGGGTTCAAATTCTTTTGAGAAAACAGAAAATAAAAAAATATATTCAAGATTTATTAAAAGCAAGTTCAGTTAAGGAAATAATAACAAAAGTTGCAAAAAAAGCAAAAAATGCAAAAGATAAATTAGATGACATTATTAATCCACAACCTAAATTGGAAGAACTAGGTGTAAGTCCTCCTCATTCTCGTTCTAATGGAGGATATAATTATCAAAAATATAAATATACTAATATTGCAAAAAAACAAGCAAAGCCTAAAATAATGGCAAAAAAACCAGCAAAGCGAAAAATAATGGCAAAAAAACCAGCAAAGCCTAAAATATAAAAAGATTTCATAAAATTAAAGTAAATATATTATTTGTATTGTAATTAATTGTCATTAAAGTCGTATTCGTCAGAATAAGCATCGCTATAATCATCATATTCAGTGTAATAATCGCTGTCATAAATATTATAATATTCGTCGTAATAATCATATTTATCATAATTGCTGTCTGTTTCGTCGAAATCATTTTGAATGTTAATATCATTTGCATTATTTGCATTTGTTGATACACTGGTCATTTCATCGTATAAAGTTTTATACATGTTTTTGAGATTAATGTAATGCTGGGCAACATCATCTGTTTCAATCTCTCTCTTTTCAAATGCTTCATTATTCTTTGCCTCCATTCTTACTTGGTGAAAGAAACAAGGAGGAGGATTTAATTTTTTATTAAATGCGTCTTTAATGTTTTCAATATAATAATTATCTAATTCTTTCCTAACAGCATCATCAAGTTTGTTTTGTGTAATGTAAAAGTCGATGATTGCATTTTTACGATGCTTTTTGATTGTATTGGTGTCATACTTACGCGATACAAGATAAGAACAATAAGCATCATAATAATCCTTCAATGAATCATCATAATCAGGACAAATATTATTTTCATCTTTGCAAATGTTCCATTTTTCATCTGTATCATTATAGATATTTGCAAATACTGCAAAATCTGCATAATTAATATTAGCAATTACGGAGGGGGCTTCGATCATTCTTATATATATTATTATTATAATATTTAAATATACATATCAATTTTTTATTATTATAATTGAAAAATAATATTATATATGTCAAGCAAGTATTATATCATATCAGTGATTTATATGAGTGTTAATAAGATGGTTAATAGTTTCATTTATTTTATTAATTTCGACATTAGGCGAATGCGTATATTCTATATAAAATGATATTGATACAGCTTTCGTATAATCATCGTCAAGATAATCATATCTTAAAAGTAAGGATATTCTATTATTTATCTTGTATTCTTTTATAGAATATATTGATATATTATCAATATCATTAGTGCACGGGAAAATATATTGTGGAAACTTATCAATCTTTGACGATAAGATAAATATATTCGATTTGCAATTTTTATACAAGATGTGTTTAGAATTTATCATTATTTTGGATGATACATGTTGATTGTCATTTGATAATTCGTATGTATATACTTTGTCTTTGCAATGATAGGACTTGTATCTTTCTTCCTTGTATTTTTTGTATTTTTTATCAATAAAATTCTCAATATCACTATTAATATTCACATCAATCTCGTCAGTATTAGTAATACCTTTGCAAAAGTAAAACTCTACAATATTTACATCATTTGTTACAAAATCGGTTAAGTTAATATTCATTATGATAAATGATATGAGGATATACAACTGATATTATATTGATTACATATTCAATATTTTATATCATTTTTTATAATATATCAAATATATCAAATATATCAAATATCTAAAAAATGATATAAAATATTGATTAGATTGTATAATAATTTGAATATGACAAATGAATGCATATATTATGATTTAAATACGGAGGTAGAGAAATATAACAAAATTAATGAAAGTAATAAAAATAATCAAGATACTATCAACAGATATAATAAACACAAGATACGAGATGATTTTAAAGAATTGCTTATGTCTAATTTGCATATTTCAGAATTGGAAGTCAATGATTTAGAAATAGGTATATTTAATGCAACGATTGACTATGCCAATAATTCAAAAGTGCAATTATCTTGGAAATGCCAAATGTTTTTGGAAATATATACAAATATATCACGAAGCATCTATTCTAATATTAAAAAGGACAGTTATATAGGTAATGACAAACTATATGATAGAATGATAAATAACAAAGAGTTTCACCCGCATATGCTTCCATATATGCAATGCAAAGATATATTTCCTGAAAGATGGAAAGAGATTGATGAACGTAATCAATTGCGATTAAAGGCGGCATATGAAATTAAATTAGTTGCCATGTCTGATATGATTAAATGTTCTCGGTGTAAAAGTAAGAAGGTAAGTTATTATGAGTTACAGACCCGCTCTGGAGATGAAGCATCCACATTATTTATGAATTGCTTAATATGTGGTAAGAAATGGAAGCAATAAGGTTATTACAATCTACTATTTTCAAACTCGAATGACATATATTCGAACGATTCGCTAATTATATAGTAAACTATCCCTAAATATATCTTCGATTCGTCATTATCAACAATATTAATTATATTTTCATACATTTTTTTATTTATCAAAAACCTCTCTATTGCTTTCTGTATACCGTAGTTGTATATCACCAATTCTAAATCTTCCTTTTTGTATAATGGTAATTCTAAATGATTGTAAATATATGCATTTGTAGTATTATATAACCATTCCTTATTATCACTTTTTAAATCTCTAATTTTTTCATATATACATTTAGCAATATTATCAGCATTATTTTTCATTATGATTTTGTAATACATTTTATATATTTAATTTAATATTTTTTTATATAAAAATAATATATAATATATATACAAAGTTATTAAGAAATAATAATGAATAGTGTTCGAAATATTGTTATTATTGAAACTAAATATTTATTGAGATACAAGGAATTTTTATATAATTATAAACAAAATAATCAGAATAATCAGAATAATCAGAATAAACTTCCTAAAACCAACAAGATTTGCTTTTGTACCATTTGTGGAGACGATTGTATTTGCACGAATAACCATTATAATTTTCAAAAAAATGTAATAAAAAATTGATATAAATACTTTGTTCTTATTATATTAAAGCTATTAATAGAAACATAATAAAATGTATTATAATGGTGAGAATGGATATATTAGTTTATTGAAGGATACAATGGTTAATGGTGAAAATAAATTGACACGTAATGGCAATGTCATATCAATATTTGGTTGCATGATTAATTTCAAAGATATTTCCACATCTTTCCCTTTACTTACCACTAAAAAAATGTTCTTTCGTGGTATTGTCGAAGAACTATTGTGGTTTTTAAGGGGTTCTACAAATGCAAACGAATTAAAATCAAAAAATATCCATATATGGGATGGAAACTCATCTCGCGAGTATTTAGATAGTATCGGGCTTGCATATCCCGAAGGTGAATTAGGACCTATATATGGTTGGCAATGGAGAAAGTTTGGCAAAGAATATGGTAATTATATTGACGAAGAAGACGAATACGAAGTTGATGAAGAAGATGATGATGATGATGATGATGATGACGGAGTATACAATACATGTTTAGATATTTATACTGATACGGAAACTGAAACAGATTCATATCCGGATACGGGATATGAAAATAAAGGTGTGGACCAGATTAAATATATATTAGAGGAATTATCCAAAGATACAAATAGTAGACGCGCAGTATTATCTGGGTGGAACCCGCAAGACCTTAAGAAGATGGCGCTACCACCTTGTCATATATTGTATATATTTAATAAGAGTTCAAAAGGGCTTTCGTGTCATATGACATTAAGAAGTTCAGATTTGTTTTTAGGACTACCATTTAATATTGCAAGCACCGCATTATTAACGCAAATAATTGCGTATGTTCTTAATATTAATGCATATGAAATAAGCTTGTCTATTTGCGACGCTCATATTTACGAAGAACATACCCCGCAAGTAAATAAACAGATAAATAATGAAATATATGAACTTCCAAAAGTCATAATTAAAAAGATGGCTCCTGATATTTCGTCAACTGTTGATGAAAAAATAAGATGGATTGAAAGTCTCAAATACGAAGATTTTGAACTATCTAATTATAAATCGCATGCATCACTAACAGCATTTATGAAATAATAATAATGATTTATAATATATATTGGTAAAAAATGATATAATCATATAAATATTTATTGAATAATAAATATATAATGCAAGGTATTATTAGTTTTTCTGACAGAGTTGCTTTTAATATCAAATGCAATGAACACAAGGATATTATATTAGACCAAATGAGTTCTCTTTATAATATCAAAATATTGCAAAGACATCATCATAATCTTGATAATAATAATGTTAATTTTATATTATCTAATCACCTAATGAACCTTCGTTCTAATGGCAATAGATATTATCTTTATTTTACGCTTTACAATAATATTGAAACCATGTATTTTATAGATAAAAAAATACATCCTGGATATCAGCGACCGCGAATTATTTTTGGAAGAGGTTTATTTGACAAGAAATTATTTAAGAATACTTTACTTGATGGCGAAATGGTTAAATGCAAGGATAATAGTTGGACTTTCTTAATAAACGATATTATATGTTATGAAGGAATGTATTTAAATAAGAATATGCTCCCAGATAGATTGAAAATATTATATAATATGCTTGAAACTCAATATACACCAGATAAAACAATAGATGTTTGCAATTACAAAGTTAAAAGTTATTTTAAAATGTACAAGGAATCGATTGAATATATTATTGAATTGTCAAAAAATCTTAATTATACATGCAGAGGTGTATACATATATCCATATGATATTAAATATAAACCAAAACTATATAATTTTGATGAAAGTTCTGTTATTAATGTTGTTAGAAAAACAAAGGATATAACAGAATTTAAAACAAAGGATACTATGCATGATACTGCACATGATACTGTACATGATACTATGCATGATAGTGCACATGATACTATGCATGATACTGTGCATGATACTGTGCATGATGCAAAGGAACATAATGCATTAAATAATGAAGAAAAGACATTATTTATTGTTAAAACAAATGAACCAGATATATATAATGTATATGATAATGAAGATGTGCATAATAAGCCATCAATTGGTATTGCGTTAGTACAAACTTTAAGAGACAGCAAATTGCTTCGCGAAGCATTTCGTGATAAGAATGCGATCACTAATATTAAGTTTGCATGCGTATTTGTTGAAAAATTTAAAAAATGGCACGCATTGCGTCAAGTTTGAATGTGATAATTAATTATTATTTTTTGAAATATATATTATTTTTATAATTTATATTATAGACGACGACAAAAATGAATAGTTATGCGTTGAGACAATATTTGCATAAAACAAAGAATGATTGGAATTATATAACACCTATTGATTTTTACAATAAATATTATGTAAAACACAAGGATTATTATTTGATAGATTTACGAAGCAAATCAGAATATAAAAAAGGGCATATAAAAGGTTCTAAAAATATATATTGGTTAAATATATTAGACGAAAAGAATTTGAAGAGATTACCAACTAATAAGCCTATTTTTTTAATTTGTTATGTAGGGCATACAAGTAGCCAAATATTAACATTATTGAAATTATTAGGTTATAATGTTATATCTATAAAGTATGGTTATGGATTATCACCAATACCAAACATTCCTATTGCTGGATGGTTAGATTATAGACTACCAACTGTAAGTAGCAAGATATAGCAATATTACACATAGGAACATGTAAATGCAGATTTTCATTATTATTCCTATGTAGTAAAAGAGAAAGAGGGTAATATAAAAAATATAATAGATACATATATTTCATTCGCCACTTTATTCAGTTCCCAATAAGCCCACCTTGTGGTGATATTTTTTAGGTTGGTGTAACAAGTTTAATATAGATAAATATTAATAATATATGTTATTATATCTATATTTTTGATATATTTATCATTAAGAGTTGCAATAAGATTAACGATATATTTCTTATGTTTAAAGAACGCCTGAAGTTCATCAATTTCTTCGTTCATTCCCTCCATCTTTTTTGTTAAATGCTCAATCGCGAGATTATTGTAAGCAAGGCGCTTCGTTTCAAAATTATCGATACATGAAGACATATAATTCATACGAAATACCTCCAAATCTTCCTGTGAGGTGTATTCCATATTCTCCAAGTCGTAGGGATTGATTTTGAAATAAGTGACTTTGTCATATATATCATGAGTACCCAAGTCTCCGTATTGGTGGAGTTCATTATTAACAATATACAGATTACTAATCCACCAATACCTCACAGTATCATATATCTGATAATCGATATAATCGCTACTATCTTGAAGTTCTTGTGAAACAAGATGCTTGTCATCTGCGAGCATAAGCGACAAGTCATAGTAATATTTCCAATACTTGTTTTTTTGAAGTTCTTCATATGTAATCACTACCTCTCCGACACCCTTCACATCCATATAGACCATGTTGCCATATCGGATGAAGAGATGATAGTCATTATCTTGTTCAATAGGAATATCAACAACGCCTGTGAATTCGACATTTGTGAAGGTGTGATAAGCATTCTTATAGCTCGTCGTAATAGAGCTGTTCATGTTTGCGTTCGTTAGAAGGCTGTTTGCGTTCGTTAGAAGGCGGAAAGTTGCTTTTGGAGTTGCTTTCAAGTTAGAAGGCAATCTTTTGGCAATATCGGCAGTAAATAAGTTTATTATTTGCAATCAATTTTATAATAGTAATTGGTAAAATAGGACATATTTATACTTTATTATAAATATATAATAAGGTTTTGTTTCATGTAAAATCTTCAAGGGTGTTAAATAAATTTTTGTTATAGTAGGTATATGTATATTTGTAGGTATATGTATATTTGTAGGTATATGTGTAATCATCATCATCATAGGTAGGCTCATAATCATCATCGTAATCGTCGTAATCGTCGCATTTCTTGCTATTGCAGATATTTACAATACCACTTTGCATTATATTGTTTGTTAATACGTTATTATATTAAATCAATATAATATTATCATTTTTTTTATTCATATACCATTCTATCGTATATTTTATACCATCATAAAAACTTACTTTTTTTTCCCAACCAATATTATTTAATTTACTTGCATCAATTGCATATCGAAAATCATTAAAGTTTCGGTCCTTTGCATATTCAATCCAATTAACAATATTTTCCTCAACACCTTTTATCATTTTTAATAATATTGTTGCGATTTCTATAACATTATATTCATCTGCTGAACCAATGTTATATATGTTATTTTCTTGACCTTTTGCAATAATAATATTAATTGCATTAACAACATCATCAATATATATAAAGTTTCGCCTTGTTAATCCACTACCGTGTATAGGTAGTTTTTTATTTTCTTTTAGCAATGTAATAAATTTAGGTATTATTTTCTCTGGATATTGATTAGGACCATAAACATTATTACATCTAATAATTACAACAGGTAGTTTGTATGAATAATAATAGGAACGAACAATGAACTCTGCACCTGCTTTTGTTGCGGCATATGGATTTGTGGGATTTAGTATAGAGTTTTCAATGCTATTTTCGCAATTAATAGAAAGTTCTCCATATACTTCGTCCGTAGATATATGAACAAACCTTTTAATATTCCCATATAAACGGCAACATTCTATAAGTTGATGAGTTCCCAGAATATTATCAATAGTATAACTAATAGAATTATCGAATGAATTATCTACGTGCGTTTGTGCGGCAAAATGCACAATATATTCAATATTATATGTATTAAATATACGCTGTAATAATTCCTTATCACAAGTACTCCCTTTTATAAATATATATCTATCATCTTTGTTATTATATATATTATCTTCTGACGAACAATAATCTAATTTATCAATATTTATAATATAATCAAAGGTATTATTATTAAATATATTGGATTTTAACAAAGAATTAATATAATTAGACCCAATAAATCCGCACCCGCCAGTAATAAGTATTGCCATATTAATGTTAATTAATATTAATCTTATCTTTTTATATAAAGAATATTACTATATTTTATATAAATGTGCAATCAATTAAGTAATGATAAGATATTTTTAAATGATACATGGAATATGTATTTTCATGACCCGTATGATAATAATTGGGATGATAAGAGTTATAAAATGTTAGGAGTAATATCAAGTGTCGAAGATTATGTTAATTATTTTAAGGCATTCAAAGAACTTTTTAAAAAGGGGATGTTTTTTATTATGAGACTTGATATAATGCCACGATACGAGGATGAACTTAATATTAATGGCGGATGCTTTTCATTTAAAATATTGTCAGAAGAGTTTGAAAATAAATTATTTGCTTTGTGTGCGAATATTATTGGCGAAAACTTTGCAAATAGTAATGATGAAAACATAATTTATAATATTAATGGTATATCGATAAGTCCTAAAAAGTTTTATTATATTGTTAGGATTTGGATAAAAGATAAAAGGTATGCAAAGAAGGAGTATTATAATTTTGATATTCCCAAATATTCAACATTAATGTACAAAAACCATATATAAATACGATTATCTATTATCGATTATTTTCATCTAATGATATTAGTATAATTGCGAGACACCCGAATATTATCCCTATCATAGATTGTGTAGATATTTCATATTTTTTAGTAATATATAGTGTTGCCAAAAACAGTATTATAATCTGTAGAGAAACAAATACTCTGAAATATGCAGGATTTGGACATGTTTTTATTATATAATATCCTAAAACATTCACAAATAGCGCAATTACCGAATATATATAATATTTGGGGTTGCTAAAAGCAGTTGTGAAATGCTCGTTGTAATAAAAGATAAAATACGCGAGAGACAATATACCCTGAATTATATTGATAATTAATGGGAACATTATATATGGCGTATTATCATATCGAATAAATAATATTAGAAGTGCAATTATAATACTATGTATTATTGATAAATATACCCAGTCCATTATATTTTATAATAAATATAATAAATATTATAATACATATAAATACATATAATAATGTTTACAAAAAGGATTATATATTATGGTAATCACTTACAAAAGTCATTCATAAGCAGTAATATTGCACCTACTAAATATCAAAAACGCAAACCTCTAAAGTCTATTATTACGGTTTCACCCAATGCAACTTCGAGAATTATTACTATGTTTTCTTTACTAAATCCACCATATCCTCTAGGGATACGCATTGGTATTAACAAGCGCGGGTGTAATGGATTGAATTATACAATGAAATATATTACTGCAGATGATGAAGGGAAGAAATCAGTATCAAAAGATGATATTATTACTATTACAGATAATATTAAAATATTTATTGACCCATCTGCAATATTTACGATTGTTGGTTCTGTAATGGATTGGAAAGAAAACAAACTTACAAGCGAATTTACATTTACCAATCCAAATGCAAAAGGAACTTGTGGATGTGGTGAAAGTTTTAATGTTTAATAATTATTTTTATTATTGTAGTACGATAGTGCGATAGTACGATAGTACGATAGTGCGATTATATTTATATCTAAATATTATTTGGATATATTAAATAATTTAATGTTTTCTTTACTATTAACATTTTTAACATATATAACTATGCCTTTCCGATTTATATTATTTACGATAATGATGGTTCTCTCTATCCATATTCTACAACCATTACAAAATGAAAGTAATATCATATGTGGTATTCTATGGTTTGCAAAAATGTTTATGTATTTACTTTCATTCAATATTAATATATCGAAAGAAGATTTAGTTAAATATATGGAATATTTGTATAGTGATAAGAAATTTATATGTACTTTTAATCATACCACACTTGTTGATGGCTTTGTATTAATTAGTACATTTCCGCGTTCATCCTATTTAATATTAAAAGTTATAATATATTCGACTATTGGGTATACAGACCAAATCAATGATTTACTTGGAAATATCTTTGTAGAAAAAGGTAAAACAAGCAATAAAATAAAGGAGCGTGTTGAAAGCCGTAAATCAGGAGACAAAATATTATTTATTGCGCCAGGTTCTGGTAATACGTCGTCGATACCAGGAAGTATTACTGAATTTGCAAGCAAAGGTGCATTCGTTCATAAATATCCTATATTACCTATTGTAATTAAATACGAAGATGAATCATTACATTATAACCACGATAATGGCGAATCAATGCTTCATTCTTGTCTTAAATTATTCTTGGTTAAAGATTACAATATTAATATCAAGGTTTGTGATATGATTGAGTATAAAGAGGACGAAACAATAGATGAATACAAAGACCGTGTTTATGAAGTTATGAACAGTACCTATCAACAGATGTAATCGTAATATATTGATATATATATAATTGATATAAATGGAATATACATAATATATATTATTGCAAAGTGATATGAATAAAAACATTAGTATTATAGTTGCATCATGTTTAGAATACGGAATAGGGTTTCAAAACAAATTAAATTGGAATATTCCTGAAGAATTAAAGTTTTTTAGGAATATAACAATGAGCTGTCTTTGCAAAAATAAGAAGAATTGTATTATTATGGGAAAAAATACTTGGTATTCGCTTCCAAATGCTCCACTAAAAAATAGAATAAACATAATCATTTCTCAAAATAATTATGATAATATTAAAAAAGAAATTGAAGAGATGAAGGATGTCAAAGTATTTAGAACAATAGACGAAGCGTTTTTATATGTTGACAGTGAAGATATTATTGAAGAAGGGTTCATTATTGGTGGTGCAGAGATATATAATACATGTCTCGAAAAATATTTAAAATACATTAATTCTATCTATTGGTCTATTATATATGATAAGAAATATGAAAGCGACAAGTTTATTGCATCAAATATCATATATAATAATTTTCATTTTAATAAATCTGATATTATAATAAATGAAAAATATGTATCTATGTATGGGACAAATAAAAATAACATAAATACTGTAATCGACGAACCATGTGATTAGATTGTTTAGATTAACAATTGACAAAGTATGTTTTCAATATACAAGGGTTCTTTGCATTTATTTGTTTGCGATAATAAATAATCAACATCTACCCCAATTTTTATTATTTCATATTTTAATTTATTTTTAAGAATGTCTATATCCTTATAACTTACATTATAAATATCATAGGTATATCTAATATTTAAATAAAAGGTTCCATAGTCAACTAACTTAACAAAATCTTGAATAATTTGGAGGATTGATACATTATATTGACAGCATTTATAAGAAAGAGCCCTAATATCATCTAAATTATTCTTGTGTTTATTATAATTCTTAATAAAATCTACAAATGGCGGGAAATTAAACTCTACAAATTCCTTTGTTAATATTTCGGTTGAAGATGGGTGTCTTTCAATTTCTGATATAAATAATGCTTTAATAATATTGCGCGTCTTTGTTTCTGTTAAATAATCATTCATAGATATATTTAAATATTTAGTATATATTTCCTTTATCTCATCGTATGTAAATAATGGTATTCTAAATGTACTAAACCTGCTTTTAATAGGCATTTCTAATTTTGTAATATAATGCGTTGTGCAAATGAATATTACATTATGAGAGAACTTTTCCAAAATTATCCTAAAATCACAAAATAATTTTGAAAGTAAATCAATATGCTTTATAACGATGTAATGCTTATTCATCTTCACATTTTTAGAACTAATGATGTGAAGTAAAAACGACGTAATTTTTTCGATATTTTTAATATTTTCTGGGTTCATAAGATCTATATCAATATAATATTGGTTCTCAACATATATTATACTTTTATCCCATATGTGCTCTGTTTTATTAAAGGGTGTCATAATATTTAATATTCTTGTTAATAATAAATTCAAAAAAAGGTCAATTGGGAAGCCAATAGGTGCATATAGCAATTTGTTATTAGAAGAAAGTAGTATATTAGCAAGTATTAATTTGTATCTTGCATTACCGTTTATAATATCAGGAAAAACCTCTTCTAATTTTTCCCATTCCGTTTTAATCATATAAAAAATATTAAATATATATATTATTTAATGTTTTATAATCTTATATTACACTAATATCTATGAAATATATTTGATATATTTAATATATTTAATATATTTAATATATTTGATATATTTAATATAAAGAATATGTATTCATAATATTATATGTAATTTATATGAATGTATATAGAGGCACTTAATTTGAATATTGATAATATTGAGAATTATACAAGAGATGAGATTAAGAATATATATAAAAAGATTGCGTTAGAATGCCATCCGGATAAACTAATTAATATTAGTTGTGAAAAAGAAAGAAATATTAAAATTGAACGTTTTAAAAATGCAAGTATTGGATATAAAAAGGCGATTGAAGACTTTGATAATTATGGAAAATTAAATTATAATAGCAATGATTATAATTTTGATAATTTAGCAGATGATTACGAAATATATAACAGTTTTGACATTAATTTTTGGAAAAATACATATGATGGGATTTTTAAAGACAAGGAGGCAATCAAAAATACTTTCATAGATGTTGCAAGTTATTTCTTTAACAAGGGGTTTAAAAATAAAAATTATTATAATCCATCTACTAAAATAATTAAGCATAATATAAATCTACCTATAACCTATTGCGATTTATGTTCTACAAGCAAAAGAAAACTTCGCATTTTACTTAAAAACGTAAAAGAACCTGTTTATATAAATCTTTGCTGTAAAAATGACTACCCTTGTTTGACACGTCAGTATATTGACGATGATAGTATAGAGCACGAAATCATAATAAATATGATTGTGCATAATGACGATGACCTCAAAGATAATATTAATTGCAAAGAAATCTCATATACTCATACTATTATTGACAATACTGACGGAAGTCATATTATAGATTTGAATACTATCATTGATATAAATATTTTGGATTATTTAATAGGAGGTATAAAAAAGATTAAATATGTCGATAATACTTACATAGATATTAATATTGAACCATTCAGTTTAAATGATATTATAATAAAGGACAAGGGTTTATTAGGTGGTAATTTAAATGTCAAATTAATATATATAAATATAACTTTGAAAGATTGGAAAAAAATAAATAAAAAAAAAAGAAGCAAGGTTATTAATATAATAAAGAATATATATTGCGATACTATATAAGAAATAATAGTTGTTATAGTATTAATTATATTAATAATAAAATGCAAGTTTTTTTTAATGGTTTTTGGTGTGGTTTCTTTGAAAAAATAGACCCTATAAATGTTGATTTCTTTCTTAAATTATTGACTGATATATTCAACGAAGAAATTGAAATTTCTCATAATGTAGATGATGCGGATATTTTGATGGAATCAGTATTTACGAATAGAACCTTTATTAATAATAAAAAATGGAAAACATCATTTTTATTTACTGGCGAATCATTTTATGCACCTTGGATGCTTGATAATCTCGCGTCATATACATGTATATTAGGCTTTAATGAAACAATCGAAAATTATGTTGAGTTTCCTTTCTACGTTGTATATAGTAAATCATTACCTCGTATTGATTTTACACCAGCTAATGTAATTCCAAATAATAGTACAGCAGCAGTAATATCTAATGGTAATTTAAATGCACGCCTAACATTTCTTGATAAATTAGAAAAAAGAATGAGTGTATTATATGGAGGCTCTTATAAAAATAATATTGGAGGAAAATTGCAAGGTGATTTTGCATCTGATAATCTTTTGAACTTTTACAAAATTTCAAAATTTGTTATTACAATGGAAAACACAAAGATAGGGCACTATATTACTGAAAAAATCATTAATGGTTTTAGATCAGGAACAATCCCTATTTTTTGGGGTTCAAGTCAAGTTACAAAATATTTTAATAGCAAACGCTTTATAATTCTTGAAGATACTTCGGAAAGTTCAATCAATTCAGTTATAGATAAGATGGTAAATATGAGCGATGAAGAATATCTTCAAATAGTTAATGAACCAATATTTAATATTGATACAGAAACAGTTTATAACAATGCAATTAATAATATTAAAAATTTAGTATTATAAATATAAAAATTGATAGTGTCTTATATACCACATAATCATATAAACAATATATAATATATATAAATAATTAGTAATAAGTATTCTGTATAGGATACATCCAGCAATCTCCAAAGATATTCTATAACAGTCTTCGCGATGTTAGTATTCTGTATAGGATACATCCAGCAATCTCCAACTATTATTCTACAAAGTATTCTGTATAGGATACATCCAGCAATCTCCAA
>Ga0114978_10001076_pt1 | contig 23080 bp, 22 predicted proteins | sample S_140212_EF_Meta_FD_87027 | JGI IMG/M metagenome (GOLD analysis project Ga0114978, IMG submission 87027) | Freshwater microbial communities from Lake Simoncouche, Canada to study carbon cycling - S_140212_EF_MetaG | ecosystem: Environmental > Aquatic > Freshwater > Lake | place: Lake...
ACCGACAGCGGCCTCGACATTGATGCCCTCAAAATTGTCTCCGAAGGCGTTAACGCCCTGCGCGGCCCGGACCGCGGATTTCTCGTCATTACCCACTACCAGCGCCTGTTGGACTACATCGTGCCCGATGTCGTTCATGTGATGGTGGAGGGCCGCATCGTCCTGAGCGGAGAAAAAGACCTCGCCCTCAAACTTGAAGCCAACGGATACGACTGGGTCGAAAAGGAAACCGCCGTCGCCGCCTGAAAAAACCATGAGCACCGCCACCCAAACAGAAATCGGCATTGACCGCTCGGTCGGGGATTTTCGCTACGACGTCAACTATGAGTTCGACGCCGGAACCGGCCTTTCCGCCAAGACCATAGACTACATCTCCGAGGTCAAAAAAGACCCCGCCTGGGTCCGCGAGTTCCGGCACGACGCCTACCGCAAGTTCCTGGAAAAACCCATGCCGACGCATTGGGCCAGCCACGATCTCGATAATATCATTTTTAACAATATCCGGTATTACCTCTCGCAGGGCACCGAGCCTAAACGCTCGTGGGACGATGTGCCCGAGGCGATGAAGCTCACCTTCGAGCGCCTGGGTATTCCCGAGCAGGAACGCAAATTTCTCGCCGGGGTCGAGGCGCAGTTCGACAGCGAGGCGGCCTATTCCAACATCAAGGCTGCCGTCGGCGAACAGGGCGTCATCTTTGTCGGCTCCGGCGAAGGTCTGCTCAAACATCCGGAAATTTTCCGCAAATGGTTCGGCAAGGTGATCCCCACGGGCGACAACAAATTCAGCGCGCTCAACAGCGCCGTCTTCTCCGGCGGATCGTTCATCTATGTGCCCCCGGGCGTGAAGGTGAAGCATCCGCTTCAGGCCTATTTCCGCATCAATGCGGAAAATTTCGGCCAGTTCGAGCGCACCCTCATCATCGCCGATGAGGGCAGCGAGGTCATGTACATGGAAGGCTGCACAGCACCGAAATTCGAGACCGCAACGCTCCACAGCGCCGTGGTCGAATTGGTCGCTCTGAAGGGTGCCAAAATCCAATACGTCACCGTCCAGAACTGGAGCCCGAACGTTTTCAACCTCGTGACCAAGCGCGGTCTCGCCCACGAGGAAGCCGAGATCAAATGGATTGATTGCAACATCGGCTCGCGTCTGACCATGAAATATCCCGGCGTGGTCATGAAGGGCCGTAAAGCCCGCGGCGAAGTCATCTCCATCGCCCTCGCCAGCGACGGACAACATCAGGACACCGGCGCAAAGATGATCCATGCCGCCGACGAAACCACCAGCAACATCGTTTCCAAATCCATCAGCGTCGGAACCGGTCGCGCCACCTATCGCGGCCTCGTCCATGTGCCCAGACACCTCAAGGGTTGCAAAAACAACACCGAGTGCGACGCCCTGCTCATCAACTCCAAAAGCCGCACCGACACCTATCCCGCCATCACCGTGCGTGGTCAGGGCAACTCCTGTCAGCACGAAGCCAGCGTGAGCCAGATCAGTGCCGAGCAGATTTTTTACATGCAGCAACGCGGCATCAGCGAAGGCGCGGCCATGAGCCTCTCCGTCAACGGCTTCGTCAACGATCTCGTCCAACAGTTCCCGATGGAATATTCGGTGGAACTCAAGCGTCTCATTGACCTCGAAATGGAGGGCTCGGTTGGATGAGTGAAGCGATCAAAGTCGAAGCGGTCTCCGACCGCTTTTCGTCCACGGACAAGCAACGGGAGGCCGCTTCCACTGTCCGCGAAGAAGCCTCCCCCTGGCCCGATTGGTTTCGCGACCAACAGGCCGCTGCTTTGGCCGATTACGAGGCCACTCCGGCCCCCGCCCGCACGGACGAACCCTGGCGCTTCTCCAACATTGCCGCGCTCGACCTCACCGCCTTTCAACCCGCCGGCCCCGTCACCAGTGAAGGAGGCCTGATCAATGCCTCACAGGGGCTGGAGGAATTTTCTGCCAAGCTGATTTTTGGTAACAACACCCTGCTTCACCTGGACTCCGACAGCCTCCCGCAAGGCGTTGTTTTGCAGCCTCTCGAAGAGGCCTCCCGCGAAAACGAAGGTCTCTTCCGTAAATATTTCATGGCCCAGCCGGTCGAGTTGGGTTCGCACAAATACGCCGCCCTGCACCAGGCCCGCCTCACCACCGGCGCGTTCCTTTACGTGCCGAAAAATACCGAGGTCGCGCTGCCTATCGAACTCTTCCATTGGGTCGAGGGCGAAAACGCTTCCGTCTTCCCGCACACCCTCATCGTCTGTGGCGAGAACAGCAAGGTCACCGTCATTGATCACTTCAAAAGCTCCGACGGCAAGCGCGCCTTCGCCTGCGGGGTGAACGACCTGCATCTCGAACGCGGCGCGCAGTTGACCTACATCGCCGTCCAGGATTGGGCCCGCGATTCGCTGGCCTTCCATATCAACTCGACCATCGTGGGACGCGACGCCTGTTCCACCGCCATCACGGCCAACTTCGGCGGCGGCTTCGTCCGCGGCGAATCCCTCAGCCGCCTCGTCGGCGAGGGCTCCCGCAGCGAAATGCTTTCCATCAATCCCATGGATGGACTGCGCCAGATTGATCAGCGCACCCTGCAGGATCACGTCGCGCCGTATGCTTCCAGCGATCTCCTCTATCTCAACGCACTCGACGACAAAGCCCGCACGATTTTTGCCGGTCTGATCAAAGTTGGAAAAGGCGCGCACAAGACAGACGCCTATCAAAAAGTGCGCAACCTCATGTTGAGCGACGAGGCCGAGGCCAATTCCATGCCCGGCCTGGAAATCCTCGCCGACGACGTGCGTTGCACCCACGGGGCCACCTCGGGCGAGATCAACGAAGAAGAATTATTCTACATGGAATCCCGCGGCATCCGCCAATCCGACGGACGCCGCCTCATCCTCAACGGCTTCTTCCAAAGTCTGCTGGAAAGACTGAAATCTGAACCCCTCCGTGCCCACCTCAGTCGGATGATCAGCGAAAAGCTCGGTATTCAGATGTGAAAACCGTATTCGGGACCTGGCCTCTCGTTTGGTCAGTTACCGGCGCACGACCTTAAAGACGTGACTACGAAATCTCACTCAAGCAACTTTCCTGCTGCAGCCGAAGCGAGATTCGCCCTTATAACAGCTGCGGCATTTTTCGTAGTAAATTTATTTTTTGCCTTGCGGCACGTAATGTGGCGGGACGAGTGGATGCCGCTAGCTGTGAGCAGGTTCACTGGTGGATACGGTGAGTTTTTCGAGCACATAAAATACGTAGGACGCATAGGATATTTCAGTCTTTGCTGGGTTCTTGGTCAACTCGACTCAAATCTGCTGCTCTTTAAGCTCGCTATTGTCCTTATCTCCTCCTTTGGAGTTTTCGTCCTCTGCCGCTTTTCGGCACTCACGAGGTTACAGAAAGTGTTGTTTTCGTTTGGCTATTATCCCCTTTATGAATACGGAACAATTCTGCGCGATTACTCGCTTATTTGGGTCCTTGCAGTAACTTGCTGCGCTCTGTTGAACTCCGCACGCTGGCGTCCGTTGTTGTTCAGCGCTTCGCTGGCGCTTCTTTTCCAAACTAATCCATTCGGTCTAGCTTTGGGGTGTGCCTTCGGCGCAGCCTATGTATTCGACGCCTGGCTATCCGGACGTTTTCGATGGGCCGTGGCGCGCCAGCTTCCGGTCGTTGGTGGCGTTCTGCTGACTTTATCGAGCTTTGTTGTGGCGATTGCCACGATGATGCCCCCACCTCACATCGCTGAAATTGTTCTCGGACAGCCCTTGCGTCAGGATTCGCATTTTGTACGCTTTCTAGAGAGTTTGCCATTCCCGCTTAGGGGATGGCTTCCAGTACCGTTGTTCGGGTCTTGGAACTCTCAAATCCTGGACACGTTTCCTTTGGTGCAAATTGTGCTGGGCCTGGCCATCGGCGCTTGCATTTTCATGGTTATCTCCCAGTCCAAAAAGGCGCTCTTCCTTTTTGCCGCAGGCATGCTGACCTTGGGAGCGGTGTTGTGCCACATCCCTTGGACGGCTCTAAGATATCATGGCGGGTATTTTGTTTTATTGATACTATCTTATTGGACACTTCTTAGGAATTGTGACGGAAAGATCGGAGTGCCTTCAGCGTTCGCCATTGTGAATTTGGCACGAAGGCATGCAACTTCAATGGTAACCGGATTGCTTGTTGTTCACGCCATAGTGGCGACAATATTCTTAATCCAAGAGCAAGTGATTCCCTTCTCCGGAAGCAAAGCTGCTGCTGAGATTATTCGGAAGAATGCCCCCCCGGGCAGCCTTGTGATCGGTGATCCCGACTTCCTAATGATTCCACTAGCGGGTTATCTGGACCAGGAAATATTTATAGCAAGTCGCAGGGAGCTTGGATCATTCACCAAAGTTGACGCCAAAAGACGACCAACCATTTTAACTCCCGGCGAACTTTCCGAAGTCATTAGTGAGCAATTAGCAATGCAGCAGCGGGATATCGTTTTGGTGACTGGATACGAGATTGGAATACCGAAGGAAATCGGACGCCTTATAGGTGTCACACGCAGCATATGCGGAGAAAACTACTTCGTCTATTTGGTGCATAATTCATCAGCCAGACTTTAGCCAACTGCAAAAGCCTTAGACCCGTGCGGATGAAACCATAAATCCTGACCATAGGGTTTGTCATCGTGATAGGGCAAACAGTCGCCGCCACAAATGAAGGCGTATGCCGATGGGGAGCAGCCGAGAGCACGCTACCAGCACACGCGATTTGAAGCCGAATAAACGATGCCTTTCGCCACGTTGGACTGCGCGGAGGATGGCACGCGCCACGTCTCCTGGCGCAAGCAAATCCGCGCCTTGTGCGCCTTTTACCCCGCCTGCCTTCTGGAAATTCGTCCGCGTGCCTGAGGGCGAAAATGTCACCACGCGGTTTGTCTTCCGCATTTCCTCGGACAGCGCCAGAGACCAACTCAGGATGAAAGCTTTGCTCGCCGCATACACCGACATGTGTGGCAGGGGATGATAGGCCACGCTGCTCGCCACGTTGACAATTGTCGTTCCATCACGCCGCAATTGCGTTCGCAACCGATGCGTGAGCTCAAGCGTGCCAAGAATATTTACACGCACTGTCTGCTCCACCCGCTCCCACGACTGTTCCAGCAGCCCGCCACGAAAGCCAACTCCGGCGTTGTTGATGAGGCCGGAAAGACGGCGTCCCCGCACCGCCTTTACAATGCCTACAAGCCCGGCTGTTTCGGCAAGATCGGCCTTAACCACCCGAAGATCATCCGCCGGGATCAAGTTTTCAGTGACGCGATCCACTGCGATCACACGCCGTCCCTCTCCGCGAAGCGCATCAACCAATGCTGAACCGATGCCGCTATTAGCCCCTGTCACTAACCACCAGCCGCTTGCGCTGGACATATCCTCAGTCAGTTCCGCCACGCCGTCTTCAAGTTTAACATAGTCGACCGGAAGAAGTTCTCGGCGAAAATCCGGGTCGGCGGCGGCTAGATAATCCACAAATAGATTGGTAAACATCAGCGGGAAAAGCGCATGAAACCGCCCAAACAGCCAGCCTAACCGTGGCCATGGTAGACGCCAGCCCGGGGCCCGGCCATGCAAGGCTGAGTGTAACTGTGTAAAAATATCCCCGATAGACCGGTTCTCCGTTACTGCGATATATGTCGCGCCTTTTGTGGCAGGCCGATCGAGACAGTGAACAAGTGCCACCGCCAAATCCTTTACATGAATAAGCGGCACACGGCCCGGCGGGTTCAGCCGCGCGACCCATGGCCGCCGGAAAATAGACCGAGCCATGACCTTGAGATGTGAGCGCGGACGCATCCCCGCACCGTAAACCCAACCCGGCCGAATGATCGTGTAGGGCAAACCGCTGGCGCGCAGAAGCCTCTCGGCCGCGAGTTTCGACCGCCCATAGTCAGATGTTGGCGTCGTCGGTGACATCGGAGTGAGACTATTAGTAATCGTATCCTTTGGATCACGATCCAGCACTCCAATTGTACTGACAAAAACAAAACGATGCAGACAATGCGACCGCTTTAGAATAGCAATCATACGCTCCACAGGTCGCATATTAATTTCCTCGTAGTGTGCCCCTGCTCCAAAACTCGCATCGGCAGCCAAATGATAAACCCAATCCGCCTCCAATAAAGCTGTAGTATGATCATCAATGGATCGTATATCCCCTATAATCGGCAATATACGTGAATCCTCCGATATTTCCGATTCGCGTACTAACGTGTAAATCTTGTCCCTTGGTCCTAGTCTAGCTAACAGCTTTGGCAGAAACCATCGGCCAATAAAACCCGTTGTTCCAGTTATAAAAATTGTCACCGCAGAGATAAAGTTTTACCTCACCTCCACTGCAGAGATGGATTGTGGATTGGAATCTCAAAGATCATAAATAGGACGATAGACAATGAGATGCACCGACTTCTCGCGTGCAATGGCGTGTTCAACGAGCGCGCAACCCGCACCAATGACAATTGCAGGTAACAGCCATAGTAAAGCCAGGATGTCGCACGTGAGCATGGCGATTCGGCCGCTTCCAAAGTCCCATCCCCGTTTAATACGGTAATAAAGATAATTGTGGGGAAGCGGACTTAGATTTGCGAGGCTTTGCACCCAAGCAAAGAGATTGTATGCAAGAATACGGTGACTACTTTCCGGTTGGAATCCGGCCTGCCTATGCAGTTCATCTAGCGAGCAGCGGCTAAACTCGTGAAGATGTGATTCGACATCCCGAAATCCCCAGCGTTTGCCGAACAGTCGCGCCGGTAGCGAGTTCGGGTTTGGCACGCAGATAATGACTTTAGTATTTTTGTGACAGCGCAAGCGAAGATCGATCAAAAGCCGGAATAGGCTCGGTGCGGAAATGTGTTCTAGTGCATGCCACGACGTAACGACATCGAACGGACCAGTCGTTTGTGCGACATCGTTGAATACTTCCAGGCCCAGTTCAGTTGCGGCGAACTGAATGGAAGCGTCGCTAACTTCGACGCCTGTCACGCGACTGAAGTGCGCGCGGGCGTGCCAGAGAAATTTACCCGTGCCACAGCCGACATCCAGCAAGGAATGCTGTGATATAGCCTCATACAAAAGCAGCTTCAACTGCGCTCGCGTCAATGCGTCAAATCGCATTGCACGCGTATACTGGAGTCGTTCGTTCACGACAACTCCGCACGCATTGTTTCCGACGGCATGTCGGTGTCCGCAACTTGAACAGATAGCGTAAGCCTCGGTGGAGCAGTAAAGCGACGAAGAGCAAATACAACACTTGGAAGGAATGCTCATCGCTCAGTTTAATGCCTCTTCAATGGCCTGCTTGCAATAACAACCACGTTCCAGCAAAGCGGACGTAAGAACGGTAGTACCGAAAGCAGACCACGATCGAGTGCGGCGAGCGGGCGGTAGAGCCATGCCCACGAGTCGGCCTCATCAACTACTTTCTTCCAAAACCGCTCTTTATTTGGGTTCCGAAACTGAACCGCGACCATCAACATGAAGATCAGTAACGAGGTGAACCAAAACCATGACACCTCTGCGCGTTCAAAGCACGAAGTAATCTGACGAATATCACGCAGTCGCAGTGGATGCTCGTCCTCGGTGCGGACCTTGGTGGCAACAGCGCGATAGAGATTGATGATAGGATTATACGCGACGGGATCCCAACTCACAAATTGGCCGCTAGGTTTCAAGTGTGGAAGAATATTGCGCAGCGTCGCGGCAATATCCGCGTGATGCAATGTGTTGCCGGTGTAGATAATGTCGAACTGGCGTTCGCCCAGTCCCAGTTCCTCGACTGCGGAGACGTGCGTTTCAATCGTGACGCCGTTTTCGGCAGCTAGTTTTCCAGCTGTCTCACACATGCCAGGGGAAATGTCACTGGCGGTGACGCACGCACCCTCCAACGCAAAATAAACAGAGGCCTCTCCAAGGCCGCAGCCAATGTCGAGCAGAGTCTTGCCGCGAAGGTCGCCGAGCTTCTCGCGGATGTGGCGCATCTCTGGCGCGGTGCAGGCTTCGTTGCGCTGGCGGACATTGATTCGGCTTACATCTTCGCTGGCAGCCCACTCGTCGTGAAAAGCTTCCTCGGCCTGCTTGCGCAAATGGTGATCTGGAAACGCAGGGGCGACATCGGTAGGGAAAATGCCGGCAGCCGTTAGCATTGTCCGAAGCTCGCCTTCGAAAAAGGCGGCGTTGGCAACCATTACTCTATCCCCTGTAAATGGCAAACCATCAGCAAGTTGCCGCTTTGTGTATGCCGCAGCATCGCCGCGCGTGTAGAATCTCGCCCCGCGCAGATTTATAGTGTGCGATCCCGGGCTCGGACTGCTCCAACTCACACGCATGGAACCAGGACCCGGATATTCAAAAACAAGTGAGGCCAGCCACGAGGTGAGCGCACCAGCTTGGGCTGGAGCGCCTGATTGAAGGTGTAGGCGAACGCGCTTACCCGCCCAGAGCAGTTGGTGTATCGAACTTTCGTAGAGGATTTTCTTCGGCATAAGCAGCCAGTGACTTAGGCGAGTTCGGCGATTGCCTGATCCTTTTGCTGGAGCGTGAGGCGTTGCAAGTGGCCTGGAAGGGAGACACGCTCGCGCCGTTCGCTGCGAATACGCTCTGCAATTGCGAGCATTTCCTCGTAGCCAATGGGCCAATTCTTTGCAGGCGGGGCGGCAAGGAAAAGCTTGATGCGCTCCCACTTTGCAGCGAGATAACGCATTGCGATCGTCATCTCGGGATAGCTGCCATACATGCAGCCAGAGCAAGTCTTTGTAACCTTCAGGACTTCATTGCGAAAGATTGTTCCACGGTATGTCTCAGGAAAACTCTTATCATAGCAGTTGACATTCGAAGAGAGACGATGATCGCAGCATGGAGCAAAAGCACCATTTGGCAGAACCGCAAAGTAGAGATTCGGGCTGTCGCAAACGCCGTTGTTTTTTTGACGCCATGTGGTTGGAATCTCACCCGCGAATCGCTTAATGTCATCTAGATACTGGTCGCTGTCGTAAAGGAGGAACCCTTCCTTGCGCATCTCGCGAACGCGTTCAATGACGGCATTGACATAGGGAAGTTCGTCTCTTTTCCATCTCTTAGTCTGGTCAAATGTCCGGAAGTTCATCGGCTTGTCGAAAGTCGTGACATGAATCGGGACGAGCGAAGTGAACCAGCTAATGGCGGTGCCAAAACGGATGACATCCTCAACATCACCAAGGTTGTCACGCTGAAGCACACAGCCGAGAGAAGCGAAACTATTTTCTTTCGGCAGGTATTTCATAAACACGGCCATTGCACGCAGCGCGTCGTGCCAGGATTTGGTAAACCCGCCGTTGATATCGTCTTGGTTTCCCGGCCAGAGCGAGTCAAGCGAGATAGAGATGTCGCGACCTCCGTATTCGATAACTTTCTGGATATGCTCCTCGGTGGCAAGGCCGTTGGTCTGCATGCGAACATGAACTCCCCGCGACTCAAACTCCCGAATGATCTCAGGCAGATCCAGCCGGGTAAACGGTTCGCCCCCGGTAAGAAGCACCATGGCGACTCCCATCGCTGCGAAGTTGTCTGCCATGCCTTTGATCTCATCGAGTGTACACTCGCGGACGTCGGAGTTCGCATAAATGATGTTGCACTGCTTGCAAGTGAGATTACACCGGGCTGTGATGTAGAACTGCACATAAACCGGTGCGTCGTGGAGAAGCGCAGCACGGGCCAATGTTTTTTTTGAAAGTGTTGAAAACATCGCTTAAGGTACCCGAGAACTGATGTTGGAAGTAGAAGCAACCAGATAAAGCGGACGCCCTTTGGCTTGCTCATATATACGGCCGATGTATTCACCCATCATGCCAAGAATGATGAACTGCATGCCACCTGTCAGCAGCATAAGGCACAGCACCGCAGAGATTCCCGGCACAGTGAAGGCGGTGAACAATCTCAGATAAAGTACCACGGCAATACCCAAGAGACTCAATATTGTCATGCCTAGACCCACAAACGTCGAGACACGCAAAGGAAAATTGGAAAATGACAAGATTGCATCTGTGGCAAAATGCAACATTTTAAAGAACGGATATTTGGTATAACCAGCATGTCGATCCTGCCTGTCATAAAGCAAAGCCGTGCTACGAAAACCAATCCAAGGCACCAGCCCACGTACAAATCGGTGAGTCTCCCGGAGACTACGTAAAGACTTTACTACCCGTCGGCTCATAAGCCGAAAATCTCCAGTGTCAGTGGGAATATTCACGCGGCAGATAGCCGTAAGGAACCTATAAAATAACGATGCCGTAGTTTTTTTAAACCATGACTCGCCAGATCGATTGCGCCTCTTTCCATAAACAACATCGTATCCCTGACAAGCCAGCAACAACATATCTGGAATTAGTTCCGGCGGATCCTGCAAATCGGCATCAATCACACAAACAAAGTCACCATCAGCATAATCAAGACCGGCTGTCAATGCTGCCTGATGACCAAAATTCCTGCTGAAATGTATGACCTTTACACATTGGTATTGTGTTGCAGCCTCCTCTAGTAAACATGCCGTCCCGTCATTCGACCCATCATTAATAAATATTAATTCTAATTCGTGGCCACCCAAGCGCCCTGCTAGAGCCATTAGACGTTGTAGCAGGACTGAAAAACATTCTCTCTCGTTGTAAATTGGCACTACAATAGACAATAATCCAGAGACTGAAGACATCGTCACATCGTCCGTTGTATTCATGTCAATATCTCCGTCGCACTTTTTTGCTGCCATCGCACACTATGAATCACAGCATTACTTAAATTTGCAATCTGCGCCAGTGCCAAACCACATCATGTCCGCGACAGAGCAAAACGGGACAGGTATTTAGAGGGAGAAAGCCCCGAGGACAGAAGGCCAAACGTTTTTTAGAGGGCGTTCAGGGACCCAGAATTTGGAGTGAGGATGGTGCACGATGGTGACGAACTTGCGTTTGGTGGCCGAGATTTCGAAATTGAGGTCCTCGAAGTCAATGGTGTGGTCGTGATTGACGCGTCGGGAGGTGCGAAGGGAAAGGTGGAGATCCAAGAGTGAGGAAGGCGGGCATGGGCGCAAGGAGGAGTTGGCGGCAAGCAGGGCGTCGGAGAGAACTTGGGCGGGGATTTTTCCGCTGGAGCGGCTGAGCTTGGCATTCTGGCGTCGGATTTCGAGTTGGAGGATTTTGTCGGCATGGGCCAGGAGGGTCATGAGGCGTTTTTGGAAAGTTTCAAAGCAACGCTCCATCTTGCCTTTGCCCTGGGGAGTGGGTGCGACCAAATGAGTTACGCCAAGAGCGAGGAAGGCACGCTGGAACTGGCTCTGGGGGTCGGCGCGGTCATCTGTGGAGCTTGGGCCGAAGAGGCTCAGTCCGTCGGTGTAAATGATCCCGGGAATGCCGTGGTTATCGAAGGCTTCGCGGAAGTGGAGGAAGAGGCTTCAAGTCGTGCCAGAGGAGACGAAACGTCCGGCCACGTTGAAGCCGGAGTAGTCGTCGACGGTGAGCAGGAGGGTTTGCTTGCGGGGCGCGGGCCACCACCGGTGAATCGAACTGTCATGCTGCCAGAGTTCGCCGATTTTGGCACGACGGAAGCGGCGATAGACACGGTTCTTTCGCGGGGGCTTGACACGAGGTGTGCGAAGTGGGATTTGACGTAGCACTCAACGGTGGAACGGGCGCGGGTGAATCCGCAAAGGCGCACAAGTTCATCGCAGACAAGTTGGTAGTTGGGAGGGTTTTGCACAGGCAGGAAGCTTCGGAGGAAGGCGTGAACTTTGGTCGGCCAGAGACCGTGGCGGTCGCCTCCGCAGGCCTTCGGGCCGTAGGTGCGGCGAGCTGCCAACCAGTCAGTCCTCATGAGATAAAGCTGCGATTTGCCTACGCCAAACTGAGAGGTTGCAGTCGTGACGTCGAGGAGTCCTGCGTTGAATTTATCAAGAGTTTGGAGGACGAACTCGCAGGGAAGACGGTAGACAATCTATTGCTTTTCACGAGCATAGGTTCGACCGTCAGGACCAATGATCGAGATCAGTCGGAGGGGAACCTTGGCCTTCCCTCAGGTCGGCCGAGCCGCCATCGCAGGCTGGCCCTTTTGCTCCGTCTGAGTTCACTTTTGCACCGGCCCCGACAGGACAGAAAAGAATTCTCGAAATATCAATAAAACATGACTGACCCGAATGGCGGTAAGATAAGGCGGATTTAGGAGGGCGCGTTTGGGAACCGGCATTCCATCGGGGCACCCGAGTGCAGCCGTGCCATTTTTTACTTTTTCGAGATCGGCGGGATGCCAGAGTCAAGGCATGGCAAAAATTACCGGCTTTCACCACACCGCAATCCGTTCCGCACGCTTCGACGCGAGCGTCCGCTTCTATACGAATGTCCTCGGATTGAAGACCAAAATCACCTGGGGCGCAGGCTCGGAACGCGCAGTCATGCTTGACGCGGGTTATGGAAATTATCTGGAAATCTTCGAGCGAGCCGAGGCCGCCTCACCGGTGGAGGCGACGATTTTGCACTTCGCTTTGCGCACGGACGATTGCGTGGCGATGCTGGAAAAGGTGCGCGCGGCCGGTGCCGAGGTCACGATGGAAACGAAAGACCTCACGATTGATTCCAGCGCAGGCCCGATCCCGGCGCGGATCGCATTTTTCAAAGGCCCGGACGGCGAGGTGATCGAGTTTTTCGAGAACGCCATTTTGTAACACCCTGCATTTTCGATGAAACTTGAACCGCTGCATCCGGTTCAAATCGCACGGTTTCGAGCCATGTCAGCGGAGGAAAAGCGAGAGGTGGCCAAGGGATTGCCGGGCACGGTCGTGGCAAATATCCGGGCCGGACACTTCCCGCAAAACGAATAAATAAGCAGGATCGGGTTGAGCGACCCGGGAGAATCCGCTAGTGCCATAGCGGCATGTTGCAGAGAGTTTTTCGTCTCCGGGAAAATAGCACCACCGTGAGACGGGAGATTGGGGCCGGACTCACGACTTTTGCCGCAATGGCCTACATCCTGGCGGTGAACCCGGATATTTTAAAAAATGCCGGGATGCCGGGGCCGGCACTGGTCACAGCCACGGCCTTAAGCGCGGCGATCGCGACGACGATCATGGCTTTCCTCACCAACTTCCCGCTGGCTCTCGCTCCGGGCATGGGCATCAACGCGTTCTTTGCGTTCAGCATCTGCCTCGGCCTGAGTATTCCCTGGCAAAGCGCGCTCGGGCTGGTCTTTATCAATGGCTGTCTTTTTCTCCTGCTCTCGGTCACGGGCGTGCGCGAGAAAATCCTCACCGCCATCCCGCTGACGCTCAAGGTCGCGGTTTCTGCCGGCATAGGTCTCTTTATTGCTTTCATCGGCTTGCAAAAAGGCGGCCTGATCGTCGCCAACCCCGCCACGATGGTGGCCATGGGGGATCTCACCAACCCTGATGTCGCCCTTTTCGGTGCGGGCATTTTGCTCACCTTCATTCTGGTGGCGCGCAAGGTGCCCGGGGCCATTATTCTTTCCATGGCGGTGATCACGGTGGCGGGATTGTTCGTCAGCAACGGCAAGGGAGGGATGGTGACGCACCTTCCGTCCGGAATTTTTTCGTGGCCGGCTTCGTTGACCCCGATATTTTTTCAACTCAACTTCGATCTGCTCTTTCATGATCACTTCAAGGCGTTACCCATTCTTCTCACGCTGCTGCTGGTGGATCTGTTTGATAACATCGGCACGCTCATCGGTGTGACCCGTCGCGCCGGGATCATGGATGCCAATGGCCATATCCCGCGCGTCGGCCGCGCGCTGGTGGCGGATTCGTTTGCGGCCATCATCAGTTCGCTGCTCGGAACATCCACGGTGGTCAGTTATATTGAAAGCGCAGCAGGGGTTCAGGCAGGAGGAAAAACCGGGCTAACGGCGATGACCACGGCGGCTTGCTTTCTGCTGGCCCTGTTTTTGACGCCGCTCATTCTCATGATTCCGGGTGTGGCGGCGGCCCCGGCATTAGTGGTCGTTGGCATCGTGATGTTTGAGGGCGTGACGGATCTGGATCTGAGCAAATTCGAGATCGCCGCACCCACCATTCTTACCATCATCGCCATGCCGCTGACTTACAGTATCAGCACCGGCATCGGCCTCGGGCTCATCGCCCTGGTGGCGCTTGGGGTGGGCTCAGGTCAGGCGCGTCAGATCGCCTTTGTCAGGTATGCGCTGGCGGCGGTTTTCCTGCTGCACTTTTTAGAACCGGTGATTCTCCGGTTGCTCCGGGGCTGGACTTGATAAAGTCGAAACCGGATTTTTCCCATATTATCCCGAGTCATCTGGAATCATCCCGTTTTTTGGGGTGGAATTACCTTTTTGGCTTACCATTTAGTGCAGGCCTTCCGCGCAATCCAGGTTTGAAAGACTCGAGATGGAAGCTGATTGCTTGTAGTCTCACCCCGTGTCCAGCATTGAACGCATCACGTTTGATCCCGAGCAATGTTCGGGCCGCCCCTGCATTCGTGGAATGCGTATCCGGGTCAAGGACGCGCTCGAAATGCTGGCGGGAGGCGCGACCGAAACGCAGATTTTGCAGGACTTTCCCGATCTTGAGGCCGAGGACATTCGCGCCCGCCTGCAATACACCTCCGCTCCGGTGAATCACGCTGTGCTGCAAGCCGCGTGAAACTGATTATTGACGCCCGGCTTCCGCCTTCGTTTGTCTCTGCCCTGAGAGACGCAGGATGCGATGCCGTGGCCGCGAGGGAAATCGGGCTGAGGGAAGCCAAAGATTCCGTCATCTGGCAATATGCCCTTGAAAATCACGCAGCCATTCTGACAAAGGGTGAGGATTTTTGCCGCCCGATGACTTTCCAGTGCAAATCCTCCAGTCGTGGTCTGGATGCGTATTGGCAATGCCACTAATCCAGTGCTGCCCTGGTGGTTTCTTCCGCTTTTTCCTGCTGTGGTTCAGCGCCTTCAAGCGGGCGATAAACTTATCGAGGTGCGGTAGACCAGCCGCCTTGTTGTTATCCGTTCTTTACTCCCGGACAAAATCCGCTTGGTCCGCCCCGGGTGGCGCAGCCGGGAAAAATTTCCAGCTGAATTGTGATGCTGGTAAAATAGCAGAAAGAGGCTAGAGTTATGAATGATGAAAAAGATATTCCCAATGCTTTGCACCGCAACCTTCGCGCTTTTCATTCTGGCTGGCTGCAGCTCGACACAGCAGAAGACAGACGCTTCTTGTCCGGTCGGTCAGACCAGTTGCTGTAGCGCGACGAAAAAAGCCGCGAACTAAGGACTCCCGTCCGCCGCGAGGTGGGCCTCCATCGCCTCGCGGGTAATGGCGTAGCGCGCACCGCAGCGCGGGCAGTGTATGCGGATGATTTTCTCATCCTCGAAAAGCTCCTTGGACTGCCTACGCATCACGGGTGCCAGCATCGCGAGTATGCGGTCCTGATTGCATCCGCATTCAAAGCGATACCGCCGCTGCTCCAGCAGGCCTAACTCGTTATCCTGATCGAGACGGCGCACGGCGGCATCATCGAGGGCGTGCAGCCAGTCGAGATCACAATCAGGCTGGGCGACGATGAGAACGATATCCTCCTCGTCGTGGCGGAAAATACGCGCGGGACGTTGCTCGCTTTGGCGGTAAAATGCTTCCACCGCTTCGAGAAAATTTCCACCGGAAAACTCGACCGCGCTGCGCCGCAGCGGTTGCCCGGGGGTGACAGTGTCGGCATAGAACAGGTTCTTTTCCGCTTTCTTCACATTCTCCGTGAAGGCCGTGCCCGCTACCGCGCCGGATCGATTGTCCCCCGCGACAAAGAGATTCAAAAGCGGTTCCTGAAAACTGACCGTCCAGGCGACCGTTTCGTTCTGCGGACGCGCGGCGCAGTGCAGGGTGATGGCGGCGAGCGCGTCCCGCATCAAGTGATCCTGGGCCGGTTCCAGCCGGATGCCGCAGTCCATCTGATGCAAATAGAAGGCGGCGTAGAGTTCAGAAAATTCCGCGCGGGCCACGAGGGCGTTTCGGCCACGCACGAAATACGTGCGGACTTCGATACCGGGATCGGCGGGCGTTTCGGATTCGGACATAAAACCAAACACATAGCGCACGGATCACCCGGGCGAAAGAACCATGCGCGAAAGCCTCCTTTCAAAACCGGCTGGCGTTTTCCGGAAAATACTCTTGGCCGCCTTGAAGCATCGCTTGCCGACCTTGTGTTTGGCCGCGTTCACCCGCGCGGCGATTTTTTTGTGATCCGAGGCGCGCCCGCCGAGCAGGGTCAGGTCGTGATATTCCCCCAGCCATTCCGCCAGCGAGTCGACGGGCCGGACGAATTCCTCCATGGACGGCGTGGCGGGAAAAGCCATCGCGTGATAGCAAACATCCTTCACCCGCTTCCGCCACACGTGCATGGCATCGTCATCGGGTGACTTTTTGCATCGGGCCATGATCCGGCGGGCCCGGCGATAGGAGGATGTGGCGTTTTCCACCAGGTGCTCCGGTGTGAGCCCGTCCAGATTCAACGCGGCGATCCGGGATGAAAGCTGCGTCGCAGCGGCGGATGCAGGGGCAGCGACCAGGGGGGGTGCGTTTTCGGTGCGAGCAAGCCCGAGTTTTTCCTCCGCCTGCTCCGCGCGTTTCCCGGAAAAAACTTGCGGCAATCTTTGTCTCATCACGTCGTCATCGCGCGAAGCGGAGAAGGTGTTTTTGATCGCCTTGAGACATGCCAGCAGGGCGGCATGATCCTCGACGGAAATCTCTGGTCCGGCGAGACGGAGCAGAGAACGAATCTTTTTGGTCGAAACGCGGATGTCGTGAATCCGCACGATCGCGTCGTCCGGAAGCCGCTCAATATTTTCAACAATCACCCGCGCAAAGCCGCGCAGCACACCATGCAGAAAGGCTCCGGGGCGTTCCTGGTCACTCAGAATGAATGTCATGGCGGTCCCTTAAGGCTGCGAATGGTGCAGCTTCACCGGCTCGGACGGGGTTTTGCGGATCCGGATATTGAGAATTTCCACAAAGACCGAAAACCCCATGGCGAAATAGATGTAGCCCTTGGAAACATGCTGCCCGAAGCCATCGGCGATCAGGGTCACGCCTATGAGCAGCAGAAAACTCAGGGCCAGCATTTTCACCGTCGGATGCCGCTCCACAAAGCCACTGATCGGGCCGGCAAAAAACATCATGAAAATCACCGCGAGGATCACGGCGGAAATCATGACCGGGATGTTGTCAACCATGCCGACCGCCGTAATGACCGAGTCGAGCGAGAACACAATGTCGAGCAGAATGATCTGAACGATGATGGCGGAAAATACCGCCTTGGCTTTACCGCCCCCCTGGGCCTCATCAGGGCCCTCCATTTTATCATGAATCTCATGCGTGCTCTTCCAAACCAGGAAGACGCCGCCGATGATGAGAATGAGATCGCGCCCGCTGAAATCGTGGCCGAACACCGAAAAAAGCGGCTCGGTCAGCCGCGCCATCCACGCGATGGAAAGCAGCAGAAGCACGCGGGTGATCATGGCCAGGGCCAGACCGATAATGCGTGCCTTGGCCTGCTGTTCCTTCGGCAGTTTGCCGGCCAGGATGGAAATAAAAATCACGTTGTCGATGCCCAGCACGATCTCCAGCACGCTCAGGGTCAAAAAAGCGATCAGCAGTGAGCCCGGGCTGGAGCCGATCCCGGTCTGAGCTGCGGCCAATGGGAAAAACGAAAAAATGCCTGCTATCATGACAGACAGGTTTTACCCCGCCCGGGCGCGATGCGCCACCTGATTTCGCGGGAATTATCCGGCCCGGACTTCCTCAGGCGCCCGTTTGATTGCGCCACAGAATTCCTCGGCCGTGGCCGCCTTGGTGCGGACGATGCGTTCATCGCCGTCCCGCAAATCAATGACCACGAGCGCGGCCCGCAGCGCCATCAGCAGAATCCGCCGCCCGCCACAGGCTTGGCGCCTTTGATGGGTTCATGCTCATCCGCCGCTGATCCAGCATGGGCTCGACAAACCCGCCCTGCTCCTGTAAATGCATTTCACAATCCTCGTCATCCCATGCCTGAAAACATTATTTCTCTCCTCGGCGACAAGGCCGATTCCCTGCTCAAACACGAGTGCAAGACCATCCCCAAGGATCTTCTGCACCTGCCTGGACCGGATTTCGTGGACCGCATCTTCGCCTCGACCAACCGCAACCAACGCGTCCTCAATAACCTTAACTGGATCTACAACACCGGTCGCCTCGCGGGCACCGGCTACGTTTCCATACTTCCGGTTGATCAAGGCATCGAACACTCCGCCGGCGCGAGTTTCGCCAAGAACCCGCTCTATTTCGATCCGGAGAACATTGTAAAGCTGGCCATCGAGGGCGGTTGCAATTCCGTCGCCTCGACCTTCGGCGTCCTCGCCTCGGTCTCGCGCAAATATGCGCACAAAATTCCGTTTATCGTTAAAATCAACCACAACGAACTCCTCACCTATCCCAACCAGTTCAAGGAAATCCTCTTTGGCACGGTGAAAGATGCGCACAACCTGGGCGCCGCCGCCGTCGGGGCGACGATTTATTTCGGCTCCGAGGACGCCACACGCGAAATCGTGGAAATCTCCGAAGCCTTCGCCCACGCCCACGAACTCGGCATGACCACCGTCCTGTGGTGCTACCTGCGCAACAGCGCCTTCAATGTCAAAGGCGACAAGGATTATCATGTCTCTGCCGACCTCACCGGCCAGGCCAATCACCTCGGCACCACGATCCAAGCCGACATCATCAAACAAAAACTTCCCGAGAATAACGGGGGCTTCAAAGCCTTGAACACCGGAGGTTCCAGTTACGGCAAACTCGACGAGCGCATCTACACCGAATTGACCACCGATCATCCGATTGACCTTTGTCGCTACCAGGTGGCGAATTGCTACATGGGCCGCGCCGGACTCATCAATTCCGGCGGCGCCAGCGGTTCGCATGATTTCGCCGATGCCGCCTTCACCGCGGTCGTCAACAAGCGCGCGGGGGGAACGGGCCTCATCTCCGGACGCAAGGCTTTCCAGCGGCCGATGGCCGAAGGGATCAAACTCCTGAACACCATTCAGGACGTCTATCTCTCGAAGGAAATCACCGTAGCCTGATTCCGGGCAGGGTCACGCCGGCGTAGCGGAATTCCGTTGGCAACTCTGCTTGATCAGCACTTTTCGTAATGCATAATCAAGAGAACGAAGTGCGCCGGCACCGCGCGCATCATTAAGGAAAATCACGTGGGGGTATAGCTCAGTTGGTAGAGCGTCTCGTTCGCAATGAGAAGGTCTGGGGTTCGACTCCCCATACCTCCACCATTTTCATTATCAGCACCTTACGTATTTAGGATTGGTGAAGTAAGACCAATTCTAAGACCGCATCCAAGAAAATCCGCGGCTATTCGCAACGGTTTGAGAGAGTCATTAGCCTTGAGCGTTCGCGAGGACAATTTGGAATCCTGTCACCGATGACAAGCAGAAGAATCGCATAGGCGGCTTCACATTCGGCTTTTCCCCTGCACGCGCGCGAGGGACATGGCTCGTTTTCATGCTGAGCGATCCCACATGAAGGATCTGGCTGAAGGCCACGTTGTCGTTGCCATCGAGCACCATGACCTTGAGGCTCTCGAAATACGGCGAGCGGACGGCTTGCATGAAGGCGAGCACATCCTCCGGGCCGGTGATCTTCGTGCCGGTTACATCCCATGAGGGAATCCGGCGGTGGACCAAATCGGCAAAAATCGAGGACGCTGTCCCCTTGGAGTCAATCTCGCGGGCGAGTGCTTCCCAATCGCCTTGCAAACCGGCGATCAGATCCGGACTGGCTACGACTTCAGCCGGGGAAGTCTTTGGGGCTTTCGCCTGGCGTAGAGCGGCGGCAGCAGTTTTTCCTGCGGCGACGGCGGCAGTCCCTGTTCCGCCCTCTCCTTCGCCTCCAAAGAGATCGCTTTGAACATAGCTTCCGTCTTGTCCCAATCCTCGAAGGGAATTGAGTGCCAGGGTTTGGGGAATTCCATCGATCAGTGTGCCGCCTGCATGATTTCGGCGGCTTTTTTGAGAAGTCCTGCAATTTCCTCGTCAATCTCGCCACGGGCCTGTTCGGAAAGCAGGTCGAGTTCGTAATCCTGGAATCCTTGGACGTGCCCGGCATTGCGGAATGCCCGGAGTGCCTCGGCAAATCGCTCAATCGTGGCGGAGTCGGGATTGTCGAGAATGTCTTTCACAACATGGGGAAAGAAATCCCCGACCTTGCGTGAGTAGGCTGTGGCGTATGCAAGTTCTCTCTCGGCAACTTTTTCGACAGGGAGGCCGGTCAAAAGAGAGGTTGCTCGAAGCACACAAGCTGCTCGGCCCTCGATCTCAAGGGTGATTCGCAACGGAGCATTCGCTTTTTCGCGACTCCAGTCTGAGGATTCGGTTTTCATTTCTCGTCCTCCTCGGGTGCGATGACAAATTTTGCGGGATCAGTCGCGCTTTCCCCATCCCACCGGTAGGCGCACAGGAAGCCCCCTTTGCCGGTGCCGTAGTCGAGGCAGGCGAGGTTGGCGCGGATAGGTGCCGGGGTGACATCCTTTTGCGCGTAGTGGCCGAAGAATGTTGGCGGGGCATCCGTAGGGTATCCTGTCCGAGGAACCTCGCGCGGAGGCAGTTCGGGAACCTTGGGATCATTGGGGAAGATCGCCTCGCGGCTGCTCAGCCCATCCAGATCCAGCCACCATTTCACCCGGAAGTCTGCCCGCTTGATTCCATCCGCCGTCTCGTGCGAGAACCCGTCGGGGAACCGTGCCTCGGGACCGTTGATGATTTGGCTGATCGTTTCGTATCCGTCCGTTCCATTCCGGCTGTATTTTTCGAGTGTGGCGCCTTCCAGCCGGCCAATGGTGGCGAGTTCCGCGATGGCCTTCTGATCCCAGCAGGCGTGGACCGCGCGGAGCCCGCCCAGATCGAGGCTGAGCGGCAGTCCGGCGAACCAGGAGATCCAGTCCGACCATTCCACCGGGTCGGGGAATTGGTCGAGCGTGGCTTGGTGTTGTGTAGTGTTCGGGTCGCTGCGAGGGCGGAGATACTCGCCGTCGCTGCCTTTGACGTGAAACCGCATGGCGTTGACTTCGTGATTTCCGAGGATGGCCAGGGCCTGGCCGGCATTGACCATCCCCCGCACGGTTTCCAGAACCTCCCGGATCTTCGGGCCGCGATCAATGTAGTCGCCCAGGAAGATGACTTTCCGGCCTTCGGGATGCGAGCCCTGCCGGTAACCGAGGGTTTCGAGCAGGGCCTGAAGTTCGTCCGCGTGTCCGTGGATGTCGCCGATGATGTCGTATGTGTTCATGCTGTGATTCTGTTGGCTGTCCGGGATTTTCTTCTCACAGTTTCTCAAACGTTTCCGGACTCGTTTCGTCAACCGGTTTATTCAAAATGCTCACCGTCTGCTGCGCTCCATTTTCGGTGCCCTGCAGGGAAACCACATTCACAAGACCGCCGAGATCGGGTTGCCCAAAAAATGCCGCGGTTGGGCGAGGTCTGGATTCGTTCAGCTGGCCGCGAGCCTTCACCCACTTGATGTGATAATCCGCCCAACTGAGACAGTAAAATGCCGGCGGCATATTGGCCAAGACGAGGTCGGCCGGTTCCCAGCATTCCATATCCTCATAGATCTGTAGCAGATTGAAAAACGCGGCGGGATCGTCCGGCCAGCGGCGAATGACCTCGATATTCCAATCCATCTCCACCTTCCTGCCGTCCAGATCGCGAGCGACAATGGCTCGTTGCAGCATCCAGAGCGTGGTAGCCTTTCCGGCGGGTCCGCACTCTTCCAGGATTTCCATTTTCTGAGAGGGCGGAGTCGCGTCTATTGGGCGGCACTGATCTATCAAGGGCAGAAAGTTTGCATCGTTGAGCCAGGCATCGCGAATGTCGTCAAAGAAGTAGGCCATGCCGAGTTGGCTGAGGATGGCGTCAAACTCCACAAAGCATTGCAGGTTGGCGGCGATGGCAAAGATCGAATGATACCGGGCCGCGAGAAAGTCCCCCCGTTTTGCTGCAGCAATCGCGAACTCAAGTTGGGAATCCATGATCATTTTCCGCGCGCGCACGATTCCTCGGCTTGCCAGTGAGGTGATTCTGTTATTCACGCCCTGAATCCAGGTTTGGAATTCCCGACGAGCGAGGCTAGGAGCCGTTGACGCCAAAAAATACTCACTGGCAGTCAAATCTCTGCGGATGAAGGGGAGGAGGGCGGACGGCATCTCCCGGAGAAGGATTCCGTCCACTTCCACCTCTCGACCTGAAAGAGCCTCCAGCGCGGCCGCCAGATGCGGATTTGCGAAGTGGATGGCTGTGGCCAAGTCCATAGGGCCTTCGGCGGCGTGGCGGTAGAGAGGCTCCAGGTCCAGATCGGCAAACATCGATCCGTAGGACGGTGTGAGCTCCTTGGCCATGCCGGCAAGGAGATGCCTCGCCGCTTCCTCCCACTCGCCAATTCGGGAGGCGTAGGTCGCCATTCCATAGAGGTCGACAGGCATCCATTCAAGAATGTCAGCAAATCGTTCGGTGAGATCATAAGCTGCCTGCGGTCTTCCCGCATAATGCAGCCGCAAAGCGGTTTCATGGATCAGTTGACTGTCCCGGCACCCGTCGCGGATCATTTTCTGCCCGCCCTCGGCCGCCCGGTTCTGGGCGGCGACGTCGAGACTGTCGGTGAGTGCCATCAACTCCGATCGGGCGGCGTAATAGAGGCAGTCACCGCGCGGGACTTTCGCAAATTCGTGGCGCGCTTCCTCGGCAAGTCCAAGTTCCTTGAAACCGGTTCCTGATATGAAGTCGTTATTCATAAGATCCAAGACGAAGCAGGGTTCCTTTGGTCAACGGATTTTTTTCCTGTCCGCGGATGCTCATGATTTCGTTCCCTTTCACGTCCCCAATATAGGAATTGGGCTGAAACTTGCCCATGGCTGGTATTTCACATAGTATGACTCCATAGTTATGTATAAAAATCTCCTCGCTCAGTCCGGATTTTCCATGGACCGCCTCGCGAACTTCTGTTCGGTTGCAGATGCCGGGTCCATTGCTGCCGTTGCGAAGGGGGATCCATCCC